>Ga0265300_10005211_pt1 | contig 10117 bp, 6 predicted proteins | sample AusTroGonzalo_MG_FD_193482 | JGI IMG/M metagenome (GOLD analysis project Ga0265300, IMG submission 193482) | Bovine rumen microbial communities from tropical cattle in Woodstock, Queensland, Australia - Gonzalo_03 | ecosystem: Host-associated > Mammals > Digestive system > Stomach > Rumen ... | reverse complement strand
CTTTAAACCCAATAAATCCGGATAACGCTCGGACCTTCCGTATTACCGCGGCTGCTGGCACGGAATTAGCCGGTCCTTATTCACCGGGTACATGCAGACCACTACACGTAGTGGCGGTTATTCCCCGACAAAAGAAGTTTACAACCCGTAGGGCCGTCTTCCTTCACGCTACTTGGCTGGTTCAGGCTCTCGCCCATTGACCAATATTCCTCACTGCTGCCTCCCGTAGGAGTCTGGTCCGTGTCTCAGTACCAGTGTGGGGGACCTTCCTCTCAGAACCCCTATCCATCATCGACTTGGTGGGCCGTTACCCCGCCAACTATCTAATGGAACGCATCCCCATCGTGTGCCGATGAATCTTTACTCCTAATCTCAGGCGATCAAAGGAGACTATCTCGTATTAATCCTCATTTCTAAGGGCTATCCCAGAGCACACGGCAGGTTGGATACGCGTTACTCACCCATTCGCCGGTCGCCATCTGATGTTGCAAGCAACCTCAATGCTGCCCCTCGACTTGCATGTGTTAAGCCTGTAGCTAGCGTTCATCCTGAGCCAGGATCAAACTCTTCATCCTAAATTTATATCTTGACGCCTCCCTATATTATATATATAATAAGGTGTGACGGCATTGACACTTAATTAAAAAATTGTCTGTCTCGGTCCCAGGCTCTTCCGCTCTTTACTGAATCCATTGTATCTTGAATCGACGTATCTTGCTTGACATCCCGTATCAGCTGACTGACACGGAACGCTGCCTTGTTGTTTGTTTTGCAGTATGTCAAAGATCGCTTTTAAACTGTGCTACCCGGAAAATTTTCCGAAAGCGAGTGCAAAGGTACGACAATTCCGCGAACTGGCAAAATAATTTGCCAACTTTTTTCATGAAATACGCAACTTTTTTTCATCACAGGCCGCAGAGCACACTGAAACATGGGGTGCCGGGAGCACAAACGCAGGGACGGATGTGCAAGCGAAGCGGAAATCGGGAGTAAAAACGGGAGTTAAAAAGGGAGTAATAGAAGGAAGTTAAAAAGAAAACAAAAGTGTCTTTTTCTGAACAAGTTGACTTTTTTCTGATTTAGTTGATACTGTCCCTGAAGTGCTCATTTATCTACGTAAATTTTAAATTAAGTACATAAACGTCGAAATTCACAGATTTATTATCTGTATTTTCTAAAAAAATGAATACCTTTGCACCGTTAAAGGAAAAATTTGGTTAAGGAACGATGTTTAACGAACACATATCTACTGAGGTGATACTGTTTTTCATCCTTTACGGCATAACGGGAGTGGTGCCACTCATGGCTTCCGTCTACCTGCTACTGCGCCGTGGCAATGCCTTTGCGCCCGAGGTCACTCCGCCAGTTCGGCTGCGCCGTTGGACTGTGGCATTCTTTGCCGTAGCAGCATTGGGTCATGTGTGGTGGTACCTTTTCTTCATCTTATGCGGCGACATCAATTCTGTGTGCTATGTGGTTGTGGTGATCCTCGACTGCATAGCGCTGCTCACGACAATCGCTGGCACACTGCTTGCAATGCTTCAAGACCGCCGTCGCCCCATCTGGCCCGCCTTTGCAGCCATGGTACCCTTCTCGGTACTTGGAGCATTACACATCTTCTATCCCGATGGTCCTTTCATGGATATTGCTGCCGTCTACATCCTGGCGCTCTATGTGCTCTTCTCGGTGTATATGGTGTTTGCCGTTAGAACATACGGTCGATGGCTGAACGACAACTATGCCGACTTGGAGAACAAAAAGGTATGGCTGAGCCAGGTGGTGTCATTCTTTTGCCTGTTGCTGTTCATCCTCTATGCCCTCGTTGACACCGAGTCCATCCTGATTTACGTCTTGCATATTGTAGAGCTGGTTCTTTTCGGCCTCCTTTTGTGGCGTGTGGAGACGCTGCCAAACCTCACCACCGAGATGGGAGATGGGAGTGAATGCACTCAGGACTGCAACTCCACGGATGAACTTTCTATTTCTCTCTCTACTAGGGAAGGACAAGGGGGTGGGACTGCCACTATCGACCTCGAGCAGATTGAGCGACTGCTGAAAGAGCACTGCGTGGACAAACAACTTTACCTACAGCACGACCTCTCCCTGCAACAGCTGGCTCAGGTCGTTGGCACCAACCGCTTCTATCTCAGCCAGTATTTCTCACGACATAGCATCACGTACAATACCTATATTAACAATCTGCGCATCAACCATTTCATCAATTGCTACGAGGAGGCAGTCGCTGCCCGACAGCCCGTCAGTGCAAAGCAGCTGGCCCATGAGAGTGGTTTCCGAAGTTACAGAACTTTCAGTCGTGCGTTCATGCAACGTACCGGCCATAGCGTAACGACATGGATAGATCAATCAACAGAGTAACAAACTCCGGCATCACATCATATCCGTCGAGATCCGAAAGGAGTCTCGGCTTTATTTTTGCCCATTTCATCGAGAAAAGTAGGGAATAGTGCCGACTTTCGAATATGTTTTATGATATGACCATACGACATACCAAACAATCAATTTGGAGTGGTCAAATATGCAAAGTATGGACAAATCGTATATATCTACATGCAATATACGTTTTGTACAAGGTGGTTTGAATGAATTTTATTATTTTTGCGCATAATTTAGCAGAAACTAATCGACTTGAATCATGTACGACTACCAAGGACTAGAAGACGTGTTTTTTATCATGCTATACGGCATAGCGGGGTTCTTCGCCATGCTGGCATGTCTGTATCTGCTATTTAGGCAGCGCAATGTCTTTGCCAGCAATGTCAGGTCGAGCCGCGTGCTGCGACGCTGGACGGCGGCTTTCATGGCAGCGGTCGTTGCGAGTCATGTATGGTGGTTGTTGCTTGGAACACAGTTCTTAGTGGACGATCAGCTGGTGCGTGACATCATTGCGACTTCACTCGACTACCTCACGTTTGTTCCACTGATGATGTGCGTGCTCGTCCGTATGTTGCAGGACCGTCACAGGCCACTCTGGCCACTCATTCCGTTGTTTTTGCCCATCGCCGTGGTGGCAGTGGTGTGCATCGAGACCCGCAACGAAACGTTCTTGACGGTGGTGGACTATTACATGGTTATTCTGGCTGTCACCTTTTTTATATATTATGTGTGGTCAGTCAGACAATACGGGCGGTGGCTGCTCGACAATTATGCCGATCTGGAGTTCAAAGAGGTGTGGCAGAGCTTGCTTCTGCTGGCGTTCATCCTTTTTGTCCACATGGCCTACAGCATTAATGAGGGCTCGCTGTTCATGGAGTATCTTGCCCAGGTGAACACCATCGTCATTATCACCTTCCTGCTTTGGCGCGTGGAAACGTTGCAGGAGCTGGGGAGAGAAGAGGACGAAATAAACAAATAACAAACATTATTATTAACATCAAAACTAAACGATTATGAAGAAAACGTATTTATGGATGCTTGCCGTCATCCTCGTTAGCGGCGCAAGTGTGTTCACATCGTGTTCGTCGAACGACGACGTTCCTGTACAGGATGACCTCAACGTGGGCGAGAAGATTATCGGCAAGTGGATGGTGGACGAACTGGACGGTCAGAAGTGTCCCACCAACCTGAAGGCTGTCATTACCTTCTTGTCACCGACGAATGCATACGGTAGTCTTTCTGACTTCTATAGCGAGTCGTGGAACAACCAGACATCGGCCGACGTCGTTATCAATGGCAACAATGTGACACTCACTGCATTTGAGAATGAGCATACTAAACATGTCACAGAAACAGTCATTTACTCTATTACAGACAAGGACATGATGTTGAAATCAGACTGGAAAGTCTTTGTTGACGGTGAGCAGGTTATCAATGAGGTGTATGACAAGGAACGCTACGTCCGCATTACCAACGACTATGAGAAGGACATCATCGGCACATGGGAGGGTAAGGTGACCAGCACCGAAGACGAGCACACCGATGGCGAGCTGCACCGCTGGGAGTACAAAGCCGACGGTACCTATGTATATTATAGTAAGGAGAACGACGAGTGGAAGGCCGACACCGATGTCATGGCAGACTATTTCGTTGATGGCATCCTGCTCTGCACCCGCTGGAAGAAGACTGCCGACAGCGAGGAACTGCGTGAGTGGTGGGAGATCGAGAGCATCGAGAACGGCGTGATGAAGTGGACCGCCCTGCGCTTGCGTGATGACGGCACCACCTATACCGCCACGTTCGAGATGACGAAGGTGAAGTAAGAATTAAGAGTTAAGAATTAAGCGGTTAGTGAAGTATCGTCTGCACTCCTATAACTCCTGCCACTCCTGAACTCCTAAATATAAACTCCCTGTGCAACGCACATAACTCCCAGCAAGTGTACTTGCGAAACTTAAAATATTCATTAATAAAAACGAAACTAAATATGAAAAAAATCTATGTATGGGTGCTTGCAGCCATCCTCGTTTGCGGCGCAAGTGTATTCACATCGTGTTCGGACAACGACGATAACCCCGTACAGCCCAACCTAAACGTGGGCGAGAAGATTATTGGCAAGTGGATGAGTGCCGAGATTAATGGTAAGCCTTTCCCCACTGATAACAAAGGCGTATACACTTTCCTCTCTACTACTAAAGCCCGCATGAGTTCCTCTGTGAACTCCCGTCCCGAACTGGGAGACCTGTGGAACGACAATAGCGAGCTGGATGTGAACATTAATGGCAATGTAGTCACGCTTACCCACCAGTTGGATGAACATAAGACGATAAAAATCGAGATGAACGTCACCTCCATCAACGCCAAAGAGATGCACGCTAATGTGCATGCCAGCCTGATGGTGGATGGTGCAGTGGCACGCGCCATGAACGACCATATCCGTTATGAAAGGATAGAAGAGAATTACCGCACTGCCATCCTCGGCATGTGGGAGGGCCGCAGCACTGGTGCTGAGGGCTCGGAGTTCGACGACGGCGAAAACCACCGTTGGGAGTACCTGGCCGACGGCACTTTCCGCTATTACCACAAGGTGGACGGCGAGTGGCAGATCAGCGACGACGTCCTTCACGACTATTTCGTCGATGGAACGCTGCTCTGCACCCGCTGGAAGAACGCCGGCGAAGGTCAGGAGGAACACCGCGAGTGGTGGGAGATCGAGAGCATCCAGAACGGCGTCATGAAGTGGATAGCCCTACGTATGCGTGAGGACGGCTCTACCTACATCGCTACATTCGAGATGACGAAGGTACAGTAATCAGAATAAATAAGACTATGCAAAAGAAGCTCTTCTATTGGATGCTGGCTGCCACCTTCATCTGCAGTTCAAGCATGTTCACAGCGTGCAGTAACGATGACAACACCGGGACGAATGATGACGGGCACCCAAAGAAGGCGCTGCTGATTATCCTGGACGGATGGGGCATCGGCGACAAGGGCCAAAGGGACGTGATAGCACGGACATCCACGCCCTACATAGACTACTTGAAGGCCAGCTATCCTCACTCCCAGTTGCAGGCCTCGGGCGAGTATGTGGGCCTTCCGGACGGGCAGATGGGCAACTCGGAGACGGGCCACCTGAACATCGGAGCCGGACGCGTGGTATACCAGGACTTGGTGAAGATTAACCAGGCCTGTTCCGACAACTCCTTCCTGGAGAACCCGGAGATCAAGGCGGCGTACAGTTATGCCAAGTCCAGCGGCAAGAACCTGCACCTGATGGGCCTGACGTCCACGGGCGGCGTTCACTCGTCGCTGAGCCACCTGCTGAAACTCATCGACATCGCCAAGATGTACGACATCCAGAACTGCTACGTACACTGCTTCATGGACGGACGCGACACGGACCCCTACTCGGGCAAGGGCTTCATTGCCGACGTGCAGCGGCACATGGACGAGACGGGTGCAGGCAGCATCGCGTCAGTCATCGGCCGCTACTACGCCATGGACCGCGACAAGCATTGGGACCGCATCAAGCTGGCCTACGACCTCATCGTCAGCGGCAAGGGGCGCGAGGTGGACGACATGGTGGCGGGCGTACAATCGTGCTACGACAGCCACACCGAGGAGCACAAGAACACCGACGAGTTCATGGAGCCGCTGGTCAACGGCAACATCGACGGTCGCATCCGGGAGGGCGATGTGGTCATCTTCTTCAACTTCCGCAGCGACCGTGCCAAGGAGCTGACCATGGTGCTCACGCAGCAGGACATGCCGGAGCAGGGCATGACGACCATCGCCAATCTGCAGTACTACTGCATGACGCCCTACGACGACAGCTTCACGGGCGTACACATTCTCTTCCCCAAGGACAATCTGGAAAACACCCTCGGCGAATACATCGCCAGCAAGGGACTGAAGCAGCTGCACATCGCCGAGACCGAGAAATACGCGCACGTCACCTCGTTCATCAACGGCGGGCGCGAGGAGCCGTTCCCCGGCGAAGACCGCATCCTGGTGGCCTCGCCCATGGTGGCCACCTACGACCTGAAGCCCGAGATGTCGGCCTACGAGGTGAAGGACAAACTGGTCGAGGCCCTCAAGACTGACAAATACGACTGGATTGTGGTGAACTTCGCCAACGCCGACATGGTGGGTCACACGGGTGTCTATACCGCCATCCAGACCGCCGTGAAGACCATCGACCAGTGCCTGAACGAGGTCGTGGAGACGGCCAAGACGATGGGCTACGACGTCATCATCACCGCCGACCACGGCAATGCCGACCATGCCATCAATGCCGACGGAACGCCCAACACCACGCACTCCACGAACCCCGTCCCCTTCATCTACGTGACCGCGAACAAGAATGCGACGGTGCGCAGCGGCATCCTGGCCGACGTGGCCCCCTCCATCCTCCACATCATGGGTCTGCTGCAACCCAAGGAAATGACGGGTCAGTGTCTGATTAAGGAATAAAAGAATATAGCCTCTCATAATATGAAACAAGCCAAATACTCTTTCGTTATATTGATTTTGACACTGCTCTGCAGTCAGTTGTCAGCACAAACGGGTATACATAAACTGCTGAAGAAAGCGAGCACGATGAAGGACTCTATGGTGGTCAAAGGGGTTGACCGCCGTTATATCGACATCCCAGATCAACCCTGGCAGATTATGTTAAGAGGCAATATAAGCCAGACCGTCGTCAGCATGAAAACCAATGGTAGTGTGCTCGACGAAGAATACGACAATGATACGCGACTGGTGACCCGACCGACACAGAAGATAGGCTTAAAGGTAGGCTACAGAGGCTGTGGATTTGGGTACATGGTAAATGTAGGTGGCGACAAGGGTACCCGTCTGACTTTGGGTGCTACAAGCAAGAAGTATAGCCTCAATGTGCGTTTCCACTCGTTTGAGAACACGCATCCTGACCTTGATATGAAAAGCGACCTTTTTGATGAGGAGGACATGGAGGAGATGAAAAAAGTAGTGCTCATCGATCCCATCAAGGTGAACACCATCCTGGCTGACGGCTATTTCCTGTTCAACAGCAAGAAGTTCTCCTATGCTGCAGCCTACAAGCAGTCGGTGATACAGAAACGCTCGGCTGGTTCGCTAATAGCAGGAGGCATGTTCAACTATACGCATATCAACTATGCCGCAGACTCCAACGGTGACCTTATATTTTTCATGCACGGGCTTGGCCGTGTAAAACTATGGCAGGGTAGCTTGGGCCTGGGTTATGCATACAACTGGGTACCGTGCAAAGGACTGCTCGTCAATGTCATGGCGATGCCTATGCTGACTTTCGTGAACAAGCTTAAGGCCTACGTCTATGAAACCAACATACCTGAAATGATGGAAGACCCCACGTTCTTGAAATTCGTGAATTACGAAATCGGCTATGATGAGTATGATGAGTGGTACTATGAAAACGTGAAGATCAAATACCTGGGCAGCGAGACGTTTAACAGTGGTGCGAGCGTCGGTTTCGATGGTCGAGTGTCTCTGACCTACAACTTTGGACGCTACTTCCTTAACGTTTACGGGCAATTCAACAATATCCGCTATCATCACAACTCCAGTAACGGCTATCTGAACGATTGGTTCGTCAACAGTTCCTTTGGCATACGATTGTAAAAGATTAAAAAACAACGACAATGAAAAGAATGATTAATTGGATGATAGTCGCCATCCTTTTCTAGCAAGTAACGTTCTTAATTGAACCTCAGACGATGAACCAATTTGCACTTTTCTTAGAAAAACGTTTGGTCGTTTCGATAGAATGTATTATCTTTGCAAAAACTAATTTCACTTATAATACTAACAGACAATTAATACTAACGAACAATGAAAATAATAATGCTTTGGCGACTCGCCACCATCCTCGTTTGTTGTATTGGCCTGACTAGTTGTACTTCGCTGACGGAGAGTTTCACCAACAACCTGATAGCCGAGGATCGCTACAGGATGATTCTCGATGGTCTGCAGGTGACGCTCATCATTACGTTCTGCGCTACCATCTTAGGAACAATACTGGGCGGACTGGTGTGCTGGATGCGCATGAGTGGACAAGCATGGTTGCGTGAAGTGGCCAAAGTGTATATTGAACTGATGCACGGCACACCTGTGTTGGTGCTGCTCATGCTGATGTACTATGTGATAATGGCTCCGATGGATGCGACGGGCATCGTAGTGGCCATCGTGACCTTCGCCATTTGTACCTCAGCAGCCATCAGCGAGATGCTACGTACCACCATACAGGGCATAGACCGTGGACAGACGGAGGCCGGCTTGGCCTTGGGCTATTCGCGTCGGCAGACGTTCTTCAGAATTGTGCTGCCCCAGGTGATCAAAGCTGTGCTGCCCGTCTACCAGGGCGAGGTGGTGGCCTTGCTGAAAGAAACCAGTATCGTGGGCTTCATTGCTGTGACAGACATGACGCATGCATCGGACCTGATACGCTCACGCACCTTCGACGCCTTCTTCCCTATCATCTTGACGGCCATCATCTACTTCCTCATTGCGTGGCTCATCGGACTGCTGCTGACATCGTTGGTGAAGCGGCATCACATGAAAGCCCTCATGGCGGCAGCAATGTTGGTCGTCTGTGGAACGGTGTGCTATGTACCAGTGATGATGAACTCGAACAAAACCGTCGAGGTGGCAGATGTTCCTGAGGTATTCAAGGCCCTCTCGGGCAAGCGTGTAGGTGTAGTTCTCGGCAGTATACAGGATATGGCCGTCACCGATATGTCGCCCGATGCCGAGATCATGAGAATGGCCAGCATCCCTGATATGCTGGCTGCCCTTGAGAGTGGCAGAGTGGATGTGATTGGAGAAGAAAATCTTTCGGTGACATTCAACAAAGAGATTGCAGCGAAGGTGGATTCAGTAAGCGCTGGTCTGCCCCCAAGACCCATAGGAGCCTGTTTCCAATTAGGTAACACTCAACTGAAGCAGGACTTCGACAGCTTCCTGGCCGATATCAGACGCGACGGCACCTACCAGAAGATTTACGATCGATGGAGAAATGCCGACGATCCTTCGGCAATTGACGTTCCCGAGCAACGCGGCACGGGACAGAAGATACATGTAGCCATCTGCCCGGCAATGCCTCCGTTCTGCTTTATCAGTTCCGGGGAACCCTCAGGCTTAGAGATAGACATGCTGACCGAATGGGCCAACCGACGCAATTGGCAACTGGAGTATCTCGAGATGGAATTCGCAGCTGAGCTTCCTGCTGTGCAGACGGGCAAGGTCGATATGGCTATGGGGTCGATAAGCATCACCGAGGAGCGGCAGAAGCAGGTGCTCTTCTCTGACGGATATATTGAGTCGCACATCATGCTGCTCACACGAAAAGGAGAAGGGGGTATACTCACGAATCCGTCTCAACTGGCCGCTACGAAAAGTGAAGGAAGCAGATTCCCATGGTGGGCTGCGGCTATCCTTATTATTTTAATAGGTGTCGGTGCGTGGCTTATTGTCCGCACAATCGGCAAACATAGAACCGTAAATGGTAAATCAGTAAATGGTAAATCAGACAGTCCTCTCATCAGCATCTCTGGTCTGAAGAAGAGTTTCGGTACCCTCAATGTGCTGCGCGATATCAATGTCGATGTACACAAGGGCGAGGTCATCTCCGTCATCGGACCTTCAGGCACGGGTAAGAGTACTTTCCTGCGTTGCCTGAACCTACTTGAACAACCCACTAAAGGCT
>Ga0265300_10005209_pt1 | contig 10117 bp, 4 predicted proteins | sample AusTroGonzalo_MG_FD_193482 | JGI IMG/M metagenome (GOLD analysis project Ga0265300, IMG submission 193482) | Bovine rumen microbial communities from tropical cattle in Woodstock, Queensland, Australia - Gonzalo_03 | ecosystem: Host-associated > Mammals > Digestive system > Stomach > Rumen ... | reverse complement strand
GTCGCCGAACATTGATATGAGCCAGTTCCGTCAGATACTGCACCTCAACGAGGGCTATGTAGAGGTGACGGATGGCGTGATCAGCATCCAGTTGTGGGCTGACGTCGAAAAGCCCGTCGTTCATGTCGATATGGAGAGCAAGCGCGAGAAATTGAATGTGGCTGTTACCTATGAGAGTTGGCGCACAAGTGACATCATACAGACCAAACGCGAAGCCTTTCAGAGCAGCTATAAGTTTGCAGCTCCCAAGGGACTGCGAACACGTCACGACAGCATCGTTGCTGCCGACCGTGCACTGACCTTCATGCATTGCAATGGTAAGCAGACCATCTTCGATGCCACTGTCGCTCAGCAGAAGATGGATGCCGTCAAGGATAAGCTTTATAATCCGCTGAAGAATCTTGTCTTTGGCGGACGGATGCAGGGCGAGGGTTTTGTGTTGATAGACAATCTGACGGGCCATTATGCCAGCAGCGACTACCAAGGATGGATTTATGTAACAGAGAGTCCCCGTAAGAAGGCGCATCTCCAGATAGCCATGAACAACCGTCAGGGCTCTGTCGACGAATGGCTCGCTGGACTCACGACTTTGGAAGGGAAGGTTCGTCATGATTGGGATCGTCGCAACTCGCGCCGTTGGTGGCAGCAGTTCTGGCAGCGTAGCTATGTAGAAGCTGATATAGCCCGTAACTACACGCTGTTCCGTTATATGCTGGGATGTAATGCCCGCGGACAGTGGCCTACCAAGTTTAATGGCGGTCTCTTCACCTTCGACCCTGAATATGTCAATACGGCTGATGAATACAAACTAAGTCCTGACTTCCGCAACTGGGGTGGGGGCGTGCATACGGCTCAGAACCAGCGGTTGGTCTATTGGCCCATGTTGAAGAACGGCGACTTTGACCTGTTAAAAGTTCAACTCGATTTCTATCTTCATATATATAAGAATGCAGAAGAGCGCTCCCGACTGTATTGGGGACATGAGGGTGCCTGTCTGACCGAACAGATAGAGAACTACGGACTGCCCTGCTATCCTGAATACGGCACAAAGCGTCCTGACGGCTTCGACCCCGGTATGGAGCGTAATGCATGGTTGGAGTACGAGTGGGACACCTGTCTGGAGTTTTGTATGATGGCACTGACGGCGCGACGCTATTTCCCTGTCGATATCAGTCCCTATATCCCAATGGTCTATTCCTGCCTGCGCTTCTTCGACGAGCACTATCAGTATCTGGCCAACCGACGCGGTGCCAAACGCCTGAACGAAGCGGGTAAGCTTGTGCTGTATCCTGGTTCAGGCGGTGAGACTTTCAAGGGTGCCTATAATTCTACTTCAACCATTGCTGCTTTGCGGTCGGTGACGCAAGCACTCATCGACTACGAAAACGGGACGGGACGTAACAACCAGGTGGATGTGGACTATCTGAGGGGACTGTTGACTCGTCTGCCCGACATCACCATTCGTGATGGCATGATACAGCCAGCCCTGCACTGGGAACGTGTGCAGAATACGGAGCCCACCCAGCTTTATCCCGTCTTCCCGTGGCGTATGTATGGCGTGGGACGTCCTGACATCAATGTGGCACGCAATACCTACCTCAACGACACCCTTGCCCTGAAGTTCCGTTCGCATGTGGGCTGGAAACAGGATGTCATCTGGGCTGCCTGCCTTGGTTTGACTGATGAGGCCGAGGCGCTGATAACGCAGAAGATGGCTGACGGTCCTTATCGCTTCCCTGCCTTCTGGGGGCCTGGTTACGACTGGTCGCCAGACCATAACTGGGGAGGCTCAGGTATGATAGCTATGCAGGAAATGCTGTTGCAGGAAGTGGGCTCGAAACTCTTCCTCTTCCCGGCATGGCCCAAGAAGTGGAATGTGCGCTTTAAGCTCTGTGCGTCTCGCGGTACCACTGTAGAGGCCGAGATGAGGGAAGGGCAAGTCATCAACGTCAAGGTAACACCCCAAGACCGCCAACAAGATGTCGTACTACCCTAAATTTCCGCCGAGATTCCGAAAGGAGTCTCGGCGTTTAGATTTTTTAACGCACGCATTTGGGACACCCTACCAAATTCGTGCATAGTTTTTTTTGAAAGCACACTTTTTTTCGTATCTTTGCAGCCAGTAGTGTGCGAAAACCGGTAGCAATAACTAGAGAAAATAACAGTATAATAACATTATTTACTAATTTAAAACTTATAACTATGAGTAAAAGATTAACTTTACGAAATGTGCAAGGGCGAGGATACTCGGGCTTTGCCAAAGTGTTAACCATGCTCGCCCTGCTGCTGATGGCGGCGACGGGCGCGTGGGCGCAAGGAACAGTGGACTTCAAGCAAGGCACTGTGGACGCCGACAAGTGGGCCATCACATCTGGAGAGACAGACGTGGAGCCAGGTGTAACTGAAGTACCAGAGGGGCAGACTGTGACGCTGACCTACAGCGGCACTCGCCACGTGAAGAGCGTCACGGCTACCTACACGCCCCCTGTAGTGGTGAACAAGCTGTCGGAGATTACCGACGCCATCGCCGCGCTCAATATGCAGCCGGGCGGTGAGTACACGCTGACCATCGCGTTCGACCCGGCGAAGATCGAGACCAACCCGACGGGCAACGACAACAAGCTCTATATGTCGATTCCCGACGACGCGACGCTGAACCTCGTGTTCAAGAACGTGCTGCCCGACGGCACGCACCTCACCATCGGCGACGCGCAGTTTGCCGGCATGTCGGAACCCGAGGTGGCGGCATACTTCACGGGCAAGGACGAGCCTGAGTCGAAGAACCACCTGAACCTCGACTTCGCGGGCGGCACGGGCTCCGAGGATGTGGACGGCTCCGGTCTCTACATGGAGCTCATCACGCCTTACAGCACGGTGGCCACCGGCTCCAGCACGGGCAACGTGTGGTTCGAGGAGATCATCATCTACACCGGCGGCGAGTCGTTCTTCTCCAAGCTCGGCTCCTGCGTCAAGAAGGCCGTCGTCAAGGTCGGCAAGACTGTGGCCAGCGTAGCCACCACCGTGGGCAAGACCGTGGCCAAGGCTGCCATGACTGTCGTGAAGAAGGTGGTGAACCTCGTGGTGACGAAGATCATCAAGCCCGCCGTGGAGCAGCTCGTGGAGAAGATCAAGCAGAACATTGTCAAAGAACCATTGATTCCGACGGTCATCACCGCCACGCCGAACAACTTCACCTTCTTCGAGGGACAGACCCAGAAGTTCGACGTGAAGGTCACGTTGGGTAACGACGGTATCGGCGACGACATCACGTTCAGCTCGTCAGACCCCGAAGTGGCAACGGTTGACGGCAACGGCAATGTCAAGGCCATATCCGGCGGCAAGCCCGGCAATCCGAAATACGTCACCATCACTGCCACCATCGGCTCCGGCAGCAAGAAGGCCACCCGCCAGTGCAAGGTCGGCGTAGAGGAGACCCCACGTCCTTCTGCTATTAGCTTCCCGGCATCCACAGAGTCAGTGCCCAAGGACCGCGCCATCATCCTGGAGCCGAACATCGTCATCGGCAACGATGCCGTCAGCGACGGCAACTACCGCCTCACCTTCACAACCAACAGTCCCGGCGTGGTTGCGGTCAACGAGTTCGGCTACGTCAGGGGTCTCACGATGGGTGAGGCTGTCGTCACAGCCCACTACGGCCCGCTGTCGGCCAACTGCACGGTCACCGTCACCGAGTCGGTCGATGGTTTGACCCATGTGCTTGACAACCTCACCACCGGCATTGTTGTCGAGAGTGGCGACGTGCTGACCGGCACGCTCGACGGCCAGACGCAGCCCTACAAGATTTCGATTGCCGACGGAGCCACGGTGACGCTCGACGGCGTGACCATCAACGGCGTGAACGACTACAACTACCAGTGGGCAGGCATCACCTGCGAGGGCGATGCCACCATCATCCTGAAGGACGGCTCGGAGAACACGGTGAATGGATTCTATGAAAATTATCCCGGCATCCATGTGCCTGCGGGCTCGAAGCTGACCATCCAGGGCGGCACGGAGGGCACAGGAAAGCTGACGGCGAGCTCCTTCCGCGCCAGTGAAAATCGCGGTTATGGTGCCGGCATCGGCGGAGGAAGGTATATTTCCTGCGGCGACATCGACATCCAGGGCGGCGTCATCACGGCTAAGGGCGGTAGACAAGCTGCCGGCATCGGCATCGGCAGCGGCTATGGCTCGTGCGGCAACATCAGCATCACTGGCGGCGACATCACGGCTACGGGCGGTAAGCAAGGTGCCGGCATCGGCAGCGGCAGTGATCATGCTGTTTGCGGCAACATTGACATCACGGGCGGAACCATCGTGGCCACTGGCGGCACCGAAGCTGCCGGCATCGGCAGCGGTTATAATGGTGAATGCGGCAACATCACAATTGCCAGCACCGTGACCCAGGTGACCGCCACGAAGGGCAAGGATGCTACCTTCAGCATCGGCTGGTGCTTAGGAACCTGCGGCACGGTGACCATCGCCGGCACGAAGTATTGGGAGAACAATGATCCCGTGGGCGACGGTGAAACTTATCTGGCTATGGCCACGGTTGAGTACCCGGCTACGGCACCGGCTGTCATCGTCAACCCCGTAGTGGGACAGATTATCGGCAGCGACGGCAAGAACTACGACGCTAATGCCACACTGCCCACCGGCGTGACTGCCGTGGCCAAGATTTTCTACGTGGGCAGCGACACCGGCGAGGCCGCTCCTTACAACCATGGCTTGGCTCTCGCCCTGAGCGATGCGAATGGTGGTAATACTTGCAAATGGAAGACAGAGAAAATTGATGCTGGCCATACCAAGCAGCCCAGCGACACTTTCACAGGAGAGAGCGGACTGCAGTACAATGATGCTACTCACAACTCCGACACTTATCCCGCCTTTAAGGCTGCGATAGCCAATAACGGTACTGCTGCGCCTACGGGCTGTTCCTCATGGTTCCTGGCTTCAGGCTATCAGTGGCAGAAGATGATTGGTGCTACAGGTCTTAGTAATTTGGGCTTGACGCCGGGCTCCTTCTACTGGTCGTCGTCGGAGAGCCCTGACGACAACACGTGGGCCTTCGACTGCGACCAAGGCATTTGGCGCAACAGCAGTAAGGTCCTCGAGGACCAAGTTCGTGCCTGCCTGGCGTTCTAACTCCCCCTCGCGCGCGTATATATAAATAAGGTAAAAACGAAATATTAAAATGATAAAGATTATGACTAATATAAAGCAACTAATAATGACGCTCGTCGCGCTATTCGCAATCTCGACGGGCGCATGGGCCGCCGGCAAGGTCTATACGTCGGCAGTCGATATTACTGCGCTGCAGGTGGGCGACATCCTCACCGAAGGTGCATCAATCACCGGCAGTGGTTCGATCATCTTTGATAACAATAGAGTTAAGGTGAATGGAACATTGCAGACAGATGGTTTTTGTTATCTATATACGAACGATTTCGACAGCTTTGGTGCTGAAGGCGTCATTTCTCTCAAAAACAATACCACCATGTCTCCTGTCGATAAGGACAATAACGACGGCAACGCCTGGGAGGTGACGCAAGTATCCTTTGCGGAAAATAATAATCGTATCAATATCCAAGGTATCACCTACGCCCCCGCCGGCATCGAGGTCAATGGCCCGACAATCGTCGAGGGTAAGCCTCAGTGGACATTCGCGATGCCCGCCGGCGACGTCGAGCTGCAGGTGGAGTACTACCCCGGCATGCTCACCCTGCCCGCCAGCCTCACCGGCGGCACGCTGAGCGTGGTAGGCCTGACCGCCCCCTTCACGAAGCTGGAAGTTCCCGCAACGTGGGAGAACGACAACACCCTGCTTTCGGCTGCCCACCTGCCCGGCCTCAAGGAAATGACCGATGCCGAAGCCGAGAAATGGACCGACGCACCCAATGGCTATGTCATTCTTATTTACGGCTTCGATGGTACGAAAGCGAAAACGGCTACCTATTTATTGGGTAAATTTTCCAATGCCAGTCCAGAGGATGTAAAACTATCTCAATTAAAAACTGCAAGTGCCGAAGCTGAGATCTACTACTCCTCAGAAGCACAGATGCCCGCAGGCTTCGAGACCGACGGCAAGAACATCTACGTAGCCGACAAGACCGAGTTCCAGGTCAAGGCCACGCCCGCCGACGGCTTCCGCCTCGTGAGCTTGATGTTCGGCGAGCAGGACATCACCGACCAGGTTGACGCCGACGGCATCGCCACCCTCACCATGCCCGAGGGCAACGCCGACATCACCCTCACCGCCACCTTCTCAGACATGTACACCGTGACACTCAACGCCGAGGGACTCACTGACGAGGAGGCTGCTAACTGGAAGGCCGCCACAGGCGACAAAGCCCCCGCCGCATTCCCACTGGAGAACGTGAAGTATGGCACCGAGGTCAAAGTGACCTACGGAGGCACGAAGAAAGTCATCGGCGTGAAGGCTGCGAAGAAGGTTGAGCCGAAGAAACTCACCGTCGGCAACGTAACATTCTACTATGACGAAGGTCAGACATTTACTGAGGCCAAACAAAAATACGCGGACCTGAACAGTGGATGGATTTTAAATGGGCCTTATATTTCTGTTCAAGGTGCTATTTCTATTGTTCTTTTCAAGGGCGAGTCGCCTGTAGAGGGCACCTCAAAGATAGAACCAAATGCAGAATACTCATGGATCAACTTCAGCTAATCCCCCTCGCACGCGTATATATAATAAAGGTATAAACGAAATTAAAACATTAAGATTATGATACATAATAAATTTAGATATCTATTGACGCTCGTCGCGCTATTCGCAATCTCGACGGGCGCATGGGCAGACGAGACGCCGCTCGTGACGATTGAGAGCAAAAATTACACGTCCTTCACGAGCGGGAGCATGACCTTCGACGACAAGGTCACCGTCACCTTCAGCAGTGCGGTTGCTAACTACGGCGACTCATGGGGCTGGAACCACGTTAATGGAACTACACTTACCGTAACTCCCGTCGAGGGCATCACCATCACCCGCGTCAAGTTCACCTGCGAAGAGGGCAGTGCCTTCGACGAGACAGCGCCTTTCGAGGCTGTTCTGGGAGATGGTGATCCCTGGAATAACACTATCATGCTTGTCAACGGCAACAGTTGTGGCGAATATGGCGTGAACAAGATTGAGGTCTACGGCACCGCTGGCCCCGAGGTGACTTGGAACGCCACGACGAAGCAGGCAACGTTCACCATGCCCGGCAGCGACGTCGTGCTGACCCCCGTCTACGCCCCCACGGCAGCATGGGCCGAGGTCGAGACAGTGAAGCAGCTGCCCGCAGCCGCTGAAGGCGTCATCGCCGGAACCACCGCCCCCCTCATCATCGAGGGCACCGTGGCCAACGCCGGAACGACCGAGAACCCACAGGGCTTGGTGATGTACTACGCAGCAAAGGGTACTGCCGACGCCGCTCCTACGGCCCCAACCCTTGAATCACAGTGGAGCGCTGACGTGCCCACTGCCGAGGCCTACATCAACGATGAGGATGGAGCCACCGTCTACGTGTGGTACTACATCGCCGGCGCCAACACCCCCGACGGTGAGGACCCCACGGCCGACAACACCTTCAACGACTCTGAGATTTGCGCCAAGCCCCTCAAGGTCACCCTCCTCTCCAACAAGTTCGACCTCGCCCTCAAGGCCGCTAACGCCAACACCATCGAGGCCGGCAAGGCCACCGTCACCGTAGGCGGCACAGCCGCCACCGTCACCGACGGCAAGCTCCAGGGCGTGAAGATGGGCAGCGAGGTGAAGATGACCGCCAAGCAGGGCTACAAGTTCCGCAAGGTAGAGGCAACAAAAGGCATCTCGACATTGAAGAGCGTCAAGATTGGCAACTACACCGTCTACTATGCCGAGGGAGAAACCTGGTATCAGGCCTTCAGGCGCGATGAAAACAATAACTGCGGCTTGGAGACCAGCGTAGGCCGTGTATTCACCTACAATGATAAAAGTCTTCGTGATTCTGATGGCGATGTATATGCAGACGCAGTAATCAATCCGAGCAAAGGCTACTACATCGCTGATTAACCCCCTCTCGCGTGAACAATAAATAAAGTAATAAGAACGATATAAAGAATATATTATATGAAAACAATATCAAGATATCTAATGACGCTCGTCGCGCTGTTCGCAATGACGACAGGAGCGTGGGCCGATGAAGCGACTATCACGCTCAAGTGCGGCACGACAGAGAAGACATACGAGAATGTCACACTGCCCTGGTCAACTACGGCGGAGATTCTCAAAGCGGTTGTCACAGACTTAAATTTTAATGTTAACATCAATGCCATATCTGGTGGCGATGGTGAAGTCGTAAAATATGGTAATGAGAACTTCACAGTTACCGGCACCTTCAGTGGTGAAGCAACGGTTACTGTCACTTATAACACGGGATCATCTGCCACTATAACCGTGACAGCTCCCGCTCCCCTCATCGCGCTCAACGACACGAAGACCGAGGCCACGATGGCCGCCATGCCCGCCAGCGACGTGACCGTCGACTACGAGCTGGTGCGCGACATGACGGTGGACGTTGACGCCACAATAGCCGACCGCATCCGCATCAAGAAGGACGGCACCACCTACGTGCCCGTAACCGCCACTGAGCTGGTGCCCGTCATCACCGACGCGCTCGACGAGCAGAACCCTGTCATCATGGTCCTCTACGATGAAACAGCTAAGACCGGCGACTACACCGTCAAGCTGCAGAAGAAGGTAGAGGGCGAAACCCCGTCGTGGACCGACGCCACCGCCCTGAGCGTGGGCACCTTCCGCTACGTCATCACCGGCGCCAACCTCTACGACGGTGAAATCACCACCACCGAGTTCCAGCTCTTCGAGGGCTATCCCTTGGAGATTGCCAAAGGCGAGTATGCTACGTTCTATGGTGCCGAGGCTGTTGTTGCCGATGCGGAGACTTCTTCTGACGCCGTGCTCTACACCATCAGTAGCGTCAGTGGCGACAAGGCCGTGCTGAGCGATCCCATCACTGTGGCTCCAAAGGAGACTCCGCTGCTGGTTTACAACAGCTCGGAGGAGACGAAGACCTTCCTGCTCATCCCGACCACCGATCCTAACCTGGCTCTGACCGTGGCACGTGAATTCACCGGCACACTGACCGCTACGACCATCGCCGCATCTGACGCTAACACCACCAACTACGCCTTCAACGGCAAGCAGTTCATCTATGTGAAGAACGCCATCGCTATCGGCGCCAACAAGGCCTACCTCAGCGTGACAGGCGCTCAGAGTGCTCCAGTCCTGACCCTGGTATTCGGCGACGCCACTGGCGTGAACGCAATTGACAATGGACAATTGACAATTGATAATTGGTATGACCTGAACGGACGCAAGTTGCAGAAGATGCCGACGAAGAAGGGTGTGTATATCATGAACGGAAAGAAAGTCGTGGTTAAGTGAGTAAAATACGAACACGAATTACCACGAATTTACCACGAATTATCATGAATAATAATTATATGAGAAATTATATGGGTAATTAATGGTAATTACATGTTAAAAGAAATAAGAATATTAAAGTAAATATATATATGAGAAAGAAGATATTATCAATAGTTGCGCTGCTCACGATAGTGGTGAGTATGAGCGCCATGCAGATCTTCGTCAAGACGTTGGCGGGAAAGACCATTACGCTCGACGTAGAGAACTCGAACACCATCTTGGAGGTGAAGGGACTGATCTATGACAAGGAAGGTGTCGCTGTAGAGCAACAGAGACTAATCTTTGCAGGTAAGGAGCTGGAAGACAACAGAACGCTGGCCGAATACAACATCCAGAAGGAATCTACACTCCATCTGTTAGTGCAAGCCTCTGCCGTTCCGACCTATAGCCTGATGAAGGCTACCGATGCCGAAGCGCACGGAACGATTGCGTTCAAGGTGGGCGAGAATGCCGTGACCTCTGCGAAGGAAGGCGACGTGGTGACCATGGCCATCACTCCCGACGATGGCTGGGCCGTCGGCACAGTCACCGGTCAGTGGTATGCCGCCATCGCTGCGGCTCCCCGCCGTACAGGCATCGATCTGCTCAACGCAGTAACGCTCACTCCGGTAGAAGGTGCTGAGAATACTTACA
>Ga0265300_10005204_pt1 | contig 10123 bp, 7 predicted proteins | sample AusTroGonzalo_MG_FD_193482 | JGI IMG/M metagenome (GOLD analysis project Ga0265300, IMG submission 193482) | Bovine rumen microbial communities from tropical cattle in Woodstock, Queensland, Australia - Gonzalo_03 | ecosystem: Host-associated > Mammals > Digestive system > Stomach > Rumen ... | reverse complement strand
CAGTTGGGTACTGCTTATAAGATTACACAGGATTTCTCTGTATATGGCGGTCTGCGTGTGCTCTATGGTACCGCTACCTATAAAGCTAAGATCAGCAACATCATGGTAAACACCGCAGGTGGATATATTGATTTCGGCAGTTTCCTGCAGGGAGCAGCCACAACAGTTGACGCAGGCATCAGTCAGGTAAATGCGGGTATCGCCCAGTATCAGGCTGCAGGCGTGGATGTTCCTGCAGAACTAACTACAAAACTTGCTCAGCTGGAAGGCACAAAAGAGAGCCTCAACTCACTGCAGAAGTATTCTGAGGGTGTAAACCTGCTTTGTAATCAGTCGAGCGTAGGAGTTGCTCCTGTTATCGGTATCGACTGGCGCGTAGGCAACTTCAACTTCGCTGCCAAGTACGAGGCAAAGACTGAGATTCACATGAAGAATGAGTCGACTGTAAACAAGGCAAGCGAGATTCCTGCAGTTAACAAGTTCCGCGATGCAGAGAAGATTGACGAGGATATGCCTGCACAGTTGGCACTGGGTGCAATGTGGAGCATGAGCGACAACTTCCGTCTGAACCTGGGTTACCACCACTACTACGACAAGAGCGTGAAGTGGTACAACAACACTCAGGACCTGCTTGGTGGTGGCACCAACGAGTATCTGGCTGGTGCTGAGTGGGATCTTTCTGACAAGTTCACCATCAGTGGTGGCGGTCAGCTTACACGCTATCAGCTCACCGACAAGTATATGAACGATATGTCATTCGTAGTAAACAGCTACAGCCTTGGTTGTGGTTTCAATTATAAGGCCAGCGACAAGGTAACACTGAAGGCTGCCTACTTCCAGACAAACTACGATCACTATAAGCGCAACGACTACCCACAGGCAGGTGTAAGCGACGACTTCACTCGTACCAACCGCGTGCTTGGTGTAGGTTGCGAACTTAAGTTCTAAGATTATAACGGATCTACGTCGAAGTAGATCTGAAGCGACGAATAGCGCTTGTCTTGTAGCATCTGCTGCTGGGCAAGCGCTAAATATTTGCGAACATCGGCCATGTTGATGCCAAGTTCAAGTTTCAGTACAAGTTTACGGATAGCCAACGATTTGACCTTTGCTACAGCAGGTTTATCCGGTCCAAGTACCCTAGTAGAGAACCATTGGCGCAGTCTGCTACCCATCTCGATGCTTGCCGTTTCAATCACAGCATCTGAACGATGCTTAAGATAAACATAAACCAGACGGTAATACGGTGGATAATGGAACTGCTGTCGCTCTGCTATCAACGATTGATACAAACCCGCATAGTCATTATGTACCACCTGTTGTATTACAGGATTTGTTGGCGACTTAGTTTGCAAAATCACCAGGCCCTGTTTACCTTTTCGGCCAGCACGTCCACTCACCTGTGCCATCATCATATAGGCTTGTTCATAAGCACGGAAATCAGGATAGTTCAACAGATTATCAGCATTGAGAATGCCCACAACAGACACTTTGTCAAAGTCCAATCCCTTCGATATCATCTGGGTACCTATCAGCAGGTTGGTCTTGCCTGTAGAGAAGTCGCTGATGATACGTTCATAGGCATTGCGGGTACGAGTAGTATCAAGATCCATTCGTGCAATACGCGCATCAGGGAAGATATCTCGTAACTGGTCCTCAACCTTCTCTGTACCATAGCCACGTGTCTGCAGGTCGTGACATCCGCAGGCCGGACACTCTGTGGGCACCTGATAGGTATATCCACAGTAATGACATGTGAGTTGGTTCATATTGCGATGCAGAGTCAGCGATACGTCGCAATGCTGGCAATGAGGCACCCAACCACACTGTTTGCACTCTATCATAGGTGCATATCCACGACGATTCTGGAACAAAATCACTTGTTCTCCACGCTCCAAAGCCTCACGAGTCTTGACAAGTAATAGTGGCGAGAAAGGTCCGTTAATCATCTTACGATGCTGCAAATCCTTAATGTCAACCACCTGAATCTCAGGCAACTCTATACCTTTATATCTCTGGAATAATTCTACTAGTCCGTATTTTCCAGTCTTGGCATTATGATATGTTTCTACCGAGGGAGTTGCAGTACCTAATAGTGTCTTGGCACCATACATCTGAGCTAGCATGATGGCAGCAGAGCGAGCATGATATCGTGGGGCCGGATCTTGCTGTTTATACGAGGTGACATGCTCCTCATCAATGATAATCAATCCAAGATTCTGGAAAGGCAGCAATACAGCACTACGCGCTCCAAGTATCACGTCGTAAGGATGCTTTGACAACTGCTTCTGCCATATCTCCACACGTTCTGCATCAGAGTACTTACTATGATAGATACCCAAACGATTGCCAAACACTCGCTGCAATCGTTGCATTATCTGGACGGTAAGGGCTATCTCTGGCAACAGATACAGCACCTGCTGATGCTTATCCAGTGCCTGCTGAATCATGTGGATATAAATCTCAGTTTTACCACTCGAAGTAACACCATGCATTAGAGTAACATTCTTCTTCAAGAACGAGAACTGAATCTGATTGAACGCCTCTTGCTGAGTAGCGCTCAGAGGCTTTATATTCTCAGGATGAGGATCGCCGCCAAAGTTAAGTCGCCCCACCTCCTTATCGTAAGATTCAAGCAATCCACGCTGAACCAGAGCATTTACCGACTGGAGTGTATGTCCTTGGTTCAACAACTCGTCGCGAGTTATTTCGAAGTGATTATCATCCTGCCCTACCTGATCCCATCCGGACAGTTCCAGATAATCAAGAAAAGCCTTTTGCTGTTTAGGCGCCCTCTGTAGCATGTCCATTGCCACATGTAGAGCCTGCTCGCTACGAAACTTGGGTGAGAGTTGAATATAGAGTTCTGTTCTAGGTCGATAACCATCTTCAGCTTTAAGACCAGATGGAAGTGCCGCCTTATACACCTCGCCAATCGGCGACATATAGTAATCGGCTATCCATTGCCATAGCTTAAGTTGACAGTCGGTTATTACAGGTTCTGTATCCATAACCTGACTGATAGGTTTAACCTGATAGCCCTGAGGCTTATTACCATGCAGACGAGCCACAACACCAAGATAGGTCTTACTACGCCCGAATGTCACTAACACGCGCGCACCAACCTTTACCTCCACACCATCTGGCACAGAGTATGTAAAGAATCCCTCAAGAGGAACAGGCAATATCACGTCAGCATAACTCATCAGCCGACAAAAGTACACAAAAAAGCCGAATGCTCCAAACATTCGGCCTATTTTAAATTATCTTTTGCAGTTTCTTAGAAGAAATAAGCTACTGACAGCTGCCAAGAATTAGCCTTGGCCTTACCGATAGCAGTGTCCCAAGCAGTACCAATAGCATCATTAACGTCAACCTCACCTGTAGTACCAAGAGCAATGTTGTAGTTAGCAGAAACCTGTAGATGGTTCATCAACATTAGTCCCAAGCCAACATTTGCACTAAGGTTGGAATCCTTAAGACGCCAAGCAAATGCATCATTAGCAATTTCTGTTACTTTATCGCCAATTGCAAAACCAAACTGAGGACCAGCAAAGATATAAACACTTGCAGTAGAGCCAAGACCAATACCATAACGCAAATTAACAGGAATCTGGATTGACTGCTGCTTAAGAGTCTCATCATCAACCTTAGCAGAACGCTGGTCGTAGAGTGCTGCAGCATCAATACCAAGACCTACAACAGGGAGAGTGAACTTAACAGTAGGGCCAATAAAGAAACCTGCCTGATTAGACTTGTCTGCAACACTCTCGTCAAATTTCATATTAGTCAGGTTAAGACCACCCTTAACACCGAACTGTACCTGTGCCTGAGCAGCAACAGTCATAGTTGCCAGCAGCACTACCAAAGTAAAAAATTTCTTCATAACCTATTAAATTTTAAATGTTAATGAATCTTACTACGGCTGCAAAGATACGAAAAAAGTTGGAATAGAGAAGTTTTTATCGGATTTTTTTCGATTTTTTCCTCTGTTTTCGTCCTTTAGTGTCTCTGACGACGTACTGAAACTCTGGCTGCACTATTGCTACTACCGCTTGCCTTTTCTGATTTCTGCGACTTTTGTTTGGCTACTTTTACACCCTTGTTTGATGCTGGCTTATTCTTTGCAGCTTTTACTTTCTTACCAGTCTTAGCATCCTTAGTCGAGGCAATGCTATCAAGCGAGTCGCGTTTGGCAGGATCGCCAAAGATAGTCTTCTTAAATGCTTCGAGTTCTGCCTCGATACGCTGCTGCTCGGCAGTCATCTTAGTCTTATCGCCCTTGCACAACTGCGACAGTGTTTTGCCCTGAGCATTGTTGGTCTTATATATCTTTCCACGATACATATTGAGCGTAAAGAAATCATCCATCGACACCTGAGCAGCATTGTTCATGTTGCTAACCATCACCGTCTGACGATTAAGGAACGGCTCCAGGTCGCTATACTTAACCCAGAACAGCGGATATTGTGTTACAGACTTTTCGTCACCACCATCGCTATCATCACTACTCATAGAAAACTCGCTCTCCTCCTCAACGGCTATAGGGCACAGAGCCAGCACCTTGATATGGAACGAAGAGTTGGCCTGATCGTAATATGCGCTCTCTTTGAGATAATACTTCTTCACTTCGGATGATGGAATATTGCTATTCTCAACCTTAATACGTCCATTCTGCTCTTCGTATGGGATGCGATATTCGTGCAGCCAAGTCTTCATGTCAATCTTGGCCTCTTCTGTAAACACATCGCTTCCATCGGTTGGGTACTCGTAGATGGGAATATATCCACTCAGAGCCAACTTAAGAATATATGTAAACAGGTTGAGCTGCTTGCCCTGTGGCTCTACAGGATAGTAGAGTCCGCCATTAGCATCTTCATCAAGCGAAATCTCACGATAGATATCGCGACGCCACACCACTTCCTCAGGCATTTCAACAGCTGTGGGGAATGATATCTGGGCACGCATCGACATGGCCGAAGATGCATTTTTCTGCTGGTTAACCTGTTTTTCCTGCTGTTCAGCGCGTCGCTGTGGCGGCTGGGCTACAGCGGCTCCTACCATCAGCATCAGGGTTAAAAAGAACAATACTCTTTTCATATCTCTTATACCTTATTTATTTTACTTTTATTTCCATCGAACCAGTAAGTGTTCGCGTAAGTCCATCAGGACCAACCACAGTAACTCTCGAAATATAGAATCGGCGATTGCGAGGGAGTTTGCGGAACGTATCCTTCTGACGACCAGAGAACTGGGCACCATCCGATGCCATAGGCACAGCATTACCCATATTGTCGTGAAATACCGTTTCGAAACTCTGCACACGGAAGGCGACATCCAGTATACCATCATCGATAGCAGCACCCAGTTTATCTACGGCCACAAGCTGTGTCTTGGGCAGATCACCACCCTTATAGCGGGTAGGATTGCCATGCTCGTCAGTCATAGATATATAAGGTGTAGGATCGGGCAATTTGCGCACACGGAAGGTGTACTGCCCCATCTGCTGAGGACGGCCTGTATTGGTAGAGGTAACAGTGATTACCGCATTCTGACCTATCTTAGATGGTTTAGCGATATACTTGCCAGGACCAACCGACTGCAGTGTACCATTAGTCATTGAGGCCTGAATCTTGTTTAGAGGGACTCCTGGCACACTTATGCTGATGGGATTAGAATAACCTGCATATAGCATATTCATAAGGTCGGCCGATACGGTGGCGCTTGGTTCTACCACGGTATAGTCCTGTGCAAACTCACGGCGGATACGATCGCCATTACCATTCACCATCTCCATGTAACCTTTAAGCGTAAAGTCGCCAGTCTTACCACAAACGGTTTCGTACAGACCATTCTGTAGGTTAACCTTCTGACCACCTATAAAGATATCTGGTACCTGAGTAGTGTCGACAGCAGCCATAACAATGCGGGCAGAGAAGCGGTCGCCTCGCACGATAGTCTTAGAGTTTGGAATAACAAATGCATCGAGCAGGTTCACACGGATATCCTTCACATCGATATTCTGTACCAGCTTATGCAGCACTTCACCCTCTGCATAGCGTACATCACTCTGTAGTTTTGACAACAGCGTAACTGCAGCAGCTGCCGGCATCGATTCGAACATATACTCCTGCCAGTTCTTACCCATGGCACGCTTAGGCACCTCGGTGGTAAGGTTGCTGGCAATTATCTTCTTCTGCTTCTCGTCTGTCACCATCGTGAGCATGCGATTGCGGAAGGAGTTGATAGCATCATACAGTTTCTGTCCCTGACCATTGGTTGGCGACAGCATCACGTAGTTGGCAGGCTCCTGGTCTTCCTTATTACGAATGTTTGTTACATCGCCATCCTCTCCATCAGCCTCTACAACTATTGCTTGTTTCAAACTAGCAGCAAAATTGTATAGAGAGTCACTCATCTTACGAACCTGCTGGGCTTTATCATACCACTCCTTAGTTTTCTGAGGATTGGCCTTCATCTGCTGTTCGAAGGTCTCGTATATCGCCAGGTTCTCTTTCGATGAGTTGCTGGTAGTGCGGTTCAGACTTTCCTCCACAATCGAGAATCCGTTGAGCACCTCGTTAGAAACGTTAAGTGCCAACATAGCCATCAAGACGACGTACATCAGATTGATCATCTTCTGGCGTGGAGAAACGGGTCTTTTCTTTATTGCCATAGTCGTTATACGTTCATCTTAGCTGTCATTGCCTCGATCATACGGGCATATATCTTATTCAGTTCGGCTATCTGCTCAGCCATCTTCTTAGTCTGCTCATTGATATCATCGATAGTACCAATCTGCGAGCTGGCACTCTTAAGTTGCATCTCGTAAACCTTACAGATACCTGTAAGCGTACGGTTCAGGTTCTCCATCTCTTCAGAGTCGTGCGCCAATTTCTCATTCTGGGCCGAAACTTTGGCAAGAGTTTCTGTAAGATGTTTCAATTCGTCAACATAACCAGCTGTAGCAGCATCGAGTTCTGGATTAGGAGCGCTTGGTGTAACAACAGGCGCACCTCCGCCACCAATTACAGCAGAACCACTGCCACCACCAATGATAATTGTACCACCAGCAGAAGTTCCACCTTCAACAGTAGGAATATCGCCTTCAACTGGAACAGATGATCCGCTTCCGCCGCCAATAATAACGGTTCCACTGCCACCAGCAGGAGCACCGCCAGCAACGACTGGCCCACCTGAGACTATTGGTCCACCAGCAACTACCGGACCACCAACATTGATGACTCCACCTTCTGGAATATCAACACCCTCAGGGATTTCAGCCCCTTCAGCTGGTATTACGCCACCTACGACACCACCGACATTACCAACAACCGTTGGCGTTGCACCAGCATGAATATCGAGATTCATACCATCGGTAGTCTTATCAAATGGACGATCGAAGGCTGAAATAAAGAACACAAACACCTCTGTTCCCATACCCAGGAACAGGAAGAAGTCAGCACCACTCAGATGGGTAAGTTTAAACAATGTACCTAGGATAACGATTGATGCACCCCAGCTATAGGCGTAGTTCAGGAACGTCTGTCCAGGAACACTATCCATCCACTTCTGCAAGCGGTATACTACGTTGAGCTTACTATATGTAGTCATATTCTTATCGTTTTTAGTTATTTCTTCTTTCCATTTTGCTTTGTAGATTTAGCACGCTCGCTGGTAGAATTAGCAAGACTGCGCACACAACGGAATCCGATATACGAACGGGGCTGATTCTGATACTCAGCACTACGCCATGCAGAACGGATATACGACTCAGGATCTTTCCACGAACCACCTCTCACGCTCTTGCGCTTCAGTCGGTAAGGATCCTCCTGAGCAGCATTATATTTCAACTGTGGATTGATATCGTTCATAGCTTCTACACCAGCTTCTGTATAAATGGTACTGGTCCACTCAGCCACATTTCCTGCCATATCGTAGAGGCCATTCGAGTTGGCCGAATATATGCCCACACGACTTGTAATCAGGTTACCATCCTTGGTATAGTTACCATTATCAGGCTTAAAGTTGGCGTAGAAACATCCCTTTCCGCTAGCCACGGCCTCATTGTCCCAAGGGAACTCGTTCTGGTCCTTGCCACGGGCAGCATACTCCCACTCTGCTTCAGTCGGCAGACGATAGCGCTGCACATATCTGGCGGCAGGGCCAAGTCCTTTCAGCAGATACTCTGTGCGCCAAGCACAATATGCATTAGCCTGTTCCCATGTCACACCTACCACCGGATAGTCATTGTAGGCAGGGTTAGAGAAGTAGTATCTCATATACATCTCGTTATCTGCATTGGGAAAGTCATTCACCCAGCAAGTTGTATCAGGGAATATATTTACGATATATGTATTCAGGAAGTCCCAAGGTCCTGACAATGGGCGATTGATCGTCTCGCGAACAATACGTCCTTCATCGTCAACATAAGCAGTGTCTTTAGATATCATTACCTGCTCCTCTGGATCGATAGTGATATCAGTATTCAAATTGCGCTCCTGTGGATTCAGACGATTGCGACGCAGGGCAGCTGCTGTATAGTCGTACACCTCATAGCGATAGTTAAGTTGACGGTAGTCCAACATCTTTTCACCAGTCACAGGGTTTGTCACATACAGTCCGTTAATTATCTCCTGCTCATCCTCACTTGGTCTGCGGGGCAGCGACTTCTTCCAGTTCAATACTGTCGCAATCTCATTACCCTCCTTATCTGTCTTCACCGTCTTGTATGTCTCATCTATTTCTGATAGACGTTCACGCAGTATTGAGTCGCGCACATAGTTCACAAACTGGCGATACTTAGAATTGGTTACCTCGGTCTCGTCCATCCAGAACCCGTCCACAGAGATATCTCTGAGAGGAGTCTTCTTTCCCCACAGCGAATCCTGGTTCTCTATACCCATCTTCAGGTGTCCTCGTTTCACGAGTACCATTCCGTATGGAGTAGGCTCTGTGAAAGCCTTTCCTCCTGTACCAGTCACCTCACCGCCACTGGATGTCATCATCTTGCTGCCAAAACAACTGCTTAGCAGCATCACAGCCACGGCACATAGTCCTATAAGTTTCTTCATATATATACCTTATTTACTATAGTAATCTTACGCTCTTATGCAGATTTCTGCCTTTCTTATACAGATTTATCTCTGTCTGGTAGCCCACGAACAATTCATGGCTTCCGTTTCCCACGTTGATAGCTGATGTATATACCTCGTAACTGTAGCCCAGGTGTATGCCATGGAAGTTTCCACCTATCAGCACCGTAACAGAGTTTGTCGGACTATATGTCAGTCCTGCATACATCACCTTCTTGTCGTGTTCGTACTTCAGTCGGCCAGTCACGTCTGCACGCCAAGCCACAGCGTCAGTACGCCCCAACACAGATGTCTGTATCTTTAAAAACGGATTATTTAGCCGAATATTGTATCCTGCAGTAAAATAATATGTAGGGGCGATACTTAATTCATTCGTCTCGCCTATTTCTACCACAGGCGAGTTAAGGTGCAAGGCCGATAGCCCGACATACCAATTGCGAGCCATATAATACAATCCTGCAGCCATGTCAAGACCCGTTCCGTTTACCGATGAAGAGGCAAAAGCCGGATCGTCAGGATCATTACCAAGCACCACCTTACTACCATCAAACGTCTCGCCTAGCATACCTACCTGCACACCTGCAGCCAGCTTGCCACCCAGCAATCGCTTCTGATAAGCATACTGCACACTCAGTCGCTTGTGCGAGAACAGTCCTATCTCATCGTTCAGCAGTTGCACTCCTACTCCGTGATATGAGCTCACAGCATAAAATGGCATATCAGCAGCCACATACATCGTCTTAGGATTATTCTCAAACCCAGCCAATTGTAATGAGTACGCACCAGCCACATTCAATTTCGACTCTTTACCCACCGCCGCAGGATTAAACGAAGTTTCCATCGCCCAATAATGAGCGAAGGAAGGATCGTATTGCGCACAAACTCGTGTGGCTGCAATCAGTAGCCCTATTGTCACTAAAAAGAAACGTTTCACGTTAATAATAACGCAAAACGTTCTTTTTTATTATAATTGTTTACTTCTTTTTAGGTAGATCACCTGTACGCGTCAGTTTAAAATAAGTAGCCGA
>Ga0265300_10005200_pt1 | contig 10128 bp, 11 predicted proteins | sample AusTroGonzalo_MG_FD_193482 | JGI IMG/M metagenome (GOLD analysis project Ga0265300, IMG submission 193482) | Bovine rumen microbial communities from tropical cattle in Woodstock, Queensland, Australia - Gonzalo_03 | ecosystem: Host-associated > Mammals > Digestive system > Stomach > Rumen ... | reverse complement strand
CGTTGACACCTTGAATACGACCTTTACCCGTGTACTGCCACATGGTGATATCACGGTCGTCGGCAACTACAGGTTCCTGGTCGGTATACATGGCAATCATGATCTTATAGTCGTCCACCTTACCCTGTAAGTGCTTGTTATAGAAATTACGCCCTGTATATAGCAATGGCTTCTGATGATAGGCCTCTTCTACCAGGTCAAGGAAGTAAAACAGAGAATCGCAGAACACATCGGTATCCAATCCACCCGTCGACTCAATGTCAATCATCGGAATCAGGTCCTGCTCTTCAGGCAGACATTGCGCCCTGAAATTATTCAGTTGGCGCTGCTGGTCGGTCAGCGGACGATAAAAATGGTACGAACCCACCTTCAACCCGTATCTATGAGCCATCTGGATGTTACGCTCGAAGGTGGCATCAATACGGTCGCCCCCTTCGGTAGCCTTCAGATAGACATAGGCCATATTGGTATTGTCGCCTATTGTCTGCCAGAAAACGTTGCCCTGATAGTGACTCATATCTATGCCGTGAATATGCGAGCACGTGTCCTCACACTGGATATTAGGGTTGACGGCGGATGCCTGCAACTCTTCTGGAGCACCGCCAATGCTGTCTCTGACCTCTTCCTGTGCCCACGCATTATTATAAAATAGGAGTGATATCGCTGTTAAAACAATCAGTTTCTTCATCTTTTCCGTAAAATTTAGCTGCAAAGTTACTAAAAATTGAAGAAAAAGCCGTAACTTTGCCCCAAAATATCACAAGAATGAAGCATTTTTTGATTTCTATAACAATGTTGCTCCTCCTGACAGCCTGCTCTAAGGACAGCGACGAGAACTCTGAACCAGTCGTGGCTCAGCGTACGGTCATTGTATTCATTTCGGGCGACAATACACTTTCCAGCTATACAGGCGGAGACCTCCAGGAGCTTGTAAATGGCTCGTACAACACGCTATCAAGCAGCGACCGTCTGGTAGTTTTTGTCGACCGTATTAGTAACATCGAGAAACCATTTATTGCCCGTATCACTGGCAATTACGAACATCCGGTTGATACGCTATATAAGTATAGCGAAGACCCTTATGTTTCTGATCCAAGTGTATTTACAGAGGTGTTAGGTCGTATCACGAAGCTTTGTCCTTCCAAAGAATATGGTCTCATATTGTGGGGTCATGCTACTGGATGGTGCATCGAAAAGGACACGAGGCCTGCGGCTGCTCCGCGCCGCGCCTATGGCGTTGACAACGGTAATAGAGCTTATAATGGGAACAAGGGACTGTGGCTCAACATCCCCGATATGCGCACTTGTTTCGAACAGTTAGGTATCAAGTGGAAGTTCATCTTTGCCGACTGTTGCAACATGATGGGTGCTGAGGTGGCTTATGAGTTGCGTAACCATGCCGACTACCTGATAGGCTCACCCTCTGAAATACCTGGCTTTGGCGCTCCCTATCATAAGATTGTGAAATACCTGTTCAGCCAGTCTGACAACTTTTACGAGGGGATTATCGACGAATATGCCAACACTTATTCCAACTACCTACCACTCTCTGTCATCCATCTTAGCGAGATGGAACAGTTGGCTTCAGCCACAAAAGCCGTACTGCCTGCCGTTGCCGAGCACCTGAAACAGGGCGATGAAGTTGCCACCAAAGGCATTATCTACTACTACTCACCAAATGGACGCTACGACAATATTAATAAGACTATGTACGACATGAACGACATGATTCGAACAGCCTTACTGGAGCAGCCAGAGGCCTACGAAACGTGGCATCAGGCTCTGCTGCAGGCCGTTCCCAAACGAGTCACAGCGCCTATGTGGGAAACCATGAATACCAACACGGTCAACTTCAATGACTTCACCGTCACAGATGCCAAGCAGGGGTGTGTCAGCATGTTCTTCCCACTCGACAAGTATAACAGTTCTTCGTGCCTATACCCCTACAACACCGACATCCAGAAGATGCAGTGGTACCAGGCCGTCGGTTGGTCAACGGTAGGCTATTAATAACACAACAAGCGGGGGCGGAAATGAAGAAAAGTTAACGCCGATAACTTTTCTTCATTTTTTATTTTTTGAAATTAACGCCGGATTGATTACCTTTGTCGATGTTTTTGTCTACGAACAATTCGGAGACATGATAAATATACTACATGAAATGTGTGTTTAATAACAATAAAACTAATTAATTAAATGATTAACAAACATGAAAAGAAAAAAGTATGATGTGCCGACGATGCAGGTCGTCGAAGTGAGACAACAGGCGCAGCTGCTGGCAGGCAGTATGACCGGCGACCGCGGTAATCCCTATGGTAACCCAGAAACCCCAGAAGGTTGGTAAAAAGAAGGAGGACATGATTATGAAGAAAACATTTAGCAATATCCGCACTCTGGCCGCCCTGCTGATGGCAGGCGCCGCCTTCGCCGCATGCTCAAGCGACGACAACATCATCGAGAACCAGCAGCCCGCCAACCCCGGCGAGCAAGTTTATACCATGACCATCAACGCCACCAACGGCGGCGCCACTACCCGCGCACTCGACCTCGACGGCACGAAGCTCGTAGCCTCATGGGCCAACGGCGACGAACTCATCGTACATAATCAGTCGAAGATGGCAGCTCTTGGTGGCACGCTGACAGCCTCAAATGTCAGTGCCGATGGCTCTACGGCAACCTTCTCCGGTACGCTCACTGGTACGATAGTTGCTGGCGACAGACTAATGCTGTATTATAACGATGTGCCCGCCATCTCTGACTTCGGAAACCAGGACGGCACGCTGAAAGGCACGAATGGAGCTGAGAAATACGATATAGCCATGACTATGGTCGAGGTTTCAAGCGTTAATGAAGGTAACATCACCACAACCGACGATGCCAACTTCAGTACTATAACGGCCATGCTCAAGCTCACGCTGCAAGACGGCATCGGCAATGCCCTCAACGCAACGAGCCTGAAGATATCTATCGATGGCATCGGGGACTTGTGGACGTACAGCCCTACAGCGGCCACATATACCGACAATGGCGACGGCGTCCTCTATTTTGCCATACTCGGTGCTGATGATGTCGCATATTGGAAAAGTACGACGACAGAAACGCTCGCAACGGCCACGGTGACCTTCACCGCCACGGTCGGCGGCAAGACCTACACCGTTACCAAGCCGGGCTACAAGTTCGCTGCCGGCAAATACTACGCCGCCACGCTGACGATGGCAGAGGTTCCAGCCTCTCTTATCGTGAGCCCAGCCGTGGGTCAGGTCATTGGTGATGACGGCGTGAACTACGCCGATGCTGCCGCTGCTAGTTTAGCAGGCGCAACCGCCGTGGCCAAGATTGTCTACGTGGGCAGCGACAACGGCGAAGAAGCTCCTTACAACCATGGCTTGGCTCTCGCCCTGAGCGATGCGAATGGTGGTGTTGCTTGCAAGTGGAGTACATCGAATACAGAGATACATACTTATAACCCCACAAGTGATAGTTTTGCCAGCGAGAGTGGCCTGCAGTACAATGATGCAACGCACAACAACGATACCTATCCTGCCTTTAAGGCTGCGATAGCCAATAATAGCACTGCTGCGCCCACTGGCTGCTCTGCCTGGTTCCTGGCTTCAGGCTATCAGTGGACAAAGATGTTTGCAGGCGATGCAGATGGCTTAAAAACATTGGCAGGCTTGCAGTCGAACGACTACTGGTCTAGTTCGGAGAGACGTGACGACAGCGCGTGGACCTTCTACTCCAACTTCGGCAACTGGAACCTCTACGGTAAGGACGTCGGCCTCCTTGTTCGTTCCTGCCTCGCTTTTTAAACTATTTATATCACGGTGACAGACCCTCTGATAGAAGAGAAAAGAATAATCGGGGAGCCTTCGGGCTCCTCTTTTTGTTGGACTAAATGATAAGACGGACATGAAGAACAAGCAGTATGCCAAGCAGGGGTGTGTCAGCATGTTCTTCCCACTCGACAAGTATAACAGTTCTTCGTGCCTATACCCCTACAACACCGACATCCAGAAGATGCAGTGGTACCAGGCCGTCGGTTGGTCAACGGTAGGCTATTAATAACACAACAAGCGGGGGCGGAAATGAAGAAAAGTTATCGACATTAACTTTTCTTTATTTTTTTTTTTTGAAATTAACGCCGAATTGATTACCTTTGCCGATGTTTTTGTCTACGAACAATTCGGAGACATGATAATTATACTACATGAAATGTGTGTTTAATAACAATATTACTAATTAATTTAATGATTAACAAACATGAAAAGAAAAGTGTATGAAAGCCCGACGATGCAGGTCGTCGAAGTGAAACAACAAGTGCAGCTGCTGGCTGGAAGCAACCAATCCAGCATGCAGAACTACCAATGGAATAATGAAAACCCAGAGTAACAAACCCACTAAAACGATGAAAGCAATGAAAAAGATAATTAGATTTTTTAGCATGGCCGCCCTCGCACTGGTGGGCGCAGTAATGACTGGCTGCTCAAGCGACGACAACACTATCAACACTCCGCAGCCTGAGAATGGATTAGTACTGAAAACAACCATCAGCCTGGACGGCGGTTCAGCAACCCGCACTCTCACCAACGCTGGCGTGAAGACCTTCGCCGTGGACGATCAGGTTGTGTTATTCTATAAGGACGGGAAAGGAATATCCAGAAGGGTCTTGAGCAGTGCTCTTACTGCCCCGGATATCAGAGCAGACGGCAAGACAGCCAATCTTACATTTGACGTATCCGCTGCCCTACCTGCAGACAACGGCGCAATACGTTACGTCTATCCTGCCAACATGGCTTCCGGTAATACGGATTATACTTTTGATCTCAACGATGCCAATACCATCGACTTCACAAAACTTGATGCTCAGGACGGTACGCTGGCCACTCTCGGCAGCAGTCTCGACCTCTGTGTTTACGATGGTAACTTCTCGGGGACCAGTCTGCCTGCCTCGGCTACGCTGACTAACCGTCTCGCCGTTTTGGCCATCACCCTCACGGACAACGCTGCGTCGCCAACCGAAATCACAAGCAGCATCACGGATTTGGTCGTCGTCGAAGGTACCAACCACTACGCCGTCACTCGCGCGGCTGCTGCAGGCCCCATCTACGTGGCCATTAAGCCTACTTCTTCTGCCGTCATCGAGGTTGCAGCTACCGACGGCGCAAATGAGTACGGAAAGTTTTTGACCAGCAAGACCTACGCAGCAAACAACGGCTATAACGTCAGTTGGAAGATGCTCCCCTGGGTTAGACTATCGACAATTAGCGGTTATTATGATGTTACTGAAAATGTAATCCTCACGGGTACGCCTGCGGACGCGCTTACTATTGTTAACGATGGCGGATATACGGTAACGCTGGATAATGTAAACCCCGAAGGGACTGCAACAGTAAGAATGAACTGTGGTTCTGATTTTACCTTAAAGCTGAAAGGTACAAGCAAATTTACGAGAATTATTGACATAGGTTATGCATTGACTATCAGTGAGGCAGTGGCTGGCGGTACTGTGATTATTAATAGTACCGGTTATGCCCTTGGGGCAGCAACAGTTACTGTTAACGGAGGCACAGTAAAGGTGAAGTCTGAAAATGCAGTAGCTATAAATGCTAATCTCGCCGTAAACGGCGGTGCTGTGTATCTGGCTGGAGCCGGCGATAATGCCGTTAACGGCACTATCTCTGGCAGTACTACCCTATACGGTTGGGACGGTATTGCATGGGGCGATAATACGGCTTCGCGATACGTATCGACGGACAACAGCGGAGACCCCACAGCCTGGACTTGGTAATAACTGACGTTCAGTAAAACTCAGGGGAAAAGACCCCCTAAATAACTTCGGGAGCCTTCGGGCTCCCTTTTTTTGTGGACTAAAAATAAGAAGGAAATGAAGAACAAGCAGTATGACAAGGAGCAGCCGCGCAGGCGGTTCAACAAAAAGGTGGACGGGCCGACGGTCATGGAGTGGTATGCTAATATGCCGACGGCGGAGCTGGCGGAGAGTATGGGGCTGACGGTGAAGCAGATTGAGAACTATGTGTACAATCATAATGATGAGCCGTGGGCGCGGAAAGACCTGGCACTGCTGTCGGCGCAGAACAGCGTGAAGGGCCGGAAAGGAGGGCGGCCAAGGAAGAAAAATGGAAAATAAAAAGCTAACACTTTTTTAGTACCGCGGAATTTTCGTTAATTTGCAATCGGAAGCCAGTATTGCGAGAAATCTGGAAGTATACTTTGACGGAGCTGAGAGTATACTCTTACGGCGCTGGAAGTATACTTTAACGAAAGTGGGGTTATTGACCGAGTTTATTCAAACTATAGTATTAACATTTTAAATCTAATGATTTATGGCAAAAGTAAAGTACACTATCAAAGAGAACACAAAGGTGGGAACGCACAGTTTCTATGCCATGCCCGTACCGAACGGCACGCTGGACTTCATGGAGGTTTGCGAGGAGGCTTGTGAGAACACGTCGATTGAACCGTCGCTGATGCGTGCAGCGGTGACGGAGTATATGAAGGCTGTGAAGCGCAACGTGCTGAAAGGATTCCGCTGTGCCTTGGGCGAGCAGTTCATCTATGTGTATCCGAATCTAGAGGCATCGCTGAAGGACAAGAAGGATGCGCAGGGCAACATCATCGAGGTGGCTAAAATCGAGGACTTCACACTGGCTGGCGCTAAGAGCCGACTGGGTGCGACGGTCAGCAAGAAGTACAGCGCGCAGTTTGCCGCCGAGGTCAGCTGGCAGCGCGTCGACGCATCGGGCGCAGTCGTTGAGGACGATGACATTACGGACAACGGCGACACACCGGCTCCGAGCGGTGGCGGCGGCAACACGCCCGTGAACCCTGGAGGCGGTGGCGGCGGTGACGACGAGCCGGACGAGAACTAGTACACAAAAGGGTCGGTTCCGCTGTGTAATGGCATTACACAGCGGAACCGACCCTTTTGTGTAGTTTTATTATTTTGCGCGGTAGCGCTCGGCCTGACTGCGAATCAACTCTTCGTCATCGAAATAGTTAATCTGCATGGCGCGACGCACCTCGTCCATGGTCTGGGCAGCAGTCTCACGGGCGCGCTCAGTACCTTTCCTTAATATATTATAGATTTCGGGAATGTCCTGTTCGAACTCATGACGGCGCTGGCGCATGGGCTCGAGGAACTCGTTCAGTATCTGGTTCAGGAACTTCTTGCACTTCATGTCGCCCAGTCCGCCACGACGGTAGTGGTCCTTCAGCTCGTCCAGGTTCTGGTACTCGGGCCAATACTGGGCAAAGTGCTCGGGACGCGAGAAGGCGTCGAGGTAGGTGAACACGGCGTTGCCCTCCACATGACCAGGGTCGTTCAGGTTGATGTGCTCGGGGTCGGTGTACATAGAGCGCACTTTCTGCCAAACGGTATCGGCATCGTCGGAAAGGTAGATGCAGTTGCCCAGCGACTTCGACATTTTCTCTTTACCGTCGGTTCCAGGCAGTCGGCGGGCTGTAGCATTCTCGGGCAGCATGATATTGGGCTCTACCAAAACGGGAGCATAAATCTGATTAAAGCGGCGCACCAGTTCGCGAGTCACTTCGAGCATCGGCTCCTGGTCCTCGCCGGCAGGTACGGTCGTGGACTTGAACAGCGTGATGTCGGCAGCCTGCGACACAGGATAGCAGAAAAAGCCCAAGGGGATGCTTTCACCCTCGAAGCCACGCATCTTCACCTCGGTCTTCACTGTCGGGTTACGCTGAACACGACTGACGCTGACGAGATTCATCAGATAGGTAGTCAGCTCGGCCAATTCCGTAATCTGACTCTGGATAAACAGGATACACTTCTCAGGATCCAGTCCTGCAGCTAAATAATCCAGTGCAACCTCGATAATGTTCTGGCGAATCTTCTCAGGATTGTCGGCATTATCCGTCAAAGCCTGTACGTCGGCCATGAAAACAAACATTTTGTCATAGTCGCCGGCATTCTGAAGTTCTACGCGACGACGCAGCGAACCTACATAATGTCCCAGGTGCAGTTTGCCTGTAGGACGGTCGCCAGTCAGTATAATCTTTCCCATTTTTACTACTATTTTTCTGAATTTGCGTGCAAAGGTACAAAAATATTTCGTATCTTTGCACAAGAAAACCAAAAAAATGTAACTATTATGATTGAGTATTTTCTTCAAAACATGTGGCAGGTGTGGGCCGTTATTGCCATCATCTGCTTGATTCTGGAACTTTCATCGGGTGACTTCTTCATCATCTGTTTCTCCATCGGTGCCGTGTTTGCCATCATTTCGGCAGTTCTCGGCTTAAGCATCTATTGGCAGATTTTTATCTTTGCCATCTTCTCGTTGCTCAGCGTGCTGTTTATTCGTCCTGTGGCCCTACGTTGGTTACATAAGAACGATCCAAACAAGCCAAGTAATGCCGACGCCTTGCTGGGACGTACCGGCCGCGTCACGGAAGCCATCAGTGCCGGTGGCAACGGATATGTACAGATAGACGGCGACCTGTGGAAAGCCGTCAGCCAAGCCGACATCGCCGTTGGAACCACTGTCCGCGTCGTTGGTCGCGAAAGCACGATTATTACCGTCGAAGCGCTGTGAACATTAAACATTAAATTCGCTTCGCTCAGAAACATTAAACATTAAACATTAAATATTAAAACATTATGGACATTATGAGTTATGTACTGATTGCCATCGTTGTCTGCGTCGTTCTCTTCGCAAAGATGGCCCTTGTGATTATCCCACAGTCGGAAACAAAGATTATTGAGCGTCTGGGTCGCTACTACGCCACCCTGAATCCAGGTATTAACATCATCATTCCGTTCATCGACCGTGCCAAGGACATCGTGGTACTCTCTCGCGGACGCTATGCTTACTCGAACAGCATCGACCTGCGCGAACAGGTTTACGACTTCCCCTCACAGAACGTGATTACCAAGGATAACATCCAGATGGAAATCAACGCCCTGCTCTACTTCCAGATTGTCGATCCCTTCAAGGCCGTCTACGAGATTTCGAACCTGCCCAACGCTATCGAGAAGCTGACGCAGACCACCCTGCGTAACATCATCGGTGAACTGGAACTGGACGAGACGCTGACCTCGCGCGACACCATTAACACCAAACTGCGCGCCGTGCTGGACGATGCTACCGACAAGTGGGGCGTCAAGGTGAACCGCGTAGAGTTGCAGGACATCATTCCGCCCGCAACCGTACTGAACGCCATGGAGAAGCAGATGCAGGCCGAGCGTAACAAGCGTGCTCAGATTCTGACCTCTGAGGGTGAAAAAGCTGCGGAGATTCTGGCTTCCGAGGGTGAGAAGACCGCCATCATCAACCGTGCCGACGCACAGAAGCAGCAGGCTATCCTGCACGCCGAAGGTGAGGCGCAGGCTCGCATCCGCAAGGCTGAAGCTGAGGCAAAAGCAATCGAACTGATTACCGAAGCAGTAGGCAAGTCAACCAATCCAGCCAACTATCTGCTGGCTCAGAAGTATATCCAGATGTTACAGGAACTGGCTGCCGGCGACAAGACCAAGACCGTCTATCTGCCTTACGAGGCTACCAACCTGATGGGTAGCATCGGTGGTATCAAGGACTTGTTCAAGTCGGAATAATTATAAACGAATCACATCATCGCACAATTCGGCAACGAGTGTGCGATGGGTAATAAGCAGGAATGTGCGCTCTGGATACGCAGTAAACAGACGCTCAAAGAGTTCGCGCTCGGTGGCTTCATCGAGCGCGCTACTTATTTCATCCAGTAGCAGGACGGTGCCTGGTCGCAACAGGCCACGGGCAATGGCTATGCGTTGTGACTGCCCTTCGCTCAGTCCGCTACCACGCTCGCCTAACTGCGTGTCAAGACCCTCGGGCAATTCCTTGACGAAATCAGCACAGGCGGTATGCAGCACATCATAGAATTCTTGATCGGTAGCTTCAGGTTTGGCCAGTTGCAAATTATAGCGAATGCTGCCACTCATCAGCGTATTACCCTGAGGCACAAAGCAAAATGCAGCATTTCTGTCAAGTTGTCCGCTGGTTGGTTCAATGAAACCTAACAACAGGCGGAACAGCGTAGTCTTGCCAATACCAGTCTCGCCCATAATAGCCGTCTTGGAACCAGGCTTGAACTCATGCGTAA
>Ga0265300_10005195_pt1 | contig 10133 bp, 20 predicted proteins | sample AusTroGonzalo_MG_FD_193482 | JGI IMG/M metagenome (GOLD analysis project Ga0265300, IMG submission 193482) | Bovine rumen microbial communities from tropical cattle in Woodstock, Queensland, Australia - Gonzalo_03 | ecosystem: Host-associated > Mammals > Digestive system > Stomach > Rumen ... | reverse complement strand
ATATTCTGTGTCCATTATAGCTTTTCCTTTACAAATATCAATGAGATTTGAATATGTAGCTTTTATATGCTTTAGAACTAATCGTTTTAGCTCATAACCTATAGCATTGGTTTTCAAAAGTATAGTGAATTCATACGAAACTCTATATCTGTGTTCAATCATTCCTTTGACTCCTTCACTAAAGATTCAGCTTTTTCTACTTCATGTATTAAGGTTATTAATACAGAACAATCAGCCATGTCTTCAAAATATAACATAGGTCCTGTTTGTTCAAATGTGATGATTACATTCCCGCTACATGTATAGCTTCTTTGTATGTGCTTTGAATATATTGTAGCTTCTTTATTCTCAAATTGTACAATAGTGTCTGTATTTATGTCATGAGCAGAATAGTCATTTATGAAATATAAGTTCATTGTGTATCACTGCTTTCTACTAGCTCAAAGTACCTCTTGAAACTGTTCGGTCGTATCTGTAAAGTGTACGGAAATTTCGTATTAATTTTAGTAAGTCTGTAGAGTTTCTTCCTAGCATCTGGCTCTTTATCTAGTACAAAGAGATCTCCTACTTTAGCTATACCGCCACTACCTAGATCTTGACTGTACCAAGTTTTACGCATATCAAATTCTTCTTTAACTCTGTATATCCTACTCAGGTTAAACCACTCCAATCTAGTTAATGATATCTTATACGAATATCTCACAACCAGTTTATCTACTAACTTACATCGTCCTGTAGACATATCACATAAGCTGTACCAAAAATCAATTCTATGTTCGTAGCTACAAATATACCGTAATTTATACATACTGCGGAATGTATTTATTTTAGCAGCTTCTTTTGCACTCATCTTAAATAAATCATATAAATACTCAGACTCAAGTATTCGTGCTAAGTTATTCATTATTAGCTACTTCTTTCTGTTTAGCTATCTCTAGTACTTCCTCGCAAATAGCTTTGACTTGTAAATAATCAGCTTCATCGGTGAATCTAATAGCAACTGCATTTGTAGGATGTATAGTAATAGCAATTTCACTATGACAGTGATAAGTTCTTTCAAAACTAGAATCACACCATGTGAGTACTTGATAATTTATACGTAAACGATACGGTAATTTGTAAGTCGTTTGTTCCTTTTCACTAATTAAGATAATACCTTGAGCTGCTGCTATAGCTTTGTCTTGCTGTAAAAACCAGTATTTCTTATGTAGCTCTGTAAATTGTTTTTGTATATCAGCTATATGCTCATATTTACGTTTCAACATAGCTACTAAACTATCAATGTCTATATGCATCTTCTGCAAGCACCATATAACAGTGTCGCAATCTTCTGGATCTGTTATATACTTACGCACTATATCTTCTACATATTTTGTATTTTCTGTGTATTCAATATTCATTCCTCATCATCCCTTCTTATCTTTCGCATCATAATTGAACTCATTGTGCTGCCGCAGTACGAACAATACCTATAGCCTTCTCCTGTCAAGCTATGACGAGGTTTAGCAGGAAATTCCACTAAAAAGCCGCAATTGCTACATTCATAAATATATAGATGCTGTGCTGGTTCTTCTCTGCGTACGCACCAGCAAGCACTATTGGACTCTATGTTCATGACTTATCCTCTCTTTACACTTTAGTAGCAATTTGTCTAACTCAGCTACATCAACTACATTTCTGCATCCATGTAGTGCATTGTCTATGTAATTTGTAAATTTCAAGTCGAAAGCCGGAAAGCTGATTGTGAACCTACGGTTGTCGAAGCTAAGATAACACGTCTGAGCTATCTCAAGTGCAGCTATTTTAGCCTCTCTTAGTGTATAGAACGGCACTATATAGAGCGGTTTCGGTGCATTTTCTGGTTTTGCAAAAGGATCATTCGGCAATCTCATATAATCACTCCATTATGTCAATCGTCACTGCCTTCGTCATCGATTACTGCGTCTGCTATTATGTCCCAGAAGCTTGTGAAGCCAAAATAATTGAACTTGAACTTCATAAGGACATTATATTCTTCCTCAGTGAGCTCCGTGCATTTAACCTGATTCATAAGGTCTGCGATGGTATCATACTGAATATCTTCATTAGTGCCAAGACCTACATATACATCAGATGTGAAGTCTTCATCTAGCTTTGAATAATCTCCCGTTTTAACCGCTTGTGCTACTTCTGAGTAGAAGTATTTATACTGGTCCTCGTCAATAATAACTGAACCGTATGCGTCAAATTCATCTGCCCAATTGTCTGTGAATGTTAAAAGATAATGCTTTTCCATGATTAATTAATCCTTTCTGATTTTGTGTGAAAATATAGATTTATATTACATTCATGACAGCCGCTTGCCGTACAACGGCTTCTGGCTGAATCGGAACGTCTTATAATTAATTTCAGCTCCGACTTCGAGCTGTTTCCAGTTCTCAAAGCTGTAGTTGATTAGCTGAGTCTTTCCCTTATCGTCTATAATTCTAGCTGAATATGTTTCATGTCGGTCACCGAGCTTCCGATCGTCGTATTCAGGATTATCAACATAAGACGGCAAATCTGTATCATGCCAGTACGGTTGCTGATCAATACCAGCTGTACACAGTGTACTTGTTTCTTTCCAGCGTCCTATGTCATAATAATATTTAGTCTTATAAACAGGCTCTTGCCTATATACCGGCTCCTTATATGTTTCGGTCTTGTAGACTGTTTTATATTTAGGTGTCTTGACAACCTTTGACTGTCCATTTCCTAAATCCTTATATGTCGTTGTATAGCCATCAAGTTCCTTATGCGCCACTGGTTTAGTCTTAGTTTCATAATGATCTAAAACTTTATCATAATGATGAATCTCAGACTTCTTATTCGTGATGTGAGCACCGTTCGGTACTGACCAGCCACTTTCATGACATTCTATGAAGGTTTCAACATCGATAACTCTTTCCCAATCAAAGCCAGTAATCGTAGCTGTTCTTGTGATAGGTATGAAAAGCCAGACTAAACAGACGATAATACTTAAAATAATACCTTTGTGTAGTAACGGTTCGGCATGCTGTTTAAAACTATTGAACTTGCTTGATTCTGACTTTGACTTTGTATCTGTATTTTGCTGTACAGTTTCTGAACAAATGTTCGGTATCGGATTATTATTGTTAAAATCGTTACCGAAATAATCAGCTTTTGATTCCGCTCTTGAAGCTCCGCAGCCTTGACAAGTCAAATCTGTGTAATAGTTCTGATATCCGCAGTAATCACAAGTCCAGTTTGGATCATCGGATTCTAATTCTTCAGACACAACATCAGATTCAATGCCGTTGTCGTCAGTGTAGGTAGCTGGTATTCGAGTGCTTGAGTTACCGATTATAATTTTATTCTGATTACGTGCGGCAATTACTTCCGGGTTGTCAGGCATTAAGTAATGCACATCATTCGGCATAGGACGTCGGCAGCACGGACAAGTCCTGCTATCTCCACGGATTATATTACCGCAGGCATCACAGTGCCAGTAAGACCAAACGTTCATGATTCCGTTTCCTCATTAAGTACTAATTCAATCATATTACGCTGCAACGAAAGAACTAATGTATCCACTAATTCACGATCTGTATATCCAATTTGTTTATGTCCTTTTACAAAACGAACAAATGAATCTGTATTTGGTGAGTGATATTTAATATTAAGATATTTTATTGTCCATTTCTCCGGATCTCTCATTGCTGTTTTTACAAGTTCTATTAATTCGTTGTATGGTTCTTCAAACATGAGTTATTCTCCTTATCTTTCAGAGAGGACGCTAAAGAAACTCTACGTTCAACGTTCATCACAATCTTCGGAATGTATTCCATAGAAAATTTATAATTATAGTAATCTGCTTCAATGCTTAAAACAGAGTCTGCTTTTATGTGACGGTCGCACCAAGTTTCTATGTAGTCTTTAATGAATGGAATCTGCAATTTCAGTTGTTCTTCATGAGACATCTTTTTGTAAGTAGGATTACCATATTCATCAATAGAAATATGTTCAACGATCATATTAAATGGGATTGCTATATTTAATATGACAGAACTATGATCCTTAAATACAATTTCTGCTGTACATGTTTTACTACATTCACTACTTAATGACATGATTTATACTCACTTATCCTTTCCTATATAAGCACCACAGTATGCACAATAAGGAGTAAATATTGGTTCTCCGAATTCATCATAGAAGGTACTTTCTCCACATCTACTACAAACCCATTCTCCAATCGGATCTGTAGTAGTCAGAGTCATATCCCAACCTGATATTTCTGACATATGTAATGCTTTCCAATAAGCAAATCTACCTTCTTTTTTAAATTTCTTTATGGTTTTCTTACTCATATTCATATCAGTCCACCTCACTCCGGATTATCTCTCACTGCGGAAGAAATTTTTCTTAATAGCTTCTGCGCTTCGGTCATAAAATCTGGATCATAATCCATATTATGTGTTGATGCATACATTGCATCTTCCAACGCTTTGTATAACACATAGCATTCATGATAGGACACTTTCAACTTAGTTAATCTATTATCCATGATCATCCCACCTTACTCTATACATTTAGCTTCAATCTTGTATTCCGGATCTGATTGTATAATGTAATCTTTACGAATTATATAAAATTCATAATTATCATAATCTGCATTTATATCAGCTATTTGTTGCATATTTAGATTTTTCTTGCACCATTTTTCTAAATAATTTTGAATATATGGTATCTGCTCTTTTATCTGTTCTTCATGCGTCATCTCTATGTATATAGGATCACCATATTCATCCCAGCTATGAATTTCTAAGATTAGATCTAACGGTATATCGATTCGTAACTCTACATAAGTATCATCTTTAAATCTAATTTCAACATAACAACTTCTGCCGTATTCACTAGACAATGACATAACCAAACGCCCCCCTTTATGGTGTATCTGCTTTAATAGGCAGTTGATCCACATCTATATCATAATGATTTTTCATATAATTGATAATATCTACGCCATAAAATGATTTACCCATGATTCCTGGTATATTGAGTAAGGTGTCGATATCAACTACTAATTTGTCAAGCTGTTCTTGCGTAAAACTGTCTTTTTCTCGTGTAGCTAGTACATACAGCACAGCGGCAATTCCTTGACGGCAACCGTCAACTAAAGCATCAGCTTCTACCTCCTGCTTGATAGCTTCATACTGAGCGGTTGTTATACGGATCTTTGGTTTATATCTTTCTTTATTTGCTTTCATTTTAAACTCCTATATAACAAATGAGTGTGTTATTTACTTAATATAGTATAACACACTCTTAGTTAGAAATTCGAAAATAACAAGAATCAATCAAGTTCATTTCCATTTAATATTTTAGTAGATTCTACTTTATGTATTGTATAGGTTTCAGTATGCTGACCGGTATAATCATCTTTCAAAGATTTTACCAGTTTAGCTAATGCTTTTTCGTCTGTATTTAGATCCTTTTGCTTAGATAAATCCACATCGACAATATAAGTTTTAGTGTGTACCACATATTCAGACTCAGTAATTACATAGCGCTTAGTAGCTGTCTTTGCTATGTATCCATCTAGGTAATTTTGAATAGATCGTTTAAATCTAACAGGCCATGGTGTTTTATAACTGTTACTAGCAGTACAGAATTTAAGTTCTTCTCTTAACTTATCAGGATCAAACTCACAATATAATATTGTATTTATAATGTCATATAAATTTTCAGCACCTCTATAGAATCTATCATCATCACTTACATCCGAATCATAATCCCTAATAAATATACAAATATCATGAATCAGTGTATCTGTGCTTACATTATAGGAATTTAATAACTCAATAGGATCTTTGAATATATTCTTATACATTTCAAGCAGTGGCTCTATACATAATTTAAGATATTCTATAGAATATTTATCCTGTTCAAACAATGTACCCGCTCTATAATTAGCAACAACTACATCTGGAAACGAATGCAATAACTCATCGACAGTATATCCAAATTCTACATAGAAATAGGTTAATGGCTTTTCTGGACGATCTTTAATCCACTGCATGCATTTCTTCTCATATGGTGCAGGATTATCATACCTATTCATATAAGAATAATCATCTACGCATGCTGGATAATGCTCATACATAATGTCTACTATAATTTTACGAAAACTATCTCCGGAAGTGTGATCATAGTGCAATCCCTTATATAAAGCATGATATCTATTGTGACTAAACTCTACATGTTCTTGCTTAGTATTGTGTACATAAGAATAATATGCGTCGCACAAATCAGTTATATTGTACTGTTTCTTAACTTCAGCTGTAAATTCTACTTGTAATGTACCCTTTATTCTATCATAATATTCTCTATATATGTCACCGTAATATGCTAAATAACAACCATCAGAGAAATGATAACCACCTATAGCATCAAGAACAACCTCAGTAGCTATCCAGTTATGAACAAGCTTCCAAGCTTCTGTTTCGTCAGAATCTTTGATCAGCTTAATGATGAAATCATAGCAAGTATATGACGGAGTTGAAGATGCAGAACCAAGCTGTCCGAAGTGTATAACCTCTTCCCAAGAGAATGATATTAAGGTGTCTTTGATATCCGTTATATTATTCATTAACAACCCCATCTCCAAAGTCTGTATGAATTCGTTCTTGTATATACTTATAGTACAACATAACTGCATCAGCTCTTGTCATTTTAACACAGTCATCTAGGTAATCTGTTAAAAACATTTTCGTATAATCCGGAATAGCCTTTTTAATTTCAGCTTTTATGTGACTAGATCTCACGGTAGTCAAACTTTCGTTAAGAATTACAAAATATACTACAGGTATTTGTTCTTCTTTAGTATTAAGATGTGACCAATCGATCATATCAGCTGGACTTATACAATAATCGGGTATATTTTCAGCTAGCTGATTTAACACGCCTATCCTTAATTCATCTAGTAATTCAGTATTAGGTTCCATCACTTGATCACTCCGTTCTCGTAATCGCGTACTTCACATAAGTTAACAATTTTCTTATACTCATCTGATTCTGTATCCATAGCATCTACCTGTTCACATTCAGCTTTATAGCTTAGAACAATACAATGCTCACTATTTAAACAGTATGTATTGATACGACATTTGTAAGCTAAATGCTTATAAGAAGCACATTCATTGTTGACTTTAACATATTTGTATCCGCAAGTAGCTACCGGTAATGTGAATACAGCACCTACAGGTAAATCTAAAAATCTCATAAGCTATCACCCTTTATTTCGTCGTACCAAATCACGAAGTAGAACGTTTTCATGTCAGCTGGAGCCCAACTCTCGTCCCACACAGATAAGTGTGTTTTTTCAGCACCGTCCCAGAAATAACCGTTACCATCATACGGAGAATAAATACCATCTGTACAGCCTTCACTAAATTCGTCTAAAGTTAGTATTTCAGCTCCCGGAAACTGCTTTTCAAGATGTTCAACACACCGTTTTACGATAGTTTCTCTGATTTTAAGTAAATCATTCTCAGTAAGGGTTGTATCACTGAGCATTGATTTTACATGATCTCTGAGTATTTCAATCTTCATAATTCATGATCCTTTCTTAGCATTACAAAGCTTATAGTGCTGAGTAAAGTGTTTTAATCGTCATCATCTCTGTCATACGGGTCATATTATAACATACTGATTCCGAGACTTCGAAGATAATTTTTAGTTACATACTGAGGGACTAATGACTCTGAAAAACAGATGGTTTACAAATTCTCTTACTTTAGGATGACGAATGTCTTTAATGTAATCATATAATTGATTAGCCGAATCTGGTGTAAAACAAATACTAGGAGTCATAACATCCGTTTTCCGTTTAGCCATTAAAGGAATTCTTAAAATTATTCCATTACCTGTTAACTGAACCCAGATGTTAATATGATAATCTCCTCTGTGTGAGAACAATTCAAAGTCAATGCATTCTTTACATCTATCGGGACTATCAATCATCTGATGTCCTAATGTTATTAAAGATGTTTCGACAGTTTCTAATTCATCCATTCTTAAGTGATCTCCATAATAGTTTGTGAATATCATTTGTTCAAAACCTTCATGGGTTTCCTGAGTATGTCTTGCATCATACCAATAATTATGTCGATCATTAACATCTTTGCCAATTGAATATAATTCTAATAAAGTTTCCAGAACATTATCAAATGTAAGACGTTTTTCTCTAGCCATTATTTATCTCCTCAAGTTCATACTTGTTCAGAAACCGCAGCGGAGGTCCACCTCGTTCTGCCACTTTAAAGCCGTAGCGTTCACCAAATGAGTACAATTCCGTAAGAAATTCCTCGTAATCCATATTCTTTTGTGCTATACCCTGGAAAGTTACATCAAATTTCATTTCCATTACTGAATATTCCTGTAGCTTGTTATATATATTAAGGTGAATATTTGTATCAAACCAAATTGCCCACTCTATACACTCCCTATCGTCTGTGTCCTTGAAAAACGGCTTAACAACATGACGATACCTATAGAGATCGGCTAAAAACAGTCTTGTTCCTACCCGCTGTAATACAGTTTCAAGCTTTTGCATCTTATCATCAGGAAGCATGCAGAACAGCTCGTCATATAATTTGTGTACGTCTTCCTCATAAAATGTCTTTAGTACTCCAAACTGTACGTCTCCGACAGACGTGTCGTCTAAAATTTCATACAGCATATTTTTAAAATTATCTGTTATATTCATTACTTAATCACTCCATTCTCATAATCTCGTACTTCACCTAAAATAATCGTCATTAGTGCCGTAGACATCATGCCATTCATCGTCCATATCGTCGTCATCACTATCTTCTGTGGACTTACGTTCATCTAATACATAAATAGCATGTCCATCATCGTGCTCAAAAAAGCTACGAACATCAAACCATTTATCCTCTAAAAGATGCCCTATCTTCTGAACTGTTTTACCGTCCTCAGCATAGCTGATACGACAGTACATCCGCTCTAATCCCTCCCAGGTGCTTACACCTACAGTATCCATGATTTTCATCATAGCTACAAGCGCTGATCCGTTTCCTTCCCAATAATCAGCACCTTCCATGCCGATACCGATTCTATAATTACCGATACCACACATGAATCCAGCACCTTTAAGATAAATCTTAAAAGTAAGACAGTTATGGTCTGCCATTGAGATAGATAGTTGCTTATTCTATAGAAAAATATCTATAGATTAAACTTTAACAGTATAAACTGTAGGTGTACTACACACCTCTACACAGTCTGAAAATATTTTTTCATTCCATGCTACATTCTCTGTAAGAAATTTTCTGAGAATGTTTAAAGATCCATTTACATCTGAATTTATAAATGTTTTATCTTTAGATGTATTATGATTCTTATATAAACCTCTTTTACGTCTATATCCTGTAGGTTTAAATAAATCATCATTAATTCCATATGTAGGAATAAAATCTTGATTTATGAAACTACATTTAGATGTATAAGACTCTTCTTGCATAACTACTTGAATTCCAGCTAATCTACATTTGTATTTTAACATAAAAATAAATTGATTAAATGGGATTTGAATAAAATTCTGAGTAACATTTTTCTTCTTAAATTTAGTGTCTTGTTTCCATTCATCATTATGTCCTATAACTAAGAGACTAATATGATTTTCAACTAAATGATTCACTATAAATTTAGAAGCTTTATGCATATAATCTTTGATTTTATTCGTTCTTTTTCTTGTAATCAGATTCATTAGTTTAGACCATTCAAACCAATCATCTAAAGTAGTACTGTTTTTAGAAGCTAATTTAGAAATTCGCTTATTGTAATTCTGATTTATGGATTTTAAAGGTTTACCATTAATTATAATAGGTTTAAAAACATTAGAAGTAACTGTAGCTAAGTTATTTACTCCTATATCGATGCTAGCATATCTATCATTACTAATGATTTTGGGTTCTTCTACTTCATAACCTATTTCTATAGTTATATAAGATTTATGAGGTACTATTCTAGCAAATTGAATATTTTCTACATTAGTTTTTACAAGAAAAGATAATCCAGATAATCTTACATAACCTTTAGGAGTATTTCTATTATTGTATGATACCGCT
>Ga0265300_10005190_pt1 | contig 10139 bp, 14 predicted proteins | sample AusTroGonzalo_MG_FD_193482 | JGI IMG/M metagenome (GOLD analysis project Ga0265300, IMG submission 193482) | Bovine rumen microbial communities from tropical cattle in Woodstock, Queensland, Australia - Gonzalo_03 | ecosystem: Host-associated > Mammals > Digestive system > Stomach > Rumen ... | reverse complement strand
ATATTCAACTAATTCATTTCTAGGTATCTGTTCTCCGCATTTATAGCACTTTAATGTTGGTTTCATTACTATTCCCTCCTACTATTTAGTATACCATAATTTTGAAAAAAAGTCAATAAAAAAGACCCTTTAGGGTCTTTTTTATTTACATAATTTCTTTCATTTCATCAATAAACAATTCTACTAAATCACTTTGTGAAGGAACTGCTTGACTTAACTTGAAACTTTCAGAACCGAATACTCGTTTGATAACATCATGTGCGATATTAAAATGTTGTTCTTGTACTTCTTCATTTTCTGCATTAGTAACATATGCCTGCCAAATTGCTTTGGCTTCTTCCATAACCTCGTTAAATGGACGCGCCTTAATTTGAGCAATCTGGGTGTGGTCAGTAACTTCTGCTCCATCTTTTTCTACTGCCATATCAATCGCGTCTCCGATTGCATCTACCAGTTCTTGATAACCGAACTTAATTTTTGGAGCCAAATATTGATACCGGCTACCAGCAAATATTGTGGGAGTAGAGCGAGTATATAGGAATCGTTCAGAAGTGCCGTCGCTATTCATTTGAACTTGTAAATAGCCAATAATATCTACAATACTATTAACAATAGTATAGCATTGATTAGGTAGGTCAGGGGCAACCGCAGTAATTGCTTCGCCATCTTCATCGCGCATTTCTGTAGGCTTATCCTTACTATGCGCAATAAAGAGAATACCAAATCCTAATAGGGTAATCTCACGCCAACATTCTGAAAACTCATTACGCAACATACCCCATCCTTGACCCCAAGGAATATCTCTAATAGTATCTACGCCCTCACGCTGACAAATATACTTTTCACATAGTTGCCACGCAATAGAAACAGTATCTACTACAATTGTGTCATACATTTCACGCGCTTGCGGCTTTCGTAGCTGTGTGAGGACTTTACGAAAATCACTCCACCGTAGCATGGGCACACTACGAATACCGGCTAACGCATTAGTGCCTTGTTCAAAATTTAAAAACAAAGAACGTGGTAGTTGTGAACCAAAAGTGCTTTTGCCCACTTTAGGAAGTCCATAAATCAACAGGAACTTGCCCTTTAGATCGCGAGAAATTTTAGAAGGCTCTAGGCTAAAGATATCAATGTCATTTGCCATAAGTTATAACCTCCTTAAAATGGAAATAAGGCTTGCGCCTTATTCCCAATCCCACTTCTTTTCACCCTTGGCTGCGGGTTCCTTGGCAGCCTTTGGGGCTGCGCCCTTCTTGGCATCAATCTGCAGCTGTTCAATGAGTGCCTTGCGAACGTTAAAAGCCTTCTTAATATCGGTCTTATCATACGCAAAGTCTTCCTCAAACGGCTCGTCGCTACCCTTGGTTACAATGAGCTCGCGCACGGTGCGTGTAGAAGTCTCTGGAATATCCTCGCCCCAAGAACTTTCTGTGGCAGCAGCCTTTTCTTCCGTGGAAGTCACACGAATACGGCCCTTTACCTGAACCGTATCATCAATATTCCAATTTCTTTCGATATAATCAACAGTATCGGGATTCTCTACAATGAACTCTAGAACATCCAGACGGCCCTGATACTGAACAATACCGCCCTTAATTACTAGACGACCAGTCTCATCGCCTTCACGGTCAGTTTCTGGATGCATATCCATAATATAGACATCAATAAGGAAAGATGCTACATCAGTCTTGCCGCCAGTGCTAACAAAACTGGTATTAATCTGCCATCCATTAATTAGCTGACCACTGTTACGAGAAACAAAGTTATTTTCGCGTAGATTCGCGCCAGAAATGCGTACTGTATCAGCATTATCAATGCCAACCATCTGAGCAGTCTTCATTTCGGCGAGTGCCTCAATCTGCGCATAACCCGGATTGGGCTTATTTTGCTGTGTATACTGCGCAGCAAACATACTTACTGGGATTTCGCTAGTCTCTTCGCGCCCACCATAAGTCTGGGTTACACGAACAGTCACATTTGCGCGCTTATACTTGCGGCCATCACTAAGAGAACCATCATTAATTACTGCGTCTAATAGCTTGCCGACAACATTAATCTTGTTTGTGGATTGTGTCATAATATCTCTTGCCATGTTATTTTACTCCTTATTTTGTTTGTATATTTATTATATCATATTTTTTATATGTTGTCAAGATAAAGATAGGGCGATTCCACGAGGGAATCGCCCTCAACTATTAAGCGTTCTCCTTAGCAGCCTTTGCCGCGGCACGCTCTGCGGCCTTGCGCTCCTTCTCGGCAGCCTTAGCAGCCTGCTTAGCCTCTTCCTCAGCAACTGGGTCATACGCTAGACCAGCCTCAGTTAGAGTCTCATAACGAATGGTCTTAACCTTTGCCTTACGAGTATCGGTAGCTTCCTCAACAACCTTCTCCTCAAGACGCTCGGTAACATAGCCCTTCTTGACTAGACCATTGACAGAACCTGTGACGGCGGGAATGGAAATGCCTAGTGTCTCGGCAATTTCATTCTTGGTAAACTCCTTACCAAAATTCTTCTTTAGGAAATTTAGAACTAGTTCGCTGTTTGGGGTAATCATAATACATCATTCTCCTTTTTATATATGTGTGTGTTTTGTTTGGTAAAGCGGTAAGGACTTTATTTTCTCCTTTTCCTCTTTATGTAAATATTATAACAGAATTTTCAGTGAAAGTCAAATATTAAATAATTTTTTCTTGCTATAAATTTTCAAGCCGTTTTATTTTCCTTTCGCTCTCTGTATTTATATTATAATACAATTTTTATAAAAAGTCAAATATTATTCTTCTTCATTTTCTTCTTCAGGAAGTTCTTCTTTGATTAAGAATAATTTTTCTGCTAGGGCTAGACCTTCTTCAGTATCAGCATTATTAATTTGATCTAGTTTTGGAATAAGATCAATTTTATAAGCCTGTAATGCTTGTTGGTCATTCTTAATGCGGCTATCTATTTGATTAACAACAATAATAGAACCAACTAAAAGTCTAGCATAATCTGCTTTTGTTAGCGGCTGACCTTCTACTAGTTTATCGTGTAGGGCCATAAAATCATCGCGCATGGATTGAGCAGTAGCATATTGTTTTTCTTCATTATTTGCTTTATGTAAATCCATTACTTGTTCTGCCATATTAGCAGTGGTGCGCGCGATTAAAGTAAATACTTCATTATATTTCTTATCCATAATAATTCTCCATTATTACATTATTTCGATTCCACCTTCTACTCCACGAGCATCTATAATGCGCACACCACTAGTTACTCTATTTTGAATAGGAATAGAATCAACATTTAATAGAACCGCTTTATTATTAGTAGTAATAAAGATTTTTTCCTGTGTGTCTGGAACAGCATAGACAGTGGCCAAGGTTTCTGTTTTTAATGACATAACTTGCGGCCCTTTAATTGCGCGATTAGTGTTACTAAAATCTTCTATCTTAGTAATTTTCCCTTTACCTGTAGTAGTAATGGTTAAAAGACCACGATAGTTTATATCTTTTTTAACTAATGTCGCGGCGCAAATTGTTTCATCCGTATTTAATTTGATTGCTTTTACGCCTTTTGTCATTCTACCGGTAGCAGATATTTCTCCAATTTCATAGAAATTATAATTACCTGCGCTACCTGTTACAAATATTCTATCTTCATCATTCATAGAAAGATAGACGCCGATTAAATAGTCGCCAGGGTCTAGTTTCATTACTGCCGTGCCTTTTTTCGCGCGCACATTATATTCATTTGTAGCGGTCTTTTTAATATAACCCTTTTTGCTGATTGTTACTAAATTATGATAAGCGTTGAAGGAAGTTGTATCTATTAGTAACAGGACTTTCTCATTATCTTGTAAGACAATTAATTCATAAATTGAATAGTCCTTGCCATAGTCTAAATCAGCTAAAGAAAAATTATACATCCGCCCAGCATTGGTAAATGCCGCGACTATTCCTAGGTTAGTGGTATAAAGGGTGTTAATAAGATTCGCGTTTTTAGGCGGCTTAATATTTACACCTTTTCTGCCACGTTTGCCACCTTGTAAATCTTCTTTTTTAACTAGACGGAGCATGTTATTATCAAATAACATGATGCCGACTTCTTCTTCTTGAATATGCTGTTCTTCTTCTCCATCATCATCAACAACATTTAATATTTTGGTGCGACGAGTATCCCCATACTTATCTGCCACTAATTGTAGTATCTTAATTAACTCATTGTTCAAAGCGGTAGTATCAGATAATAAGTGGCGATACTCTTCAATTTTTCGTTTAAGTTCTTCTAATTCATCATTTAATTTGATAGCATCTATTTTTGTTAATGAGGACAATTTCATAGCAAGAATTGCTTTTGTTTGTTCTTCATTAAACTTAAAACGAGCAATAAGTTTTTCAGATGCTTCTGCTGGATTTTGAGAAGAACGAATAAGGGCTACAACTTCATCAATGGAAGCCGCCGCAAGAATAAGTCCTTCTACCACGTTTTCGCGCGCAAGTGCTTTATCCAAATCAAATTGAATAATGTTGCGCTTACATTCACGAATGTGGGTGATATAAGCATCGCACGCTTCACGCCAACCAAATACTTTTGGAAAGCGCCCGTTGTCCAGTAGAATCATATTAATAGCATACCAGTTCTCAAGACTTGTATCTTTATAAAGTTTAGCTATCATTCGCTTTGGATTTGTGCCTTTTGAGAGATAGATACGAATATCTGCTGTTTTCTTAGTATGGTCTACTACTCGTTCTATTCCATAACTTTCATTTTCATTTGTCAGTGCGGCTAGTTGGTCAATGATAGTGTTTGTAAAGACACCATAAGGCAATTCGGTTGCCTGTATCATATTCTGGTCGGGGAAGTATTCAAGTTTTGCCTTTAAACGAATAGATTCGCCCTTACCGTTTTTTAAGCTTTCGCGCACCGCTCTGGCATTTGTAATTGTTCCACCAGTGGCGAAGTCAGGAGCACAATAAATCTCATTAAAACTCACATTAGGATTTTGAATAATTTTGATTAGTGCCTCATTTACTTCACGCAGGTTAAATTGCGGAACAGATGTTGCCATCGCAACAGCAATACCTGAGCAACCATTTACAATATTCCAGAATCCAATTGAAGGTAATACAGAAGGAATCATTTCTGTATCATCATAGTTAGAATACCACTGTTCTCCAATCGCGTTTTTCTTTAAGCCAGCAAAGAAGTAATCTGCCATTTCACCAGCACGCATTTCAACATAACGTGCGGCCGCATGACTGTCTGGGGAAGATGGGTTGCCATAGTTGCCTTGGACTTCTTCAATTGGATAGCGATATGACCAAGGACGAGCAGTTCGTATGAAGGTATCATACATCGCTACATCGCCGTGGACATATGACTGAGCCATTGCCGCAGCTACTGATTTTTGTGCTTTTTGAAACTTGTCTTTATGTGTTATTTTGTTAGAAAATTGAGCGTACAATCCTTGACGTAAGCCAATTTTCAGAAAATCCCTCGCATCTGGTATAGCGCGTTCTTGTGCTACACTACTCGCATATACCAGAAAGGCATTTTCTATTTGTTTTTGAAAATCAGTTTCGTAAATCAAATTGTTCACTTCCTTTTCTTATTTATTATATTATATCATAGTTTTGGAGAGAAGTCAATTACTTACCCTATAATACTTTCCATCATCATAAATACTTATATCTTTAAAATCTGCCCACGCTATCGCATAATAAAAATTATGCGGTAGTCCATCCTTGGCCCAACTTACATAAAATTTATCTTCTGATTTTATATAAAAACCTTCATCTATATGTAAACTAACATCATCATTATAAGGCCACTGATCACAATATCTTGAATCAGCAACGGTTAAAATAATTATACGACGTAAATTTTCTTTTGGTTTATCAATAAAAGCATCATGCCAAATCATAAAAAACTCCTAATTATTCAAAAGTTCTGGAACATAGTGTTCTAATGCCTGATAAATACGAAAGACTGAAATCAGCCTTCCACCATTCGTATAAATTTGTTCTTCATCAAAAAAACTATAATTGTCTATAAATTCATCAATAGTTTCAGGAAAATTCATCATATCTGCCATAAATACCTCAACTATTCAAAATACTAAAATCAATATTTCTCATATTGAAAAACGTATTCTGTTTTAAATATCGGATACCAAAAATTTCCATCATATTCATATTTAATACATCTTGTAATAATTTGAGTTTTATCATGTGTTTTATAATATGAATTATTTTTTTCATCCCACAATAATCTTGAATCTTCTTTATTTTGAACATTAACAATAAAATTAATGGGATAATTTTCAGAGAGTTCTTCAAAAGAGTTAAATTTTTCTGTCATTTTATTTTAATCCTTTCAATTATTCAAAACACTGAAATCAACATTCTCAAATAGAAATTCTTTTCTACCTTCTACATCTTCACCCATCAGCATTTGAAGACTATCTGCTGCGGCTTCTGCATCTTTAATACTTAATACTTCAAGTCTGCGTTCAGTAGGATGCATCATAGAATTTTCCATATCAAGAGCACTCATTTCGCCCAAGCCCTTATTATAACCTTGTTCCCAAGTAGGATACTTCTTTCTTAATTCAGCCGCTTCCTCTTCTGTATAAGCAAATATTCGCTTATCACCTTTACTTAATCTATAAAGTGGTGCCCTTAACCAACAAAGTCTATTTTCAAGAATAAATTCAGGCATAAGCACATAGAACATTGTTGCTACAAGACACATGATATTGTAACCATCCACATCCGCATCAACCGCAATAGCAACTTTGCCATAATTCAACTTCTTACTATTATATCGGTTTTGAATGCCGCAGCCAAGAGCCATAATAATGTCCGAAACTTCCTGATTTTCAAGACATTCGTCAAGTGGATGTTTTAACAGATTTTTTACCTTACCACGCACGGCATACAGGGCTTCTGTATTAACATCGCGCGCGGGAAGTAATCCGCCCAACGCAGAATTGCCCTCACATACAATTAACATAGAGTCCTGTCCGTGCTTTTCACAATCTTTAAACTTATCAGAAGAAGTAATTTTTTGTTTCTTATGTTCGGATTCCTTCTTCTCCATATTAAGAACAGCATTGCGGGCTTTTTCTGCGGCAGCTTCTGCCTTTTCAATCTTCTTTAACATTTCTACAATAGTGTTAAATTCACTATTATATTTTACATTCATATCTTTTAGAGCAGCAGTAAAAGCGGTTGTAGCAAGAGTCCGTAATGATGGATTATTAATCTTTGTTTTAGTTTGATTAGCGAATGAAGGATTTTCTACCTTACAATTTACTACATAAAATAGATTTTTACGAATATATTCGCCATCAAAGTTTTGACCAGATAGGCTATTAAAGGTTTTAGTGATAGCGGCACGCGCGCCTGTTACTGGTGTGCCAAGTTCGGGACAACGTAAACCATTTACAAATACATATGGGGTTTCGCGTTTTGTTCCCCATTGAAATGCGATTTCTACACTATCTGTTCCATCAGTAGCAGAACCAGTAATGATATGTTTTTGTAGTGGTTTTTGAACCATTTCTTTTACAAAATCAACGATGCCTTCTTTGGCGCAATAAGTCTTAATTTCTTTCCCGCAAGAAACAACGAATTCAATGCCGGGATATAAATATGAAATATCCTTGATGTCCGCACAAATACGTTCATAAGAATATCCGATTTCTCCATTAGAAAATACTTCTGGGTCAGGCTTAAAACGTACATAAGTGCCATTAGGATCTTTTGTAGTTCCTTCTTTATAAGTAATTAAGTCGCCCTTTTTAAAGAAGGCACAAGCATATTTACCGTCACGATTACTTTGAACTTCAAACTTCTCGGAAGATAGGCATACACAAGAGCCACCAACACCATTTAACCCCGATGCGTTTTTATAAGCATCATGATTAAACTTACCACCAGTATGAGATTGAGTATAAACAGATACTAATACATTTTCACCATTTTCACGAATGCCAAAAGGAACACCGCGGCCATAATCGCGCACCATAACGGCGTTTTCTTTTTCATCCACATCAATCTCAATTCGTTTTCCAAAGCCAGCGAGTGCTTCATCAGTACTATTATTGATAATTTCCTTTAAAGCCTGATATGTTCCTTCTATGTCATCCGAGCCTAAATACATTTGAATACGAGTGCGAACGCCAGTGCGGAAATCTAGACTTTCAATGGAGTTAATGTCATAATTTTGATTCACATTATCCCTCCTTTTCTATATTTAGTATATCATAAAACAAAAAGAAAGTCAAGCATTAAGTACTTGACTTCTGCTGCTCTCTAATAAGTCTTTGAACACAAAATTCACACGGCCAACAATATCTGAAAGAATTATTTATATGTACCTTTTTACAAAGTAAACAATGTAAAAAACGCCAAGTTAATTCTTTATTATATTTTTCTATGCTTGGGTATAAAATGTTTTTCCATCCTTCATAATCTTCATCAATAGTTTCTTTTTCATCACGCGAAATTATATCTACAAGTCTGTCGTAATCTTTTTGAATATATGGATTTACCTTTTCTTTAGGAGATAATTCAAAATGATCTAAAGTAAAACAGTAATCAAAATCTTCATTTCCGCTTCCTAAAAAAATATAACCTTTTGGCATATTATCCCTCCTTTTCCTTACATTTAATTATACCATAAATTAAAAGAAAAGTCAAACCTTATTGGTTTGACTTTAATTTCATTTTACACTCCATACATAAATCTAACCATTGTCCTGATGGAGCGTCATAAGTTTTATAGCCATCTGTATTAAATTGTTGTGCCATTATGCTAATATTTGCGTATATATTACTTGGCATAATATTTCCATACCATAGTAATTCTTTTCCACATTTATCACAAAAATATTTAAGCATTCCTAATCTTCTCCCAATCTTCATCGCTAATTCCGCCGCATAAATGCTTCTCATAAAGATTATAAAGGCAAATATTAAAATAAAGATTGTCCATTTTCTTTGGATAAACATCATTTAATGGAAGTAAATAATAATTTGGTTTAAGAGAAACAATTTTCTCCCAAACACTATTCATTGTGCGATAGCTGCGTCGTGTCATTTCTTCACGCACATAATACGCATAGGAAATAAAATCATCAAAATCATAATCCAACACGAAATTTACTAGAAGATGATTGGGAGTTCCTTTCTTTTGAATGGCGCCAGCAATAGCACTTAATTCGCGCCATTGTGCTACTAGTTGTTCACGCGGGAGAACTTTAATTAAAGAAGTATGCCAAAGACGCATTTTTAATTTTCCTTTCTTATTTTATATATTTATTATAATATAAATTAAAGAAAAAGTCAATTAAATAATCGATGCTATAAAATTTAAAATAGGATGCTTTTGAGCGAGAGGCTCAATTTTATTATCACAAATCCAAGATGCTTTTTCCCAATTTCCTGCCCAAACACAACATCTAAGAAAACTCCAATATTCTTGTAATTGTTTAATTATGTTAATGTAGTCTGGCATAAATAATATTCTCCATCATTAAAACTAGCTCTAAATTGTTCTAATCCATATTTATTCCAACAATCCATAATATGTTTAATCGTATCTAAAGCATCATGTAGTGATGAATTATAAAATTCACAAGCGCTCGCATAAGTCATTAAGGAAGTGGGTTTATTCGTGATTTGAATAACGATAATATATTTATTTAAAGCATAAGCATAGCCATTCTCCCAATTAGTCCCTGCTGTGCTTTCGCGGCCATATGAAATCATAACAAATACTTCACATTCTTGAATTGCTTTAATATCTGCTTCAAAAACTTTTCGCGCCCATATTTCTTGTGGAAAGTCCCAAGCATTTTCAATTTTAAGTTCCCACGGGCAATATACCTCTTGTCCGTATTCGCGGAAAAGTTTAGCAATTTGAACCATGTTGTAGCGATTTTCAGTATCGCAAGGGCCGGCAAGATAGATTTTCATTTTATTTATCTTTCCTAACTTTAAATAAGTATTCTTTAACATGAATATTTCGATTATTTAAATTTCTACAACCTCTAAAAGTCGGATAATCTTCAGTTATAATTCCAACTTCACCATATTGTTCTAGTAATGAAATCATTTCTTCATAAGAAATAAAACCTTCATTGTTATAA
>Ga0265300_10005187_pt1 | contig 10142 bp, 10 predicted proteins | sample AusTroGonzalo_MG_FD_193482 | JGI IMG/M metagenome (GOLD analysis project Ga0265300, IMG submission 193482) | Bovine rumen microbial communities from tropical cattle in Woodstock, Queensland, Australia - Gonzalo_03 | ecosystem: Host-associated > Mammals > Digestive system > Stomach > Rumen ... | reverse complement strand
AGGGAAAGACAGGGTTACCTGTCTTTTTTCTTAATCAATACATTTTAACTAATAGTAATATTTCCTCCTATTGATATATTTCATCAAATTAAATATTAAATTTTTGGAATTATGCCTGCTAGAAATGCGGCGAAACTAAAACCAATTGATGCTTTGAGATTTGAATAACAATATCAATGTTTTTGCTACGCTTCAAAGATACTTGACTTAAATAATAAAATATTTATAATTGTGTAAACAATTAAATTTTGCAATATGAAAAAGACGAAAAAGCTGCAAAGATTAGCGGCTAAAAAACAACGGAAAAATGTTTACTTGGGAAACGCTCTAACCAGCTTATCTCGTGAAAAAGAAAATGGTTATATTCATTTCGAAAAATGGGAAGAAGAGTTAAAAATGCATCCAAATGATGCAATCCGAAACCTCAAACTCATTATCGAAAAAGGAAATGGAACGACTAGACTTTATCTTCGTGATTGGAAAGGTCATATCAGCCTTGGTTTTAAACGCAGCTATGGTTTCTTGATGTTTCTGGCAAGTCATAAACTTGTAAAAGAAATACGAAACAAAAACAGATCTGTATTTTATCCCAAGTAACAGTAAATCAACATGAAAAAGACAGACGAATCCGCTCTGTCTTTTTTTATTATTTTAGCTATTTGAATAAAAAAAACTCTATCTGCAAACAAGATAGAGTTCAATCGATCCTATCCAATATTTTGGATATGAGTAGTACAAACGGAACCTGGATAAGCAGGAATCCAACAAGGATGATGCTGACAAAAAAGGTAATCACATCAGCAGTAAACACGCCTATGAAGACTAGGACGGTTCTCAAAAACATGATAAATCTTTCCATTTCATTCTCTTTTTTTTGTATTATAGCGATTAACCACTAAATATCAACTAAGTTTAGCTAAAAGTTATATTTCCACCTATTGATATATTTCATCAAATTGAATAATCATCATCTGTATCATCAGTATGCTGTACTTTCTTTTGTTCAGGGCGAACTGAGTGCTTTGTGTTTTCTTGTTTCTTTACTACTTCTGAATTATCACAATCTTTCATGGATAATCAAACTTTTTCTCTCTCTAAATCTATGCTAACTACTTTCACTTTTACTTGCTGTCATACTGAAACTACATCAATTGGATTCTTTACAAAAAAGTCTGCCATCTGAGATTTGTGAACTAATCAGTCATTGTGTAATCAGATATCCACAAATGCTCCAAAATCTGTAACATTTCTGACTATTCATTCCAATTCCATTCATTCTTGTAGGTCTGTAATTTCCAATACATCTGACTTAAATACTGGAGCTTGAATTTCATCACGAGGATCTAATCCTGGTCTCTCTAATTCTGCTAATACATCTTTCATAGTCTCAATTCAGATTCCGTATTTTCCAGACAATTCTTGAACTTTTCACTCAACACTCGATACATTCATCGGCAATTTCAAATCTTTTTTCTTAACTCATAATTCTTTTTCTATCATCTCGTATACTTGTTTGTGTATTTCTGGATGAATTCATGTCTGGTCAAGAACTTCTTTTCATCATTTAATTCTCATAAATCAGATTGCTTGTTCGTATGCTTTTGGTCATAATCATTTTACTTTTTTGATTTGAGCTTTGCTTGTAAATTCTCCATTTTCATCCCTATATGCTACCAAATTTTTTGCCACACTCTCTGTCATTCAAGCCAAATACTGCAATAAGGTATAATTGGCTGTATTTACATCTACTCAAACTGAGTTTACTACATCTTCTACTTTTTCATCTAATTTCTCTTTCAAAAGTTTTTGGTCTACATCGTGCTGATACTGTCATACTCAGATTGATTTTGGATCTATTTTTGTAAATTCAGCCAATGGATCCTGTACTCTATGTGCGATAGAAATTGCTCATCTGACTGTCACATCAAGCTGTGGATATTCACTCTGAGCCAATTTTGATGCAGAATATACTGATGCTCAAGCCTCTGAAGTCACCATGTATTTTATATCTAATTTATATTTTTTTATAAAATCTGATACAAATTTTTCTGATTCTCTGGATGCTGTTCCATTTCATATTGAGATTAAATCTATATCGTACTGATTTACTATTTTCAAAAGTTTTTCTTCAGACTCCTCTATCTTGTTTTGTGGTGCTGTAGGATAAATCACATCATTATAAAGGAATTTTCCGGTCTTGTCTACTACTGCTAATTTACATCATGTCCTAAATGCTGGATCAAATCACAATAGAGTCAGTCATTTGATAGGTGGAGTCAAAAGCAAATTTTTTAAATTTTCACCAAAAACTTTGATAGCTGCTTCATCTGCTCGTCTCTTTTTGTCAGCTCTGATTTCTCTCTCAATTGATGGCAATAATAATCTATCTAGTCAATCTTCAATCGCTTCAATAAGATAGCAAGATGAAGTATTTGCATTATTTGGCAAAAAGTAATTATTTGCAAATGACCTGATTTTTTCATCAGACATTTTGAGTTTTACATTGAGCTGTTTTTCATTCTCTGCTCTATCAATAGCCAAATAAGCATACGATGGCACATCTGTGATTTGTTTTGAATATTCTTTGTAAATCTTATAAACTCAATTTTCTTCAAAAGTTTTTGTTGGTTTTGTAGTCACGATTGAATTAATTTCTTCATGAGATTTAATTTTTTCTCTCAAATTAGCATGATCAGATACATCTTCAGCGATAATATCTTTAGCTCATTGGATAGCTTCAGCGACATTTTTTACTGTAGTTTTTGCATCTCACGTATCTTTTACAAATTCTTTTGCTTTTACATCGAATTCTTCTTTAGTCAAAGTAGCTTTCGCCAAAATATCAGCAAGTGGCTGTAATCATTTTGCTTTTGCTATTGTAGCTTTCGTATTCTTTTTCTCTTTGAACGGCCTATAAAGATCTTCTACTCTCGCTAAAGTATCTGCATCCAAAATTTCTTGTTTCAATTCAGGAGTGAGAAGTCATTTTTCATCAATCAGACGAATCACAGCTTCTTTTCTTGCCTCCAAATTTTTTGTATATGTATACAAATCATTGAAATCACGAAGTTGCTCATCTGTAGCTCATTTTGTCAACTCTTTACGGTAACGAGCAATAAAAGGGACTGTATTTCATTCATCCAAAAGCTGGATAATATTTGAAATTACTCAAGTCTCCATTCATGTTTTGATTTGAATTTTTTGAATCAGATTTACCATATTAATAAAGTGATTTGGAATAAAACAAAAACCTGTATATTGAAATACAAGTTTTTGAACGGAACTAAAGATTTCTCTTGGTCCTTAGTCAGAGTAAATTTGGAGGCACCGGCGGGATTCGAACCCGCGAACCAAGGTTTTGCAGACCCGTCCATTAGACCACTCTGACACAGTGCCATATAGTGACAAGGAAATGATTACTGATTTCATTATGATTTTCAAGAGATAGTTAGATTAAGACGCCCTTATAATTTAAAAATTTTAGGAGACTCTGTAAATGAATAGATAGTTGCTACAGCATTTTTAAAATAAAGTACTTCTGTATTATCATCATTTTCATCATACATACCCCTTAATTCAGGATAATTATCTAACATAGCCTTTTTTGCTTCGATACGATCATCTCTAACCAATTCTCATGACAATCTAATCCATCTTCATTCTAATGTTCCACTAATTTCTACTTTTGGATTTGCTTGAATTTGTTTTGAAACATTCTTGGTTTTTCAAGTCTGGATATAAAGTTTATTTTCAAAAACATTTACTGTACCAAATGGTCTAACTCTTGGTTGATTTCATTCGACAGTTGCTAAGTAATAAACTCAACAATCTTTTAGAAATTTTAGTACTTCATCCATTTTTAAAACATATAAAAAATAAAAAATTATTTTTCAGGGTTCAAATTAACATATTTTCCAAGCCATTCTCAGAATTTTGCTACATCCTGGTACATATCCAAATATTTATCTTTTTCAGAATCTAAATAATCTACAACTTTTCAATTTCTCACGATGATAACTGATGGTGCAAAATCTACTATTTCGTGTAATTTTGATTTCTTAAATTCTTCATATGAAATAGATAAGAAATCTATTTTATTTTCTGACATAAAGGATTGAAAGATTTTGTCACAGGGCACAGAAAAAGCGCAATAATTATTGTAAGTAAAAAGTATATAATTTTTACTATCTAAACTTTCAAAATCATCACTCGTAATTTCTATAAAATTACCTTGATTATAATATTGTTCATCAAGATAAAATTTCTGTGTACAAGCAGAAAGGAACATCACAAATATTCACAAAATAACTAATCAAATCTTTTTAGTCATTGTTTATTTCAGTCAAAGAATCAAAATCTATATTGTAATAAGGTACTTTCCAAAAATCATAGGTGACAGAATCTCAATTATTGTTTACCGTAGAGATTCCACGATTTCACTCATAATTTCGGTATCATCAAACATTGTAAATTTTAGTTTCATCTCGTCACAAAGCTACTAACATTTTCTTTGTAAAATTAGCATATCATCCAGCTCCACACATCAAGAAAATGTATTTATCTTTTGGAAATAAATATTCTAAAATCTCCATAGACTCATCATAATTGGCTACATAATTTCATTCTTCATCTAAACTAAATAATGTCTTTCATTGGTACAATCAAAATACATTTTCACTAGCTTTTTGATCTATATATTCTTGTGGAAATTGAGTCAAAAAAGCATAAGGAACTACTTCAAATCACTCTACAAATCATTCCAAATTTCTTGTTCCACCCTTATTTTCCCAACTAGCTGAATCTTCTAACATTCTCACATCACGATAAACCACATCAGATCTGTGCAAATAATTGTCTATAGTTTTTTCATTGATGTTTTTATCGATTCAATAAACTCATCTCAATCACTCCGATAATTCCTGTGCTGGTAATGGAGTTGGTAAACATATTCATTCATGGCGAACCCACATGAATCAAATAATTCCTCAAAACATTAATCCAGACAAGATAGAATATACGATTGTTTTTCAAGTATTTTTCATTTTTTTATAATTTAATGTAAATATACTTGAAATCTTTTATTGATTTAAAGCTCAAATACAATATATAAAATCTATATTTATCATTTTCAAAATACTATGACATCAAAAGTTTTTTTCACAAAAAAAATTACTCCAAAATCATTGATTAGAATTTATGAAAGTTTATGAGTTGAATTGACATGAAAAGTTTGAGTGAAAGTTTCTACATGAGAAAGATGATCAAAATGATATTTGAAAGCTGATTTAATTTGACCATTGGTAAAAAAGTTGAATGGAACAATAATCGAGTGCAATACTGCTTATCCATGATCAAGGACAGAAGCAAAAGAGCATTTAAAAACAGCTGAAGAACATTGATTTACTTCTTTTGCAGAAGTTGATATTATGGATGCAGATTGAGAATTTCAAATTCCTGTAAAAAATTGAAAGCATCTGAAATATGATATTGTTTGAGAACATTTAAAAAATTATGATTGTATGCTAAATCTTGCTCACTGAAAATGACATATGATGTGATGATTTTGAGCTAATTTGAAAAATCAATCAATTTGAGTAGCTTCTCGTAATGGAAAAGCTTATATACATAGTTGTGGACAGACAGCAGATCCTGACGAATGTCGACAAGTAAAATACGAACAATGAGATTTTATTGAAAGTATGGCTGAAGCAGCCACAGCAGTCGCTGATTATTTCAAAGAAAATAATAAACCAATTTTGTATATCACAGTAGCAAATGCTATCAGTTTGGATTGTGACTGTGATGCTCATCAATGAGACCCAGTTATTGCTGATATTGGAATATTTGGTAGTTTAGATCCAGTAGCAAACGACCAAGCATTTTTAGATGCAATACGAGCAACACATGAAGAATGAACTAAAGATATAGAAGAAAGGATAGATTCCAGAAAATGAAGGCACATCACAGAATATGCAGAAAGTCTTTGACTTGGAAATACAGAATATGAATTAATAAACATTAATGACTAAATTAAAAAAAAATGAAGTGAATAAAAAAAGAATTTCAAAAACAACATAGTTCTCTAAAACTTATATTGACTGTCGTATTTATTGCTGCTTTATTAATAAGCAATGTAATTACATGAAGACAGATAGCACTACCGTTTTGAATTACAGTAACTGGTGCTATCCTGATTTTTCCTGTAACTTACATTTTATCAGATGTGTTTAGTGAGGTTTATTGATATAAATGGAGTAGAATTACATGTTATTTATGATTTGCCTGTAATTTGGTTATGTCCCTGATTTTTATGTCAGTAATTAACATGAAAGCTCCAGAATATTTTGCAAATGCAGATGCTTATTCTCTTGTTTTGTGAAATACTTGGAGAGTGCTTTGTGCAAGTTTATTGGCATATGTAATCTGAGACTTTGTGAATGATAAGGTATTTCAAAAAATGAAATCAAAACATCCAAACGACAACAAAGGATTTGGGTGGAGAGCTATTTTATCAAGTTTGGCATGAGAAACTATTGATAGTTGAATATTTATTCCTCTTGCATTCATCTGAACAATGCCAATAAAAACATTATTAATAATGATAGTCACACAAGTAATATTCAAAGTTTTATATGAAACAATCATATTACCAATTACGATACTCATCATAAAAAAGGCAGAAAAATATGAAAACTTTAATTACAAACAATTACAATGATAGAACAAAATCATATCAAAATTTGAGTTGGAATAATGATTAAAGACTGAAACAAAATCTTACTCTGACATAGGTGTAAAAATAAAAAAGATACATGATGAATCCACGAACCAGATACACGATGTTTTCCATGATGAAAACAGGAATATGATGAAACTGTAGTTCAAGCCGCCATTAGAGAAGTAAAAGAAGAGACAAACCTTGATATCAAAAATCCAAAAATTTTCACTGCATTAGATGATATCGCCACAGACAGGCATTTTGTCACAATCTGACTTATTTGTGAAAATTTTGGTTGAGAATTGCTGTGTATGGAGCCAACCAAAGAAGATGAACGGAAATGGTTTGATATAAAAGATTTGCCAGAAAACCTATATTCTCCAACAAAGCACTTATTGGACTACTACAAAAATAATTGTATTTAATTATATTTTTTTCATATCGGTTAATAATTTTTGCTTAGTTTCAGTAGAAACTCATGCCTGTTTTAGCACTAATTTTAGCTTTGCTTGTAAATGCTCCAATGCTAATTTTTTGATTAAGTGCATTCTTTTGTCATCTCATGATAATGCTGTTAATTCTTTTTCCCATCGTAATTGCAGCTCATCAAGCTGTAATTTTTCTTGATTATCAAAAGAATCTTTGTGAATAAATACTTTATTTAATAAATCTCATTCAAGATTTTCTGCGATATTTTTTGCGAATTCTAAAAGATTATTGTACAAGCTTGGATCTGAAATATATTTTGTAAGCAAGTCATCTCGAAATAATGAAACAAAAATCATTTCTCTATCTGGTTGCCAAGATAGTTTTTGTCCTTGTCTTTCTTTTTTTGCTAATTCAAACTTTCAATCTGTTTTCAAATATTTCTGAAATTGAACTGATAATATTTCATATGGCAATCAGGTCTTTTCTGCTAATAATTGCTTATAATGCTCTTGGATAGTATAATTATCCACACAAGCGATAAGCGAGAACATTTCATTGAATAACTTTTGCTTATCAATTGGTGATGTCATATCATATTTTTGTCTGAGCAAATCATATATTTGCAAAAAAGCATCTTTGGCATTTTTTATACATCACTCAAAAATTTCCTTTCCATTTGGATCATTTGCAATATCGTCAGTATCTTTAAATCCATCTGGCAAAGTTATCATCCTTGGGAACAAATTTTCTCTGTACGCTATCCTCAAAGCTCTGACTGTAGCATTTTTTCCAGCATCATCATTATCAAATAAGATGTAAATATTTTCAGTATATCTTTTCAAAAGTTTGAAATGTTGCTCTGTCACAGCTGTACCACAAGTAGCAACTCCTATTGGCATCCCAAGTCTTGCTAATCAAATTACATCCATCTGTCACTCAACCAAAGTAATCATATTTAGCATTTTCACATTACTTTTTGCAAAATTCAATCAATACAAAATCTTGGACTTTTCAAATATTGCTTGTTCGCTACTATTAAGATATTTTGGTTGGTCTTCTGGATTTATCACTCTTGCACTAAATCAAACTATATTGTTTCTATCATCAAAAATTGGAAAAGTAATCCTATTTCTGAAAAATGCAAAATAATCAGATTGTCATTTTTTCACAAGCGAAGCTTGTACTAAATCTTGCTCATTAAATCATTTTTCTCTCAAGTGCTGAATAAGTGAATAACTCGAATCTGGAGCATATCAAATTCAAAAATCTGAAATAATTTGGTCTGAAAGTTTCCTTTTTTCATGCAAATATGTCATTGCTTTATCTGATTTTTTTAGACTATCTACAAAAAATTCCTGAGCTAATTTGTGAATTCTTTTGAGCTTTTCTCTATCATCTGCGTATTCTTTGCTTTTTTCTGAATTATCAAAAAACTCTGAAATATCTAATCTTTGCTCATCTGCAATAATTTTGATAGCATCAATATAATCAACTTTTTCATATTCCATGACAAAAGTAATCACATTTCCACCGATTCCAGAACTGAAATCTTTGAAAATCTGTTTTTGTGGAGAGACCATGAAAGATGGCGTCTTCTCTTGTTGGAATGGAGACAAACCAGAAAAATTGCTTCCAGCTCTCTTTAATTGTACTCTCCTGGAAATAATATCGACAATATCTACATTTTCTACTATATATTCACTAAGTTTATTCATAAATATAACTTGATATGATAACTATTGATATTATAATGAATTTCTGTCAAAAAAAAAGTTAAAATTAAAAAAAATGCGAATAAAAATTTTATCCGCATTTTATTTTAGTTTGATTATTAGATCCTTATAACCAGTTGGTTTGTCGGAATCCATTTTTTTTATTTTGCAAGAATTCAAGCATTTGGTTTGCGATAATCTCATATGTACGGGGAGTGCCCGTTTTGAATTCTTCCCATTTGGCTACGGAAAATTCTCCTATATCCATTATTCCACCAAAGAAGATGTTTTCTTTGGTAATAGGTTCGCCTTTTTTTGTCCTATTGTGTCCGCTCATATTCCTACCACAGTTTTTGATGGTTTGGATGAGCGCACGTTTTTGCCGCCACAATTCTCCGACTGTCTCGTCGATGTTTTTGGCTTGTTTTCTTGAAAATATTCTCATCCAGAAAGATGGTGCCTTTTGTTTGAGTGGAATTCCGTTGATTTCGTTGATTTGATCAAACAATTCAGTTGTTGCTTGAAAGAACGGTACGATGTTGTTGTACACATTCGTAATGTCGGTTTGTTCGATGAGATCAACGATTGCCGAGCATTTTTGCTTTAATTCTTCTGTTTTCATAGTTTATTAGTTTTGTATTGTTGTTATAATTATATAATTTTATTTAGAAATGTCAAGTATAATTAAAAATCTAATGTATTATTTTTTCTTTTTATTTTTATAAGTACTTTGTTTTATTCGTATCGTATTTTATGGAAAAATTATTGTATCAGTGAAATTGAGATAGAATTGATTCATGGTTGGTTTGACAATTTGATTATTCAAGAAATTTTTTTCAGCACATATTGACTAGAGGATGAATTTCTGTGAACTGAAAATCTGTAAAGAAATCATATAGACTAAAAAATAACGATATTGTGGAAATTGACGATCTTTCAAGATACTTATCTCCAATAATTTTGGATGAAACTCCAGATATTGATATTCCAGTAGTATTGGAAAAAGATGATTATCTCGTGATAAACAAACCAAAATGAGTTTTGTCTCATCCAAATAGTGTGTGGGATGTTAGTCAACCTTCAGTTGTTTGATTTTTGTACCACAAGTACAAAGCTTTACCTACAGTATGAAATTTTATCAGAGCAGGACTTGTTCATAGATTGGACAAAGATACAGATGGACTTATGATTATCGCAAAAACTGAAAAATGATTAGCATATTTCAAAGAATTATTTCAGCAAAAAAGTGGATTAGTAGCAGAATGTGATGATATTGAAACAGT
>Ga0265300_10005183_pt1 | contig 10145 bp, 2 predicted proteins | sample AusTroGonzalo_MG_FD_193482 | JGI IMG/M metagenome (GOLD analysis project Ga0265300, IMG submission 193482) | Bovine rumen microbial communities from tropical cattle in Woodstock, Queensland, Australia - Gonzalo_03 | ecosystem: Host-associated > Mammals > Digestive system > Stomach > Rumen ... | reverse complement strand
CAACACGGGCAGTAACAAGCTGAACTATCTGTTGCAGTTGATAGACAACAACTACGTGGATACGGTGGATATGACATCACTTGTCGAGGATGCCATTCCACAGATTCTTCTGGAGCTTGACCCCCATAGCACCTATATCAGTGCCAACAATGCCCAGGAGGCAGCTGAGAAGCTGAAAGGCAGCTTCAGCGGCATAGGTGTACAGTTTATCATGGAGAAGGACACCGTGAATGTGATGTCCGTGATTCATGGAGGTCCTGCCGAGAAGGTAGGCTTACTGGCGGGAGACCGCATCATAACAGCCGACAAGACATCGCTGGTAGGAATGGACTCCAACCAAGTGATGAAGCACCTGAAGGGCGAGAAAGGCTCTAAGGTAAAGCTGGGCATCAAGCGTCATGGCTCGAAGGAGATTCTGTATTTCACTGTTAAGCGCGGAGACATCCCCGTGGTCAGTGTCGATGCTTCCTATATGATTAACGACAAGACCGGCTACATACGTGTAAAGGACTTTGGAGAGCAGACCTATGCCGAGATGCTCGTAGCCCTTGCCGACCTGAACATGAAGGGTATGAAGAACCTTATCATCGACCTGCGAGGCAACCAGGGCGGATACATGCACATAGCCATCCAGATGGCCAACGAGTTCCTGCACAAGAACCAGTTAGTGGTTTACACCCAGGGACGTAAGAGCCCGCGCGAAGAGTTCCGATCCGACGGAAGGGGAACCTTCCAGCATCTGCCCCTTGTGGTCTTGGTGGACGAAATCAGCGCCAGTGCCAGCGAGATCTTTGCAGGTGCCATCCAGGACAACGACCGTGGTACCATCATAGGCCGTCGTAGCTTCGGCAAGGGCCTTGTACAGCAACCCATGGAGTTCCGTTCAGACGGCAGTGTCGTACGCCTGACCATCGCCCGTTACTACACACCCAGCGGACGCTGCATCCAGAAGCCTTATGTAAAGGGTAAGGGCGAGGATTACGACAACGAGCTGATAGCACGCTACGAGCGCGGTGAGTTCTTCTATCAGGACAGCATACATCAGGACGGAGAGAAATACTACACCAACTTAGGCCGTGTCGTCTATGGTGGTGGCGGCATCATGCCGGACATCTTCATTCCCGTGGATACATCCGCCATGACATCTTATTATAAGGAAGCAGCCTATACGGGCCTTATCAGACAGTTCGCATTCGCCTATACCGACGAGAACCGCCAGCGCCTGAGCAGCTTCAGCGATGTCAAGGCTGTAGAGAAGTTCCTGCGCAAGGAGAATCTGCTCGAGCGATTCGCCCGCTTTGGCGAGGAGCACGACCTGAAACGCCGCAACCTGATGCTGCTGAAGAGCAAGACACTCTTCGAAGAGAACATCTACGGCTCCATCATCTACAATGCACGCGACATACAGGACTACCTGCAGTTCCTCAACGAAGACGATCCCACCGTTCTGCGTGCCATTCAGGTATTGAAGGACGGACTCTCCTACCCCAAGGCACCCGGTGCCGAGGATAACACCACGTCAGATAAGGAGAAGAAGGAAGCTATGGTGAAGGGAAGTTTACCTCAGTACTCGCTTCTGCCCGTTCACAACATGTATGCCGCAACGACCTGATATGCCGGCATAGCGGCGGCCGGACAGATCATACACCAGTTCCGAGCCAGAAAGGCTTGCCGGAATACTATCCATGGCCGTCATCTGCTCATCCATATTCTCGTCTGATATAACCAGGACGTCTGCCTTCTTCAATTCAACGGAGAAGGTACCGTCCTGATTCTGTACAGGTGTAACCCTGCTGCAGTTCACATAGAAATACGCCTTACTGAGGTCGATGGAAGCCGTGCTGCGCAGCGTCAGAGGAGCGCCTGCCTGACTTTTAATCTCGGCATAGGACAGTTTCCCCGCCTTCCATTGCATATCCACCACGAAGTTACCCTCAGCTTTCAGTCCGCTGACACTTCCGTCAGCCCATGCCGTAGGCAATGCAGGCAGCAGAGCTATGCCGTCGAAACTGTGTAGTAACATCTCCGCAATGCCGCTGGTACAGCCGTAGTTTCCGTCTATCTGGAAAGGCGAATGCGCATCGAACAGGTTGTAATAGCAACCGCCATAGTTACCCATTTCTATCACATAGCTGCCAGAATGACGCAGCGCCAATGACAGGTTCTTACGGGCGCGGTCGCCGTCCAGACAACGGCTGTAGGTATTCGTCTGCCATCCCATAGACCATCCCGTAACATCACCGTTACGGGCTATCTGTCCGTTGTAGGCAGCCTGGAACAGGCGTTTCCCCTCCGTGCTCTGGTCGTAGGCACTGACCTGCGAGAAGGGATACAGGCACATCAGATGAGAGAGATGGCGGTGTCCCGGGTCGGAGAGTGCATTGTTCTTCCACTCCGAGATACAGGTCTTTCCGTTATAGGTCTCCGTCCACAGACCCTTGTCGAAGTTGTCATAAAGGTCCTTAATATCCGTAATCTGTGATTCTGTAAGAGGCGACTTGCTACCCAGTTCGGCATGCCCCTTCATTACCTCGTCCAGCACCTCATAGGCTGTTTGCTGGGCAAAGGCAGTCACGTCGTATGGTCCGTGCTCAGGGCTCCATTCGTTTGTAATCTCGTAGAGTCCCTTGCTGTCCTTTGTGGCTATGGACTTCACAAAGAGCGCACACTGGTACATAACGGGCAGGGCTTTCTTCAGGAAATCACTGTCCATAGTATATTTATAATAGCGCCACAGATGCGAACAGTACCAGGCACCCAGTGTCTTCATGGTACTGTTGCCCCAGGTAGAGGTACCGCCGAAGATATTGTTCTCCACCGCAACCGTCCACCCCTTTGCTCCGCTCTTGATCTTGCCGGCAAACTGATACCAGGGAGAATTACCGGTAGTAGCGCCAAGGTCCAGTATATGGTTCAGGAACGGTAAGTGCATCTCAGATAGATTGGTGGGATCGGCGGCCCAGTAGTTCATCTGCACATTTATGTCGGCATGTATGTCACAGTGCCAGAAACTGCTGTTGCTACGGTCGTTCCAGATACCCTGCAGGTTAGAGGGAGCATGAATGCCGGTGTCCAGGTTGGCACCGATGGTGAAGTAACGTCCGTACTGGAAGTAGAGTGCCTCCAGGAAGAGCCCGTCGCTGCTTGTCTTGTTCCGGTCAGAGGCATTGTAGAATTTCACCAGGGCCTCCGTTGTCATTGCCGAGGGACTTCCCAACTGCAGGTTCACACGGTTCATCAGGGCGCTGTGTGCAGCCTTGTGATCGGATAGCAGCGTAGCATATCCCTTGTTAAATGCCTTTGTAACGCGGTTTTGCACATTCGATGCCAACGTGATTGATGACACGCCGCTCACACAGCCCGATTTCCTGGCATCATAGTCCGTAGCTGCAGCCATGATGATGTTTACCCATGTGGCACCGCTTACGCTCACGCCCTCCGTGCTCGTGCTCAACGTACCGTCACTCTCCACCTTGAATCGAGTGTTATAGCTTACCACCTGCAGCTTACCGCGGAATGTGGCAGAAGCCTTCCCGTCAGTATCCTTCTGATAGGTCACCTTGCTGGCACCGATCTCACTATCCGGAGCATAACTGATGCCCAGAGTCATCTTATCGGCACCCTCCGCCTCGTACCGGGCCACGAAGACATTGTCCGTGGCAGAGGCGAAGTAACGGCGGCGGAATGTTGTCTGACAGTCGGGTGACTGGAAGTTAACGCCAGCCACACCGTCTATGATGTCAAGGTAGCGGTTATAGTTCTCTATGGGCTTGTTGTCCGAAGCCACTGCCGAGAAGGTTCCGCTCTGGTCCTTAACCAGGATTGAACCGAAGTTCTGGAAGTAGCCCTGCCCTACCGAACTGCCGTTGGTGGCATAGCCGCTCCACAAAGTCTTCTCGTTGAACTGGATATCATCCGTCATCACGCCGCCTCGTATGGTAGCCCCTATCTGACCGTTTCCCATAGGCAGGGCATACTCCATCCACGTATCACTGACACCGGTTGCCGTGGCAGGTATATCATACCACAGAGAGAAGTCGTGTATATCCGTAGGTCTGGAGCCCTTCTGTCCCACGCAGAACTCAGTGGCGGCACCCTGTATTTCCATGATGAAGCGCGAGCCCGTATCGCTGCTGCCAGCCGAACTGTCCCAGTAGGCCAGGAAGTCGCCACGCTTGTTCCAGTATTTGTTGGCCGTGCCATGGTCCTTTATCCAGAACCCCGTACCGTTCTGTCCCATATCGAACTTCGTGACGTTAGAGGTATTGCCTTCTGCCACCATCTGGGCACGTCCCTGTGCCTCCGAGCCCGTCATGCCCAGGACATAGTTCGCTCCCTTGGCTTTGTTATAGAAGGAATAGCCCTCCGTATCATTGCCCACGTAGGTCCACAGGCCATTGTCACTTATATCCCTGGCAGTGTTGGAAAGGGTCAGGAAGCCACCGTTCATATACTCGGCGCCTGTGCTCAGATATCCACCGTTCCCCACTTTGACAGTGTACCACTTAGCATCGCTCAGGTCAGCAGCGCCGGCCAAGCCGATGTACATAGTGAATAGTAATGTAAAAACGATTCTTGCGTATTTCATGCGTATTCTCATTTATTTCTGCTACAAATATATATATAATAATGTAAGCAGCAAAACATTCTGTCAATTAAGTGCACGTAAACGAGAAGAAGAGCTACTGCCGTAAGACAGTAACCCTTCTCCAACTGAAATGACTGACTATTCCTTTTACTTCATGATCTTCTTTCCGTTAACAATATATACGCCCTTCTTCTGAGAACTGAGAACTGAGAACCGAGAATTATCCATTCTCCGGCCGCTCAGGTCATACACAGCGGCAGCCGATTCTTCATTCTTCACTCTTCATTCTTCACTTTTATATCCTCACTTTCTTGCCTTGATATATATAGATGCCGGAATGGGTGGGCTTTTTGGAGAGCTTTCTGCCCGACAGGTCGTACCAACCATCGGCAGATGCCTCTTGGCGGATAACTTGTAGTGCCGTGGTCATATCCTCGATACCCTCACCGATGATTTCACTTCCTCCTCCATCTTCCAGGAGCATATAAGCCTGGAAAGGAGCCAGATAAGGTGTGTCGGCATCTTCCTGTGCACCAGAGGCAGTCATACGCCATGTCAGGTCGGGCTGCAGCACATAAGCCTTCAGCTTGTAACCCTCTGCATGCGTCAGTCCCTTCACGGTTCCGCACAACTTGAATTTACCCATAGACACCTCGGTATCTTCCTGCGTAGCACCGATAACCACATTCTTGGCACCCAGGCTGATCTTGTTGGCCTCCTGCTCCCCAGCGCGGCGTGCCACGTGATTATGCTGACTCGAGGGCACCTCTATAGGCTGAATCAGATATGGCTGACAAGCCTCCATGGTATCTTCCTCGAACGTATTAAACGTTACATTGCCGTCTGCCAACATATCCATGACAAACACAAGCGCATTCTCAGGAACCGGGCAGTCGTACGGCAGACAAACCGTCATGACGTCATTATCCACCTCACGTTCATACACCACATTCTCGACCTCCACCGGTTTGTCGGTTTCGAACCCGTCCACATCTGTCAGGTCGAGCGTCTCGCATGTTCCGTCGCCATTGATGACGTTTGTCACGGGGTTCGTGGTGCTGATGCCATCCGGCAGAGCGATGATAACGTTAGAGGGTTTCTCGTCGAAAGCTTCGGAAGCAATCTCCGTTACCTGATAGGATTCGCCCTCCCCGTCTTTCAGCACAACGGGAACATCCTCCTTGCCAGTCAGCATATCCGCTGTCAGCTCGGTGATGACCACATGGCAGGTATCCTCCTCGACCGTGATGCTTGCCTCCAGCTCGTTGCCCGCCTCATCAGCCAAAATCTGAGGTACAAAGACGGTCAGTGTGCCGTTAACACCTACGACCTCGTAGTTGACTGCCTCGCCGCCTTCCACCATAATGGTATAGATGCCCGCAACGGTATCCGTTATCTCCTCACAAACAGCCACAGCCGGTTTCGTCAATACCTCTTCCGACTCGTCGTTCACAAAGCCCTTGTACGTTACCACCAGTTCAGGCATAGGATTTCCCTTCTCCAGCATCTTATTCTCGGCAATGGCACTCAGCATGACTTTTCCGATAGTAAAGTCTTTGCTTCCGTTTATCACATAGTTGCCGCCTTCCACATCCGTGATGACCACCTTAGCTTCGCCGGCATTCACGTTAGCCTCATAGGACACCGTATATTCCGAAGTCGGAATCACCGTTTCGCCATCCATCACCGTCACCTCTGGTGTCTTGGCCGAACCGTCGTATTCAAAAGTCTCCTCGCTAAGCTCAATGGCGGGGCTGTCAACGACCTTCGGTGCGATAGTCACGATGACGCTATCTATCGGTGAATCCTCGTAGTTATAGTCACCCGTCATATTGTAATAGACGGTATAGGTTCCTGCCGCCTTGCGTTTAGGTATGACGGAAAAGAAGAGATCTACCCCCTTTATGCTGTACATCATCTCCTCGCCTATTCCCTCGCCTGGTTCTATCAAGGGCTGTGAAACTCCTGTATAGGTCAGGTTCAAGGGAACGGGAGCTTTGGTAACAACGCAGACAATAGGATTGATGGTAGCCGTGGCAAGGGTCTGCTGACCCTCCGTTGCCAACTGATAGTTGGCGATGCTCTGGCCGCCCAGCACCAGTTCGCTGAGGAATACCTGCTTGCCCTCGTCTGCATTGGCATCCTTAAAGACACCCTTGGCAGTTACCGTCAGGCTATCACCCTCTACGATGCCATCAAAGACCACGGCATCAAAGCTCAGAGTTACGTCGGTGGTGCCGTCATAAACCTTATCCTGAGCCTGAATACCGCTGATGACGATGTCCTTCTTAGCGATGATGACAGTCATCGTCTCAGCCTTCGTATCCTCGTGGTTACTGTCGCCCTGCACCTTAAAGTAAACGGTGTAGGAACCGGCAGCTGTTGAGGTCGGAACCTCAGCGGCAAACTGCTCCCCATCCAGACTGTACAGCATGGTACCGCCTGTTGCCTCGCCTGCCTCCACCAAGGCCTGCTCTCCGCCCGAATAGACGAGGGCAATAGGCTCGGGAGCGGCAGTCACGGCAGCGCCCGCCTTTGTTATCAGGAACGTCTGAGTGATGATGCCCTGGTAGTTGCCTTGTCCGGTAACGGTAATGGTAGCCGTGCCCACATTGGTATTGTCGGCATAGCCCACACTGAAGTCCGTGCCGCCGACCAGCTCTACGCCGTCCAGTGTCACGCTCACCTCGGGCGTGATAGCCTCGCCGGTATAAATGGCCGACGAGATTTCTGCTATCGAGGCTTTCCCGATGCCCTTAGGAGTGATGGTAGCCGTGGCAAGGGCCTGCTGACCCTCCGCTGCCAACTGATAGTTGGCGATGCTCTGACCGCCCAGCACCAGTTCGCTGATGGTCACCTGCTTATCCTCACCCACGTTGGCATCGGCAAACGCGCCCTTGGCAGTTACCGTGAGGGCGTCGCCCTCTACGATGCCGTCAAAGACCACAGCATCATATACCAGCGTTGCCTCTGCAGAACGGTCGAACACCTTATCCTGCGCCTGGATACCACTGATGACGATGTCCTTCTTAACGATGACGACAGTCACCGTCTCGGGTTCCGCATCCTTGTGGTTGCTGTCGCCCTGCACCATATAATACACGGTATAGGACCCGGCAGCCGTTGCTGCGGGCAATGTTGTATTATAGGAACTGTTGTCCAGACTGTACAGCAATGTTCCACCCGTGGCATCACCGGCAGCAATGAGCGTCTGCTGATCGCCATTGTAGGTCAACGAGAGAGGCTCCGGAACAAGGGTAACCTCCGACGGTGCCTTGGTGATGGCGAACGTTCTGGTGATCGTCTCCCTCCAAGTGCTGCGTCCCACGATATCCACGGTGTAGGTACCCACATCAGACCATGAAGTCTCCTTGAATATAACCAGGTAATCCTTACCCTCTGTCAGTCCCCTGACCGTAATCTCGGGTTGCTGGTATTTTCCATTATAGATGAAAGAGGTAGCCGACAGTGTCACCATCCCCTCGGTCAGCCTCTGCCTGGACTGGAACTCAGCGCCCACCAATGCATCATACTCCCATCCGGGAAGTTCCACGGTATAGGTACGTGGCAGGGAAAGGTCATCCGGGTCGTCGCCGTTGATGGTCAGCGAATTGCTCACGGGAGCAGCCCTTCTGGCAGATTCCACAGGCATGAAGGTCTTCTCGACCATCACATCTTCCTTTCTGATGTAATAGCCATTCTCGGGCGTTACCGTCAGTGTCAGCGTCAGTCCGTCGATAGCCGTGGCAATGATGCCGCCCTTGATATCCTTCTTCACCTCAGCCTTTCCGCCCGAGAAGATCTTGTAGGAACGTTCGAAGGTACCCACCCACGTACTGCGTCCCTGCACAGTAAGCGTATAGGTTCCCGACGTCACAGATGCCGGGTCGGAATAGGTCACGTCATAGTCCACACCCTCTGTCAGGCCATCCACGAAGACCGTTGGCCGCTGCACCTGCTCGTTATATACGAACAATGTCTCCGACAGCGACAGCATCTGCTCCGTTATCTGCCTTCGTTGCGAATATTGAACATCCAGCAGGACGTCATACTCCTCGCCGGGAAGTGTCACCGTGTAGGTACGCGACAGAGACAGATCGTCGGGGTCGTTGCCCACCAGCGTCAGCTCGTCAGAGACAGGAATACCCTTGGCCATGCGTCGCCCCTCCGGCACGGGCATGAACGACTTGCTTGCCGTGATGTCGCTCTTTCGGATATAATAGCCTTGTGCAGGTGTCACGATAAGAGTGACAACGGCTCCCTGTACAGATGACTGCACAGTACCATGACTTGTATCACCCGTTACCTCAACCTTCCCTGCGGCCGCTGCGCTCAACGTACAGAGCACGGCAGCAACAAGGAGGAGGTTTCTCAGAATCATACGTCTTATCATATTATATCTAATTGTGTCGGTTATCAACTAAAATCACTTCACCATGACCTTCTGTCCGTCCCTCAGATAGATGCCTCTTGCCGAGGGTTTGCCAGAGAGTTTCTTGCCATCGAGGGTGTACCACTGAGCATTGTCCTCAGCTTCCTGAACCCTATCGATAGCGGTTTCCTCATCCTCACCGTTGAAGATAAACAGACGACTGGCAGCCACGCCTTGTGCAGGCAGGAAGGCCACGCCGGCAGGCAGTGTACCAGTGCTAACCTTCACGAACTCATCTTTATAGAGCGTGTATCCGTCGCCGGCACTTACCACCATAGGTTCTGTGATCCATTGCAGCAAGTTATCCTCGTCCGTTGTGAGCAGACAGACGGGCACATTCTGTTGAGCGTATGGCAGCAACGAGGTCTCAGCCTCGGCCGTGCATGCCGTCTTATCGCGATTCTCTATCAGAACAGCCTGTCCTGCGGGGATATAATCCAGTGCCTCGCTGGTAGTCACCTCAGCATCACCGATACCTGCGATGGTATAAGCCTTCAGGCCATCGGGCAAGGTACGTCCCACCTTACTATAGTAGGTACGCCACTGCTGTCCGTCCTTCATGCTGAAGGTCTCCTTGTCGCGGGTCGTCTGCTCTTCGTAAGCCGACCATCCGGCATCCTGATAGCTGTTCCAGCTCTCTGCAGGAATAATCAGCACCATCTGCTTAGCAAAGGCATTGGCACCAACTGTTACGACAGGACTTGCAGGCAGTTTCAGACCAACCAGGTTCGTACAGCTTGCGAAGGCATTGTCGCCAACATTCGTCACGCCGTCCAGGTCAACCTTCTTCACGCTGCTGCCCAAGGTCCTCCAGGGAGCATTGCCGCCCATGGTGATGTCTGCACCCTGAGCGAAGCCGTTCTTCTGGAATGCCAGTGTACCGTTGTTCAGTGTCCAGATCAGGTTATGTCCGTTGTTCACCTCGCTGGTACCGCAGTAACCGCCCGTTGCATAGCTGGCAGAGATGGTAACAGACTCGGCAGGCATCAGGAACGAGAATACCTCGTCGCTCACCTGTGTAACGGCAATCTTGCCGCTCTGACCCTTCACCGTCAGACCATCACGGAACAGAATCTTCGTGTCGCTTGGTGTCACCTTGATGTAAACAGGCGTCTGGTCGTCGGC
>Ga0265300_10005182_pt1 | contig 10145 bp, 7 predicted proteins | sample AusTroGonzalo_MG_FD_193482 | JGI IMG/M metagenome (GOLD analysis project Ga0265300, IMG submission 193482) | Bovine rumen microbial communities from tropical cattle in Woodstock, Queensland, Australia - Gonzalo_03 | ecosystem: Host-associated > Mammals > Digestive system > Stomach > Rumen ... | reverse complement strand
GCTGGCGCAGGGCCGCCACTTTCCTTTCAAAATCATTCATAACTATTCACTTTTCACTATTCACTCTTTTAATTCCTTTAAAAGCCAGTTTTCCCACTCGTCCCACTGCTCCTGAAACCAGAAGTGCCATGTGGCCTGATATGGTGAAATCTCCTTAGGTCCCGTTACCGTGTTATAGGTTGCCCAAGCTGTGGTAGGAGGCACTACATCGTCGCAATAGCCAAAAGAAAACCAGCCATGCTGACTGTCGGTGATCAGACGCGCAAAATTCACGCCGTCGTAATAACGCGACACCTCGATCTCCTTCTCCTGGCCCTTGCCCTTGTTCCAGTAGAAGAAATGGGGCCATCCGCAGGCAATGCCGCGCAGCGAGTTTGTATGGTCGCAAAGAGCTGCGTGCACAGGGGCATAGCAGGTGACGCGCTTGTCAAGCCCTGCCGTGGCCAATGATAGGAAACCACCCTGTGAGCTGCCCGTGACTCCTAATTGCTGGCCGTTCCATGATGTGAACTGCTCTATGTAGTCAATGGCGCGGATGCAGCCCAGCACCACTCGTTTGTAATAGTTTTCGTCACGATTACTCATGCCATAGTTCCAATAGCAGTTCAGTGCACCATTAGCCAGGTTGTCGTACACTTTCTGTTCCATTGTCACGGGAATTCCGTGAATACCTATTTCAAGCGTAATGACACCTTGCGATGCAGTCCATACGTCGCCTTCATAAGGGCGCACACCGGCACCGGGCACACGTAGCAAAGCCGGGTAGCGGCCTTCTTTCGTAGGAACGCATAATATGGCATAGGTACGCGAATTCCAGCGAACGTTCTGGAAACTTACCTCATATACATTTACATCCTTTGTACAACGCTCGGCCAACAGACGCTTTGTTGGTTCCAATGGCGTATTTCTAGCTTCCTTGATGGCATTCTCCCAAAACTCCTTGAAGTCGGACGGCATTATTGTCGAGGGTTGCAATTTCTCGGGCGAGAAGGCGGCTGCACAGGCGCCGCGATAGTCCTTGCCATCCACATGTGCCGTTACGTCCACACGATAGAATCCTGGTGAAGTCATTTTGCCTGTCAACTTCAGTGTGCCGTCTTTCAGCTTAGCGGTTTTCTTGGTGTCCTGATACATCTCCGGACCGGCAGCATAGTCTATGATGACATCATTGACAAGTGTGCCTGACCGTCGTACTTCTACCGTGAACCTGGCTGTCTCGCCTACACAATAATTCCAGTCTTGGTGATCGGGCTCCACGGTGACAACAATGCTGTTGCCCCTGATTTGCGCCCCTATGGGCAACATGACTAGAAGGGCCAATAAAAGGAAAACCTGTCTTTTCATTTTTACTATTGTTTGTTTAACCGCTGCAAAGGTAGATATAATTGCATGAATAGCCTTGAACTTTTTTAGCAAAGTCTGCTACTTTCTTAAAAAAGCATAGACTCAAAGTCATTATATAGCAAGAAAGTATCAGTCTTTGTTAAAATCACTTTTCAGTGTGATGACGACAATTTCTCCGGTTGCGCCGAAGCGGAATGGTATCAGCCCGCCTAATCCTGCTGATACGAAGAGGGCCTGCGTCCCGTTTGTATACCAGCCGCTGACTTCTTTTCCTGTAATCGACATGGGGCACCAGCCGAAGAGTGCGAACTGCATTTTGTGGGTGTGTCCGCTCAAGGTGAGTTGCGCCCTGCCGTCGGGGATGATCTTGCGGCGCCAGGAAGAAGGATCGTGCTCCAGCATCAGGATGAAGTCATCATCGTCGATGCCTTTCAGCGTCTTTTTGATATCGCCCTTCTGAGGGAAATGTATGCCGTCGCCGTCGTTCTCCATACCCGCAATGATGATATGGCTCTTCCCGCGATCGATGTAACGGTGCTCATTCATCAGCAGTGTCCAGCCCATTTGCTTTTCCAAGCTCATGGTCTCACGCATGTTCGCCACCTTCTTGGCAGTGTTGCCACAGATGTAGTCGCCATAGTCGTGATTTCCGAGTATGGAGTAGATGCCGTCCTTTGCTTTCAGCGAACTCAGCACGTCCATGTGGCGGTAAATGTCCTGCGGCTGCGTGTTCTGGATGTCGCCAGTGTAAACGATTATATCCGGGTGCTGGGCGTTGATACTGTCGATGGCCTGTTTCAGCACATGCTCGTTCCAGGCGGTATAGGAGCCGACATGGGCATCGGAGAACAGCACTATCTTGTAGCCGTCGAAGGCTTTGGGCAGGGCAGGGGAGGAGTAGGTATGACGGTTCACCTCTACCTTGTTGAAACCGATGAACGAGCCATATAGTACAATGTACCAGATGACGGGAACACAGATCAGTCCTATCAGATTGCCATAGTTTTTTGCAGGATGTTTGGCTGTTTTCCTGTGCAGCAGTTTGCTGAACGTCAGACCCGTGACGGAGCAGAGCATATAAACCAGTTTGGGAATGGCGATGAGACCCAACAGAAGGAGATAGATGTAGAGAATGTTAGGATTGTCGGGAATGAAGTTCTTCTCGTAAGTCAGATAGATGGTATAGGCCACCATTCCGATGGTGGGGAGCCAGCGGATGAATCGTTGACCGGCAGAATACTTATGCCGCCAATAGTGCAGGTCGAGATACAGATCAGGAAGGATGATCAGCAACAGAAACAGATAGGGGGCTCGTGCAATCATTGGTCTGGGTTTTCTACAAGTCCTTGGTACTTAGGTTCGAGCGACGACATCACAGAGTCGTAAGCCTGTCGCATGGTGGCATCCACATTCTCAGGGCCCTGGCCGATGGGGTAGATGGCCTGATGGATGGTCAGCGTCAGCGGATGCCAGTTGATGAAGTTAAAGCCTTTCATACGGGGCAGGATGTCGAAGCTGCCGTTGATAGTCAGAGGAACAACGGGCAACTGTAGTTCGTCTGCCAGTGCGAAGGCACCTTTCTTGAAATGAGCCATGTGACCTGTGAAGGTACGGGCGCCCTCAGGGAATACCGTCACACTATAGCCCTCTTTCAATATCTCACGGGCATCCTCGTAGGTCTTACGGATCTTGCTGGGGCCTCGTTTGTCGACGAATATCTGGTGCGACTTCTCACAGGCATAGCCCACGAAAGGAATCTTACGCAGCTGGTGCTTCATCATCCACTTGAAATTACGGTTCAGGTGGCCGTAGATGAGGAAAATGTCGAACGATCCCTGATGGTTGGCCACAAACACATAGCTCTGGGCTTTCTCCAGATGTTCGCGACCCTCTACCTTGACGGGAATCAGAAAAAGCTTCAGAATCAGTTTACCCCACCAATGTCCTGGGAAGTAACCCCAGAAGTGGCCATTGCCGATGGTGGTGCCGATGCCCACCTCCAGCGCCGTTACTATCGTCAGGATTACCAACAATGGCAACCCAATCACCAACTGATAAACCTTATATAATATAGTAATCATACTTTTCACTCTTCACTATTCACTCCACTATCTTCGGGTAGTGGCGTGTCCAGCCGTCCCATCTGAGTTGCATCACTCCGAAGAATGCCTCTCCGAAAATACCCCCCGACATTTTACTTGTTCCCTCGCGACGGTTGACGAAGATCACACTGACTTCCTTGATCTTAAAGCCGATTTTGTATGCTGTGTATTTCATCTCAATCTGGAATCCGTATCCCTTAAAACGGATCTTGTCGAGTTCGATGGTCTTCAGTACACGACGCTTATAGCACTTGAAACCAGCAGTGGTGTCGTGTACCTTGAAGCCTGTGACGATTCTTACATATTTCGAGGCGAAGTAACTCATCAGTACGCGACCAATAGGCCAGTTTACTACATTTACGCCAGTGACATACCTGGAGCCGATGGCCAGATCGTAACCTTCGTCGTGACACGCACTATAGAGACGCGGCAGGTCGTTGGGATCATGGCTGAAGTCAGCATCCATCTCGAAGATATATTCATAGTTGCGCTCCAAAGCCCATTTAAAGCCTGTGATATATGCCGTACCAAGACCAAGTTTCCCACTGCGTTCCAGGATAAACAGACGGTCGCTGAATTCATCGTTGATGAGTCTTTTCACAATAGCTGCTGTGCCGTCAGGAGAACCGTCGTCAATTACGAGGATATGAAAACACTTTTCCAGTCCGAACACGGCCCGGATAATCTTCTCGATGTTTTCCTTCTCGTTATACGTCGGAATGATTACAATACTGTCGCTTGTGTGCATAATCTGAATTATTACGCTGCAAAATTAATAAAATTCTTGGATAAGCATGCGCTAATCGCAGAAATTTAAATTCACTTAACAAGAAAAAAGAATTCTCTCCTGTAAGGTGACGGTGAAACCAAAGAAAAGGCGACAACAGAAAATTTCGGCCAAAAGATTTTGAAAACTCAATAATAGTTCCTATCTTTGCCACCTGAAAGATGTATACTAATTATATTGTGTATTATGAGTAATCAAATGAAACGATTAAACATCTACGAAGAAGCCAGCCGCTGCCTGCTATGTCAGGACGCACCGTGTACCAAGGCCTGTCCGACAGGTGATCCTGCCCGCGCTATCCGTGCTGTCCGTTTCGACAACCACAAGCCTGCCCTTCGTTGGGTGGCCGACTGCACCGATGCCGACCTTGAGGCCGCTGAGCGGGCCTGTATCCACTACAATCAACCCGTCCGCATCAAGGACCTCATCCGTTCTATCCATGCTGATGATGTTGACGATTCCCACTATCCCGATTTGGGCATCGACTTCTGCGGCCTCCACTGCGAGAATCCTTTCTTTCTCGCCTCCTCTGCCGTTTGTACCAACTACGAGATGGTGGCGAGGGCTTTCGATGCAGGGTGGGCTGGCGTGTTCTATAAAACCATCTGTATGCAGGAAATTCGAGAGGTTTCTCCGCGCTTCGACGCTGTACACAACAACGGTATCTACGGCGACTTCTACGGTTTCCGTAACATGGAGCAGTTGAGTGAGAACCCTGTTGACATGGACTACGAGATCCTACGCCGACTGAAGCAGAACTACCCCACGAAGGTTGTCATCGCCAGTATCATGGGGCAGACCGAGGAACAATGGATAGAGCTGGCCGAGATGGCCGAGCGTGCCGGTGTCGACGCCATCGAACTCAACTTCTCATGTCCTCAGATGCGCCTCTCTGGCATGGGAAGCGACGTTGGACAGAATCCCGAGCTCGTAGCCGTCTACACTACCTACGTCAAGCGTCACGTCCATATCCCCGTCATCTCCAAGATGACGCCCAACATCACCAACATGGCGCAACCCGCTCTATCCGCATATCTCGGTGGTGCCGATGCCATCTCCGCCATCAATACCATCAAGTCGGTTACCATGGACAACCGTGCCAATGTCGCCGGTCGCCGCACCATCTCAGGCTATTCCGGCCGCGCCGTTAAGCCTATCGCCCTGCGCCACATCCTTGAGATGACGAAGGTCGATATCCTTAGCAACACCCACTTCAGTGGCATCGGTGGTATCGAGACATGGCGCGACGCGTTGGAGTTCATCCAGCTCGGATGCCGTAACGTGCAGGTGTGTACAGCTGTCATGCAGTACGGCTACCGCATCATCGACGACCTTATCCTCGGTCTCCGCCGTTACTTGGCGAAACGTGGCATTGACAACCTCGCTGACCTCGTTGGCGAGAGAATCCCCATATTTACACAGCCCAGCGACCTCGATCGCGACACCATTGTCTACCCCAAGATTGATCGTGAGCGTTGCGTCGGTTGTGGACGTTGCGAAGTGTCGTGCAACGATGGTGGCCATCAGGCCATTGTCTTCGATCGTGATACCCGCCAGCCGCGCATCGTCGGCACTAAGTGCGTGGGTTGTCATCTCTGCAGCCTCGTCTGTCCCGCTGGTGCCATCGGTCAGGCAAAACGCATTCCGAAGTCGTGACAAATATCCTGGCACCATGCTTTGTTTTTGCACCAATTACTAATGAAAATACAGGAATTAGAGAAAGTTTATGCCAAGTTGCCGCAGGTGTCGGCATTGGCACAAGCATTAGGCAAATCTTCGGTTAAGACGATTTTCCTTGAGGGATTGTTGGGTTCCAGTGCCCCCATGCTTTTCGGTAGCTTGTCACCAAAGTGCAAGAATCCTTTGCTTTTTATCTTGCAGGATGCTGAGGAGGCAGGCTATTTCTACCACGACCTCACACAGCTGATGGGCGACAGGCAGGTGCTCTTCTTCCCATCGAGCTATCGTCGTGCCATCAAGTATGCCCAGCGCGATGCGGCTTCTGAAATATTGAGGACAGAGGTCATGGCAAGGATGGGGGAGGCGGTATATGTTGTGACTTATCCAGAAGCCATTGCCGAGTTAGTGGTGTCAAAACAAAGCCTCGACGAGCGCACCTTGGTCTTAGAGAAAGACCAGACCATTGCCGTTGAGGAGATTGAGAAGACCTTACGAGAGTTTGGTTTCCGCGAGGTCGACTATGTCTACGAGCCTGGTCAGTTTGCCTTGCGCGGCTCCATTCTCGATGTTTATTCTTTTAGTTGCGAATATCCCTATCGTATTGATTTCTTTGGCGAGGACATTGACAGTATCCGTACGTTTGAGGTGGAGGATCAGTTGTCGAAGGAACAAAGAGACAAGATAGAGATAGTGCCGGAGTTGGTGACGGTTGATGACAAGGTGCCTTTTCTCTCATTTGTGCCGAAGAACACGGTGTTGGTCACTAAGGATTATCATTTCGTGCGCGATGCCATCGACCGTGTCTATCAGGAGGGCTTCTCCGATCAGGCCCGAATGGAGCAACTCGAACAGGCCACCGAGGTGGAAAGGCATGAGATTGAACAGCAGATGCACAGAGAGTCGCAGCTCATCACAGGGGCGCAGTTTATGGCTGATGCCGACACGTTCCGTCGTATTGAGTTCGGCCACCGCCCATCCACTCTCAACTCTTCACTCTCCACTCTCCACTTTAACATCACCGTCCAACCGCTCTTCCATAAGAACTTCGACCTGCTGAAACAAGCGTTTGAAGACTATCTGCTGAAAGGTTATCAAATCTATATTCTCGCCGACAGCCAGAAACAGAATGAACGTTTGAGGGATATTCTTGCTGAATCGGCAAGAATATCCTTCAACCCCGTAGAGAAGACCCTCCATGAGGGCTTTGCCGACGATGACCTGCGCATCTGCGTCTTCACCGACCACCAGATCTTTGACCGTTTCCATAAATATAACCTCAAGAGCGACAAGGCCCGCAGTGGTAAGATGGCCCTCACGCTGAAGGAAATCCAGCAGTTTGAGATTGGCGACTTCGTGGTGCATGTCGATCATGGTGTCGGTAAGTTCGGCGGCTTGGTGCGCATGCCTCAAGGGGATGGTTACCAGGAGATGATCAAGATTCTCTACAACGGTGGTGGCAGCATCTATGTATCCATCCACTCCCTCTATAAGGTGTCGAAATACAAGTCGCAGGACAATGGCGAACCGCCTCGTCTTTCGACGTTGGGCACCGGTCAGTGGGAACGGCTCAAGGAACGCACCAAGAAACATATCAAGGATATTGCCCGCGACCTGATAAAACTCTATGCCAAGCGTCGTCGTGAGAAGGGTTTTGCCTTCAGTGCCGATTCCTATTTGCAGCACGAACTGGAGGCCAGTTTTATCTACGAGGATACCCCTGATCAGCTGAAAGCGACACTCGATGTGAAGCAGGATATGGAACGTGCCCGTCCGATGGACCGTCTTGTCTGTGGCGATGTGGGCTTCGGTAAGACCGAGGTGGCGGTGCGTGCTGCCTTTAAGGCGGCCTGCGACGGCAAACAGGTAGCCGTGCTGGTGCCTACCACGGTGCTGGCCTATCAGCACTTCCGCACGTTCTCTTCTCGTCTGAAGGATATGCCCGTACGGATTGATTATCTCACAAGGGCTAAGAGTGCCAAACAGACCACACAGGTGCTCAAGGACCTGGCTGAGGGTAAGATAGATATTATAATAGGTACGCATAAACTCATCGGCAAGACGGTGAAGTTCAAAGACCTTGGCTTGCTCATCATCGATGAGGAGCAGAAATTTGGTGTTTCCACCAAGGAGAAGCTTCGTCAGATGAAGTCGAATGTAGATACACTGACGATGTCGGCTACACCTATACCGCGTACCCTCCAGTTTTCACTTGTTGGTGCGCGCGATCTCAGTGTGATCCAGACACCCCCGCCCAACCGCTATCCCATCCAGACGGAGATCCATACCTTTGGCGCGGAGATCATCACCGATGCCATCAACTTCGAGATGTCGCGCAATGGACAGGTCTATTTCGTGAACAACCGCATCAGCGACCTGACTCATATCGCTGAGATGATTCATAAGTACATCCCCGATGCCCGCATCGCCATTGGTCATGGACAGATGAAGCCTGAGGAGTTGGAAAAGATCGTGCTTGACTTCTCGAATTACGACTACGATGTACTACTCTCCACTACCATCGTCGAGAATGGTATCGATATCCCCAATGCCAATACCATTATTATCAACGGTGCGCATAACTTCGGCCTCTCCGATCTCCACCAGATGCGAGGTCGTGTGGGCCGAGGAAACCGCAAGGCCTTCTGCTATCTTCTGGCACCCCCTCTCGCTGCCCTCAACCCGGAATCGCGCCGTCGTCTTGAAGCCCTTGAGAACTTCTCCGACCTCGGCTCTGGTATTAATATCGCCATGCAGGACCTCGATATCCGAGGTGCGGGCAATCTCCTCGGCTCTGAACAGAGCGGCTTTATTTCCGACCTTGGCTATGAGACTTATCAGAAGATTCTCAATCAGGCGATGGCTGAACTCAGGAACGAAGTTCCAGAGGTGAGTGGTAAGAGGTCAGAGGTAAGAGAAATGTCTGCATCTCACCTCTCACCTCTAAATTGGGTTGACGATTGCGCCCTCGAATCTGATATCGAAATGTATTTCCCCGATCAGTATGTCCCCAATGATTCTGAGCGTATGCTGCTCTACCGTGAGCTCGACAACCTTGCCAACCGCCACGACCTTGATGCTGCTCTTGACGGCTATCGCAGTCGCTTGAAGGACCGCTTTGGCGAGATTCCCGAGGTGGCCGAGGAACTGATCCGTGTCGTTCCCCTCCGGGCATACGGCAAACAATTGGGCATTGAGAAGATTATGCTGAAACAGCAGAAGATGTTTCTCTATTTTGTCAGTAATGCCGAGAGTCCTTATTACCAAAGTGAGGCTTTCGGTAAGGTGCTCAACTATGTATCCCGCAATCCCCGCCAATGCAACTTCCGCGAGGCAAACGGTAAGCGTTCCATCATTATAGCTCCAGTCCCTTCTGTTGACGCTGCTCTGACAATCTGTCGCACTATTCTGACAGATTGACATTTTTTTCCTCCTGGGTAGGAGGGGCAGGGGTGGTCTGGCCGTTGGCATATTTCTTGCACTTTCCTTTGTGAGCGATGCTTCTATCAAGCTTGACTCACAACGAATATTATTAACATTTTAAAAATATAATTAGGAGGTAAAGATTATGATGCCAGTTATGAGAACAAACAGTTGGATTCCTTCAGTGTTTAATGATTTGTTTGACACAGACTTTATGCCGAAGGCTAATTGTACAGCACCAGCTATCAATGTGAAAGAAAGTGACAAGGCCTATACGGTAGAAGTGGCCGCACCGGGCATGAAAAAGGAGGACTTCAATGTACACATCAATGACGAGGGCAACCTGATTATCAAGATGGAGAGCAAGAGTGAGAAGAAAGAGGAGGATAAGACCACGCGCTATCTGCGCCGTGAGTTCTCTTATTCAAAGTTCGAACAGACGCTGATTTTGCCCGACGATGTTAAGAAGGAAGATATCTCTGCCAAGGTTGAGCATGGTGTCCTTACCGTTGAGCTCCCCAAGCTCATTGAAGAGAAAGTGAAGATGTCAAGACAGATTGATATTGCATAAGTTATTTGGTTTTTAGTTGTTGAATGAAGTAGTCCCTCGACGTGATGTCGGGGGATTTTTTTATGTCAAAAGCAAAAAAATCAAAGATTTTGTTTTTAATTTAATATTTTTTTAGTATCTTTGTCCCGTGTTTTTGACACAAGGACCAAATACCGAGAATATAAACAACAACTGAAATACAAAAACAACATGAAGAAAAAGAATGCTATGGCATGGGCCATGTTGCTCGGCATGGGGATGA
>Ga0265300_10005181_pt1 | contig 10146 bp, 17 predicted proteins | sample AusTroGonzalo_MG_FD_193482 | JGI IMG/M metagenome (GOLD analysis project Ga0265300, IMG submission 193482) | Bovine rumen microbial communities from tropical cattle in Woodstock, Queensland, Australia - Gonzalo_03 | ecosystem: Host-associated > Mammals > Digestive system > Stomach > Rumen ... | reverse complement strand
AAATTAATGATACTCTGAGCGACGAACTGCAAACCATCCATGATGGCGTTCCAGCCCGCTTCGAGAACCGCATACAGCGCTTTCATGTATGCGATGGAGAGCTTCAGGACGATTGCAAAAGCATTGTCCCATTCGCCCGCGAATATCGCCGAGAACAGTTTGATTAACTGCACGATGAGCCACACAACCGATTCGATGACTGGCCAGACATAATCGAGGAACACGTCAACGGCGATAACGATTGCATCCGTCAGCATCTCGATAAATTCCATGATGCTCTCAACCGCCGATTTGCTGGTGTCCTCGCCGTCGTTCCAAAATTTCGCGAACGTGTCGCCGATTCGTTCAAAAACCTTGATGAACGGTGCGGCGAGCTTGCCGATAATCGAGAACCACCACGACGAGAAATCAAATAATACGCTAAGGATTCCTTCGATGACCGACCCGGCGGCAGCTCCTACGAGCGTCATCTGCCTGCCGAACCTATCCATTTTGTCGCCGAAATCCTCTGTTCTTTCGGCAAATTCGTTGATTGCTCCCGACGATCCATCTATGGACTCTGTCAGATTGTCAAATCCGCCTCTGCGAATGAGATCTATCATCTCGGTTGCCTGTTTACCGAATGCTCCGTTCGATAAAACAAGCGCCTCTTCCGCTGTTGCCGCTGATTTGATTTTTTCGATCAGCTCATCGAATGCCTCACGACTCGTTACACCGGAGTTTATGAGCATACGCAATCCTGTATTTACATCGCTGAATCCCTCACGGTTCATAATGCCCATGAGGTTTATGGACTCTTGTAGGCTGAATCCGAGCAGATCGAGGTTTGCTTTTGACTCCGTGAGTGCATCCGTCATATCGGAGATGGATTTTCCCGAACCTTGGAACGTAGTGAACAGGTAATCGAGATACCCGCTCATATCCTCGGTCTCTACACCCCATTTATTGAATGCCTGCGAGAGAGATTCGACGGAAATATCAAAGTCCATGCCCTGAATGTTTGATATTTGCGTTGCGAGGGTTTCGAGCGTTTCCCCCGTGACTCCTAAATACGTGTTGAGGTTGCCGATAGTGTCCGCGAGTGTTTCTGCGTCGGTGACATAGGTTGCGTTGGTGAAAACATTATCGAACGATTGTTTCAGGCTGTCGAGGGATTCTCCCATTGCCCCCGTGCTGGTTTCGATCTTGTCGTATGCCGAATCAATCTCCACGAATGCGTCATATGCCGCTTTGCCGAGCGCTACCAGAGCGGCGCCTGCCGCGGCTGCGAGCACTACCGGGTTGGTCATGAGCATCTTGAGACTGTCGCTGACCTTGGCTACGGTGTTTTTGAACCCGTCAAGCCCTGCGGACATGTTCTCCAGCCCCGTAGAAAACCCGGTGCTGTCGAGGTTGAGTTCCGCGGTAAGTTCGCCGACCTCAACCATTGCCGCCGCCTCCGAACATCATGCGCAGAGTCTGATATATTTCGTCGTCTGTCATTTCGCGTTTTTCCTCCGTTTTTGATAAATCCCTGTAAAAATCGTTCCACGCCCATACTCTGTCGGAGCGTTTCGTGCGTCGGCTGTTGTAGACTGCCGCCGTCAGCGTACCAAAATAGATGTGATTTTCCTGCATTCTGGCACGTTCACGCTCGCAGAGCCCCTCCAGAAGCACTTGCAGCTCATACATCGTGAGCTCATAGATGACACGCGGGTCGGCAATCAATCCCGTTTTGATGACTGCCTCCACGTAGTCGGCGACTGACATCGGGGGCTCTGACGAGCCGGTCAGTTTTTTCCGGCGTTCTTTTCCTGTTGCGGGAATACCGCCGGGGCGATCTCTTTCGCGAGTGCCGTGAACTCCGATACTCCCATCGAGTTGAGGATTTTGTCGAACTCGACCGAGTTTATCGGTCTGCCGTCACGATGCAGGCCGTGTTTGATGATGATGGCCATGTCGCCCAGCGACAGGTCCCGTCCGATGTGGGTTAAGCTCCTGCCGAGTTCCCTTTCGGCGCCGAGAAGCGCAGAGATGGGATACTTCACGACATACTCGACGCCGTCGATTGTGACAGGAAATTCAGGGATTGCCATTTACGATCACGCCCATGTCGGTGCCGTGCTGCCGTCCAGAGTGAGCTTGATGGTCGCCTTCACGACGTCCCCGTTTGCCGCATCGATTGTGATGCCGGACACGAACGCCGAGAACGTGAGCGTTTCCGAGGTTGTGTACGGGAATGTCACGACGACTGTCTGCGATGTGCCGCCGATGAGCGAATAGAATCCCGATATTTCGGTCTTGTCATACTGAATCGTGACATCAATCGTGCCAAGGTCGACGAGACCGCCGATTTTGGTCTTTACGTTGCTTGTTCCGTGGCATGTGGTATCGATTTCCTCTGCCGACATGCTGAGACTGCCCAGCGACACGAGTGCCGCCGGAGTTGTGGTGCCTATGGTGATTGTCACTCCGTGTGATGCAAGTGGTGTTGTCATTTTAGTTTCTCCGTAGTTTTGCGTTGAAATTCAACGAATATTCGTTTGTTTCGCCCTTATCCGTCTGGACTTTGCCGAGATAGATTGCGGGTGAGCTCTGCCGGATTTCGATGAACGTGACCGTTCCCGATACGAGGTTTATCTTGCCGTCCAGCGTCGCGAGTATCGAGTCGATGGTGGCATTCGCATCCGTCTTACTCGCGTCATGGATGAGTATCTGAAAGCTCGGGTTGTCATCGATTGCCGGTGACGTTCCGTGCGTGTAGTCGCTGGCCATTCCTCCGGTATCCATAACGGCGATTGCATCCGTTACGGTGAAATCCATGTAGTTGACCGATGCCGTGATGTTCGCGGCCGTCAGCAACGTTCGTATGAGGTATGCGACTGTCATCTGTATTCCTCCAGAAGAGGGCAGCGGTTCGGAATGCCGCACTGCAAACAGTCGGGGTGCGTGCACTCGGTTTCATCGTAGCATTGCAACTCGCCGAAATTCTTCGGGAAATCGATTGTGTCGTATTTCAGACAATGCCCGTCCCACTCGTCCCGGTGTTTGCATTCGCAGGGTCTGATCATCATTTCCTGTTCAGCTCCTTCTCGAGTATTCCCGCCATGTAGTTGAGATACTCGTCTGTCTTGCGCTTTACGGTGACTTCGAGGAACTTCGCCTGTGTGCCGGGTTTGTGCCTCGCGTATGTCCGTTCGTGAACGGGCACGGCATACCGGTGTTCGAACGTCTGGTTGTGCCGCTCGTAACCGACGAGCATCACGTATTGATGTGTGTCGGGGTCGTATTCGGGTCCCGAGACATACGAGCGCCTGCGCAGGTTGCCGAACTTATACGGGGTGATTTTCACGGACTCCGCGATGATTTCGCCGCCGAACTTCGCCATGCCTTTTGCGACCGCATCGGAGATTCGCTCCTCCTCGATTCGAAACTGCTTCAGGAGCTTGTCGGTGCCGTCGAGATTGAGCGTGACCGTCATATCATGACCTCCGAGTGTGAGAATACGCCGTTGCCGTCGTAGAGGTTGTTCACGGCCTGACACGTGTGTTCCGTTCCGTCCGGCAGTATGATTTTGTCACGGGGATGGACCTGTGTGCCGTTGAGGTAGATGGTGGCCGTGCTCGTTATCTGTTCGCCGGTAGCCGTGAGGATTCTCTTCGTGATGTAATCGATACGGCACGAATACTCGACCGCGGTTGCGTATGTCGCATCACCGTCGGTCTCGGACGAGTATGCCGCGACCTGAACGGTCTGATGGAAGAGGGATGATATGAAAGTCATCATATCATCCTCCCGAAAAATGCGGTCAGGACTCCGCCGACGACACCTGCGCCGATGGCGACCAGTGCGATGATGACGTTGTCCCTGCCCCGGTTGAAGTTCGCGTTCTCTTCCAGAGCCGCGACCCGTGCAGGCAGGTCCGAGAGTCCGTCGAGCTTCGTTTCGATTCTGGCGAGCCTGTCAATGACCTCAAAGTCATATTCGGATACTCCCATGCTACCAGCTCCTGAACCCGTCGAGCGAGTAATTGTCGGCGGTGATTTCGTCGGTGTGTCGGACCGTGGCCGAGATGCCCGAAAACGTCTGCGGGGCCGCGTCTGCGAGGAATCGCCTGTATTGCGCATAGTAGATGTCGGTTCCTTCGGCCGTGGTGTTATACGTAGCCGACCACTGACCCAGATGTTCGCTCGTAACGCCGGAGTGGCCGTCGCGGCCTGCCATCAGATGTCCTATCCAGTAGCACTGTGCCGTTTGAGCCTGCGTCTCGCTGAGTCCGGGCGCGTCTCTGGTTGTCTGTTCCACTGCGAGGTTGTAGTATTGCAGCCCTTCAGTATCGTTTTCGATTTTGAAGGGAGTTATCAGCGGTAAAAGTGTCTTTACCGCCGTATAGCCTGCATCAGGCATGATAACTACCTCCTTACGAGGTCGTCCATGTGGTTTCGACTACGCCTAAGTTGTAGTTGCCGCTGGTCTGCTTGAGGTTACTCTTTGCAGCCGACCACGAGCTGATCTTGAGAAGGTCGAGTCCGCTCTCGATGTTGCGGCCGAACTCAGTCTTGACCTGTCCCGGGAACCATGCACAGCCGGGGACTTCCGAAGATACAAAGTAAATCGAATCGCTGTCGACTTTCTCGACTGCGGCGGTTCCGAATACCGGGATGCCGAGTCCGGGTATCTGGTCGCCGGTTGCCGGTGCGCCCGGGGTTGCTCCGCCGTAGGAAATCTTGTTGAGGTTGTTCATAATCTCAACCTTTGCCTGACGTGAACAGACGATTGCCGTGATGGTTGCGCCGTCGGGCATCTTGCTCTCGGCTTCCGAGATTGCGTTGTAGATTGACGCACTGCGGATGTTGAACGATGTTCCCGCCTGCGGGGTCGTGTCGAGTGCCTTTACAATCTTCTTGTTGATGCTCGATGCGAGCTGGGCGGTTGCGTCCTGCTGGATGAGCTGCATGAGGTTGTAGCCGGATGCCTTCGCACGGATGACAGCCTCGTCGGTGAGTGCTACCGAGACAACGTCCTTCGTGAGCTGCACGGATGTGCCTGCAAACTCGGGTGTCTCGATGCTGACGGCCTGTCCTTCGGGGACTTCCTCTTCGACGCCGGTTGCGCCCATGAGGCCTAACTTGTATTCGATGTCTGCACCGCTGAATGTCTGAACTACCGCGGGGTTGTTCAGAATTGCCTTCTCGGCACCAGCTTTGATTACTTCTCCGGCGATTGCCGACCTGAGAACTCCGCTGCTTATAAGCTCGGAGAGTGTTACTGTTCCGTTAAATGCCATTTTTCATACCCTCCAAATTATGTGTTAGTATCGAGTGAGATTGCCTGAAGTTTCACGGCAGCCACTCCGCCTGCTCCCGAGTTGTTCAGTGCGATGGCGACGATGTCGTCGCTTGCGTAGGTTGCGACATCGGCTTTGCCGTTCGCGTCCGGCTTGATGAAGTCGCCGATTGTGACGCCGGTTGCATCCGCGGTTACACTGCCGATACCTGCGACGAGCACCTGTATGAAGGATCCGTCGACGCCGGAACCGAGAGCGATTCCGACGGGTCCGCCGACTGTTGCATCTGCGGCTTTGCAGTGTCCGCCGGTGACGAGTTCAACGAAGATTCCCTTCGTGATGGCGTCGTCCGCTTCCAGTGTAAGTATGATGTTGTCTGCACGAAGCGATTCTCCCGCTTTGAGCGAGTTTGATGCGTATCCTTTGATTGCCATGGTTTAGTCCTCCTCAGGGATGATTTTGAAACCTGTGCTCTTCTCTACTTCGGCGAGGTTGGCCATTACAGCCTCGCGGACCTCGTTGCATCCGCACGAACCGTCAGCTCCGTGCTTTGCGTTCGCGTACTTGGCGGCGTGAGCCATGAGCTTGACGTAGAATGCATCCTTGTTGTTCTCAAAGTCTGCGCGGGTCTCTGCCTCTTTCTCGCCGAGCCAGCCCTTGGGCAGTGTGTTCTTAATCTGTTCCCATGCAGCATCGCGGGCACGCTGTGCCGCTTCCTGCTGGAATGTTGCAATCGATTCGTCCCTCTCCTTGAGGGTGTTTGTGAGTGCCGCAACCTGCGCCTCGAGCGCCGCGATCCTCTCAGAATCAGTGTTCTCCATTGGTGTTTCCTCCGGTGTTTTCTCTACTGTGTTCTCACAGCAGATTTTGTCATAGAGCTGTTTGAGCCAGCCCTTTTCGGTTTCGTTCATATCTACCGTCTCCGATACTTTTTCGGTAACGTTCCTGAACTTCACGGATGAGCCCGCCTGCGATGCCGCGGGAGATGCCGTGTGATTCAAGAACATTGCTCCATCGTCGTTGGAATAGCACGTCGGACACGCTCCCTGTTTGAAAACAAGAAGGTGGTTGGGCGTGACCGTTCCGACGATGCGGGCGGTTGTCCCCTCTACGATGCGGTCGGCGTAGAACGCGCTTGACGGCGCCAGTTGTCCGTCACGTGCGAGCTGTTCAACCTCCGCATCCGTGATGGCGCAGCCCGCCTCCAGACGTGTAGTGCCGTCGGGGATATACGCAAAGTCGATGTAACCGACGTAGCGGAACTCCGGCGGGAGCTGTCTGTTTGTAACTGCGTCAAAATCAGGGTGTGAGATGTCGTCCCCGTCCGAGGGTGCATAGATGATCGGGATACCCCGCCATGCAGCCGTGTTCACGAACGACTCGGGAGAGTAGAATACGTCCAGACCGTCATGCGGGTGATACACGCCGAGCCGGTTCAGAACGACAGTGTGATAAAACGGTTCTGCTCCCATAATTGATATTATGGGTTCGCCTGAGTTATTAACGAATGCAACTCCGTTTATATACTCATCTCGAAAAGAGTGCGGGTTTGGTTCGTTTTATCTACTCCGGCGACATAGTATTGTTGTCGATGGGTGAACACATAGTGCAGTGCGCTTGTGCATCATGGGCATATTTCGTCTAAGGTTCTTGGCATCAACCATCTTAACCTATTACCTGAACGCGACATCGTTTATCGGTGAGTAATCCGGCATATTATAGCGAATCCGAATGTGTATATCCATAATATCTTCATCAGGTTGTTCACCATCGTCGAATTAGAAGTTGTCGAGTATTGGCGGCACCGGTTTCTTTAGGGTTTTCCCGGCGCCGTCAGAGAACACATGTAATTCATCATACAGTTCAATAACCTCAAAATGTGTCGGGGTTTTGGTTACATTTCCCCCGGCACACTCCTCTTATCAGCGTCGTGGGGTAGCGGATAATCCCGCCGGACTCATGATCCGGAATGTCAGCGGTTCGAATCCGCTCGACGCTATACATGCAGCCTGATTACAACGACATGCTCGTGCCTGTTTTCGTTCTCTGGTTCGCCGTGTATCTCGTTTTCGTAGCGCTGTTTGTCATCTACGGCGTCTTTACTACCGGCGTGACCTTCGAGTTCCTGTGTCATCTGGCAGTGTTCCTGTCCGCCGGGGCGTTTGTGTTCGCGTCATTCTCGCACATCGTCCGGGCGTAAGGATTTTGAAAGGCTTTGAAAGGTTGTTGCAAGGTTAAACCCCCTCGAATTCGAGGGGTTTTGCCGAGTGAAAAAAGAGTGTTTTTGAGTTATCCGCGACCGCGGAGATATTGCTCGTAGTTGAGGACCGCTCCGAACTGCGCCGGTAAGCCGTGCTTCGAGACATAGTCGCGGATGGCGTCGGCGAGCTGGCGATGCTCGCTCGGTGCCGAGCGGCTGATTTTCTTGCGGTAGTCTCCGACCTGTCGAACGCTGGTGTTCTCCATGCCCGGGAGCCGGACGATGTCCTTGTCGAAGAGCTCCGAGTGTTCTTCGATGATGGCTTTCTGTGCCGCGGTCAGCGGAAGTGCCTTTGATGGTTGCGATTTGTCGGTCATTCTTTTCTGTCCTTGATTACGTAGATGTGCCGGAGCACTTCGGCGAGCTCGTCGGAGGTCAGCTTCCGCAGCTCGCATCGGATGGTCTTACGCAGTTCACGGGACTGCTCGCGTTCCTTGCGGTTGAGTTCTGCGCATTCCGTTCCGAGAATCAACAGTGTTTGTTTGAGCTCGACCGTGAACATTTTTTCGAGGTCTGCTGCGAGCGCTTCGCTGAATCGCTCGGATGCGGTGTTCAGTCTGTCAATCTGCTCGTCGATGTATAGCGTTTGGGTGCCGTGCTTCTGCGTCATACGTCCTCTAATATCCCCCTCTTCCCGGTTGATTTTGCGCTTTCTTCAACCGCTTTCCTGAATGCTTTTTTGACATCCGCGGGGGCATCCTCACGGAGTTTGCCGGTCGGAATCCCGTCTGCATCCGTCTCGAGCCACTCATAAAAATCTGTCATGAGTGTGTGTGGTTCTGCATCTGACATCATAGTGTGTAATCTCCTGTATTGATCATCTTATTCAACCGCGTTACAATCTCAATCGATAACGGTTTTGCCTTCTCAAAGTTCGCATAGTAATCCGAGTATGCTTCGGCAACACACTCATTCACATTCGTCGTTGCGTAACGCGACAGGTCCTCCACGGCCTGAATGAGGGTGCTGTCTTTGCCGTATTTGTCACGAACTGCCTCAAAGGATGTTCTGACGAGTTGTGCCGAGAAGGTATTTGTCCTGAACGAATATAATCCCAAGAGTTGATCTGTTTCCGAGATGGGTAGCCACTCGTTATAGTATATTTTCATCATGTCTCCGTCGTATTTCTCCCACAGTGCATAGTGCAGCAGGCCGTGTCCCGATTCGTGAGTCATGCTGTCGCGGGTGAGGCTCGCCCCGAGCGGGTGGCCGTGCCTCTCGGCATTCGTCTCGACCAGTCTCCCCGTCACTCTCAGGAACTCGTCATAGAGATTGTTTATGAATTTCGGGTTAAACTTCAGCGTTACTTTCGGTCCCGTGCCGGTGGGAGAGACTGCCATAACGGCATCTTTACTCACCGTCTCGACAACCTGTGCATCGAAGATGTTACGCACAGCCGGAACATCTTCGACGAGTCTTGACATCTGGCCGACTTCTTTCTTGACGACGTCAAAGCCGCATTTTCTTGTGATTGCCTTCGACAGTATCGTTCCGTCGAAGATTGTGCTCATGACCTTGTTCAGCTCTTTGAAGTTGCTCGTGTTGTTGACGAGCTCGGCCACTTCGGCTGCGGTCATCGCATCCCCGCCGTAGTCACTCTGAGCACGTTCCGCGGGTGCGGGCTCGGCATCCGGCGAGGGTGTCTTTGCCTGTGTCGGCTCTCTGGCCACGAGTGCCTCCTTGTCGAGCACCTCGGCATCGTCGGGCGTGACCTCGGCTCCTTTCTCCTCGACCTTGTAATCGGCGGGAACGAGCAGGCAGCGGCAGTTGTATTCGCCTATCCACGGAGCATCTTCGTGCCGGTAGATTTTGCCGTTGCGCATCGCGTGCTCCGGTCGGACGAGCTCGTCGCCGGCGGTGACATACTCGACATACTGCACGCCGCTGTCGATGAACGATTGCGACCTCGCATCGTTACGAATCTTTGCGGCTTCGGTCCTTGCCGCCGTCATGGCATTATGGTTCGTGCCCTTGAAGTAATCCTTGAGCTCTCTGGCCGTGGCGTATGGGTAAAGGCCGTTGCGCTCGGCATCGCCGAGCAGGGTGATGATTTCCTCCGACTCCCTCTTTGTCATGTCGTTGAGCCACGGAACGAACGTGCGGGAGGTTGTGACCCTGACTTTGCCGTCGCCGATGTCCTTGACCACTCGCTCGATGCACGACGTCCCGCCGCGGTTGAGGTCTTTGACATAGTTCTGATAGATTTTCTCGGTCACTCCCTCGGCGGTCGCGACTGCGTATCTGTCCCGCTGCAACTTCGACAGCGCTTCGTTTGCCGTGAGGATGCTCATGTCCCGTGCCGACTCCGCGAGGATTGCCGACATGGCGAGCTGGCGCAGTGTCATCACGTCTCTGATTTGCTTCTCCTGTTTGCGGCTCGGCATGGTCCGTCACTCCGTCGGGTAGTGCATGATGTCGCGAAGAATCTTGTCGGAGGTCTTGTCGTTGAGCTCCCGAAGTTTCTTCTCGGTTGCCATCATGATTTTGTCCTCCGGCGACGTGAACCCGTCAACGGTGTTGCCGAACATGCCGTATGCCGAGTTCTCGGGATACTGGTTCTTGAGCTCGAGCTCGACATCCGGCGTTGTCTCTTTCAAGTCTAAGATGTCGGTGACGTTGT
>Ga0265300_10005176_pt1 | contig 10154 bp, 15 predicted proteins | sample AusTroGonzalo_MG_FD_193482 | JGI IMG/M metagenome (GOLD analysis project Ga0265300, IMG submission 193482) | Bovine rumen microbial communities from tropical cattle in Woodstock, Queensland, Australia - Gonzalo_03 | ecosystem: Host-associated > Mammals > Digestive system > Stomach > Rumen ... | reverse complement strand
GAAGAAGATTTATCTCGGAAAGACAGTCTTGATTTGGTCTAACTCTTTTTCCACAATGTTTTTTGGAAAAGTGATTGACATCAATCCGGCAGGAATTGTCGTTGAGCCGAATCATGAATTAAGCGGACGTGATGCGTCTTTTATGAAAGAGGCACTTCCGAAAGGTCACCCGTTACTTGCTGACGGAGCAATCGCCAGACACGGATTTGATGATACTGCAGAAGTACATGCAGTCTTTCTTGACTGGCACCGTTGCGGCGGTTTTCGTATCGTTGGAAAAACTGATGAAAGCAAACATGCTCTTCTTGTTGAAGACAATATCTTAAAGAAAGCAAAAATTGAAAATTCAGCGGATCATTATGAATGTTGATGAAGAATCTTTAAAGCGTCTGCAGAATTACTATATTGGAAGAACAGTCAAGTTGAATGACAAGAGCTACGCTGCAGTGAAAGTTCTTGATGTTCTTTCTGTTGGCCTTCTTCTTCAAGCATCTAGCCCTAATGATGAAACTTGCTTTTATCCTAAGGGCTCTGAATATCGAGTTTGGTTAAAAGGGCCTACATTAGTTTCTTGGGATCAAATTACTGCTTTAACTTTTTCTGAAGAAAATGCTGACGAAGCAGAAAGTGTAAGACAGAAAGCACTTAACTACGCTAAAGAAACCAATATCCGTCTTGCTGCAGAAAAATATTCTGCTGAACCAAAGAAAGAAAGTTAAGAAGTTGCTGATTGACCAATTGCCAACTACCGTAAAAGTTGTTAAATTTATATCGTAATTCAAAAAGGAAGTAAAACACATGCTCATTCACGAACTCTTCGCACAAATCAAATCCACTTCTGGCGCTTCTGAAAAGACCGCAATCATGAAGGATAATATCACTCCGCTTGTCAAGCAAATCTTTGCGGACACTTATGGGGCTCAGAAATATTTCGTCAAGAAATTTGATCTTCCGCCTTTCCCGGGCGAAAAGACTATCGAGAATGACTATGATGCATTCCACAAAGTTCTTGAACTTCTTGCTGAACGAAAAGTCACAGGCAATGCAGCTATTGAATTGCTTTCTTCTACTATTCAAGAATTCATTCCGGAAGACCAAGAAGTCCTTGCGTCTATTGTTGACCGCAACTTGAAGATCGGCCTTTCCGCCGACTCTTTCAACAAGTTGCTTGGCAAGGCAGCGCCGAAGAAATTTGAAGTCACTCTTGCATTCAACCTTGATAAAGTCAAGGGCGTGAATCCGATTGACGGTACTTTCTTCGCATCTCGTAAATGCGACGGTACTCGCTGCGTGGGTATGTGTCACAAGGAACTTGGACAAGTGGAAATCACTTTCCTTTCTCGTCAGAACAAAGAATTTACGACTCTTGACAAAGTAAAGCCGGCGCTTGCTTGGTATCTTCGCAATCTTGGTGATGGTGATTATGTCACTGACGGCGAACTCTGCAAAGTTGATGAAAATGGCGATGAAGACTTCCAAGCAATCATGAAGGAAATCAAGAAGAAAGACTGGACTATTGAAGATCCTTGCTATCAGATGTTTGATTTCTGCACTCTTGAAGAGTTTGAAGGCAAGAAAGTTTCTCCGATCTTCTCACTTCGTTATGAAGGAATGCAGAAGATGATTGAAGGCTGCCAGTTCAAAGAAATCCGCCTTTTGAAACAAGAACGCATTACTTGTCAGGAAGACTTTGACAGATGGTCTCAGTATGTTGAAGACGGAAACTGGGAAGGCTTCATGCTTCGTAAGGATATTCCGTTTGAAACTGGACGCTCTAAGAATCTCCTGAAGGTTAAAAAATTCATGGACATTGAAGCAGAAGTAAAAGACATTGAAATCGGAGAAATGACAACTGCTGAACCAGGTAAAGGAAATGTCACTTATGAAGGCGTTCGTGCTTTAATTGTTGAATATAAAGGAAATAAAGTAAGAGTTGGTTCAGGTCTTACCAAAGAACAACGCATACGTTGGAGAGATAATCCTGAAGAAATTATTGGAAGCGACATTTGCATTAAGTTTTTTGAAGAGACCAAGAATCAAAACGGTTCTTACTCTTTAAGATTTCCGATTTTAAAGTATGCTTATTCTGGAAAACGTGATGTATAAGTAAGATAAATAAAATTGGGCTAGGCTCGCTACCGAAAACATAGCACTCTACTATGCTGCCCAATTTTATTTAGAGGCTTATGCAGAGGTAAGAAATGAGGAAATATAATTATCTTTATAAGATAACTAATTTAGTCAACGGAAAATTTTACATTGGCATACATTCAACAGATAATTTAGATGATGGTTACTTTGGCTCTGGAAAACGACTGCGATTAGCCATATTAAAATATGGTAAAGAAAATTTTGTAAAAGAAAATTTGAATTTTTATCCGACGCTTGACGATGCATTAAAAGCTGAGAAAGAAATTGTCACTGAAGATTTTTGTAAACGTGATGATACTTATAACATTGCTGTTGGTGGTTGGTGTGGTGGAAGTCTTGTAGCTGGTAAAACAGAAAATGAATTAAAAGAATGGCGACAGCATATTTCAGATGCACGTAAGTATCAATGTTTGTGTGATGAAGAATACATTTTACATAGAAAAATAGTTAGAAATTCGCAGGAGTTCAAGGAAAAATTTTCTAAAACGCGTCAAAGAACTGAATCATTAATGACTGATGAACAGAAGAAAGAAAGATCTTTGAAATTTAAAGTAGCACATCAGGCTGCACGTGAACAACATAGAAAAGCTAGTCAAAAACGTTGGAATGAAATGTCAGCAGATGATAGAAAGGTACTGATTGAGAAAAATCGAGAAGCACAGAGTAGACCAGATGTTATAGCAAAAAAGAAAATGACAAGAATGAAAAATTTAGCAATGAATGGAAAAATCGTTGCAGTTTATGATGGAAAACCTTTTTACACAATTCGTTCTTTATATGATTATAAAGTAAAAAATGAAGGATATAAATTTTCATTATCATACTTTACAAAACATTTTCAAAAAGAAACTTTAAACAGTGAAACTTATGATGACAATCCACACAACTAAAAAAGATGCCAGAGCTAAGGTTGGCGATATAGTAATGATTCTCGGATTTTCCGGAAGTCAGTACAAAAGCGAAAAAGAGCTTATTGGCAAAACTGGAAAAGTAACTTTCATTGACAGCACTGGCGCTATTCATGGAACTTGGGGCGGAATCTCGCTTCTTCCTGATGACGACTATGTTGTCTGCTTTGGAGAAAACAATGGACAAGGATAGAATTGAAATGCTGCGTCTTCTTGGCAGCCGTATGGGTCTTCCTCAAGAAATGATTGAAAAGATTCAGAAGGAAGATGAAGAACATAAGAAAGAAATTGAAGCAATCCGTAAGCGTCTTGTGATGCAGGCTCAAGCAAGAGCTCATAAGCCGACTGCCGATCGTCCGTTCACACTTGGCGGCGCTGTTTCTGTAAAGCATGTAAAGGAAATTCTCGATTATCTTCCGGACGGAATGATGATAAATCTTGAAGAGCCGGAAATTTTGATCTTGATGAATGAACTTCACAATGCAGCACAGGAACATATCGTTCAGCAAGCTCTTCTTGCGATGAATAAGCCAGATGATAGCATGTGGGAACTGTAATGGAAAAACCGGTCTTTCATAATGAGAAGATTGACGAGATTGAAAGTAATATCTCTTCAATCTTTGTGCGCTTTAAGGCTCTTCGTAAAAGAGTTGAAGAACTTTGCATCAGAGTCAATGAGAAAGTTGCAGCAAATGCAGCTCCTTACTTTACTGGTCTTGAGTTTGAGATCTTTAAAGATACACAGGCCTTAAGCAAGATCGTCACTTTAAAATTGAACATTAAAGTACAGGCAGTAAGTTTTGACATTTCAGGAATTAAGTTTCTTTCATCAATAGTCGGAAAGGACAAAACACTGAAACTTACTGGAAAGTTTGACTGGACTCAGGTAACTCGTTCAAGAAAAAACATTGAATATGCTCTTGAAGGAGAACTTAGAGAAAAGTACTGGAAGAATGTAAAGTACAATGACTTGATTTACGGCAAAAGAGTTTATGATCTTCAGAAAGAATCTGATTTTGATCTTTTTGCAGAAGTTCTTGCGACATTCTTCTATCCGCCTCTGACCGCAAACAACAATGAATATGCAGCGGCGCTTGTTCAACTGTTTATGAAGTTGTCAAAGAAAGAAGAAATCAAAAATGCCGGAAAAAAATTTAGTTAGGTTGTGTTTTCTTTCATTATAAATTATTATATTTGAAACCGTAGTAAATTAGCTACACAACTTAACAATATTGTTTAAAGAGGTATAGAAAATGGGAAATTTTGAATCTTCCGCTACTTTTGATTCGTTAAATTCTGACGAAATCGTTGCCGGTGCTCTCCGTAAGATCAAGGCTCGTACTGCAAAGCGTCTTGAAGGTGCATCTGCATTTAAGAACCCGAATCCGCAGCCTGCTGACAAGGCAATTAAGGCAGCTATTGACAGCGGTGACGAAAAGAAGGTCCAAGCTGTCATTGATGCAAACGTCAAGTACTGGCAGGAAGAAGCGTTCAACATGGGCTACAAGAAAGCTCTTACTGAAACCGCTGGAGATTTGGAAAAAATCGGTCTTTAATCGGCAAAAAACCTAAAATATGTGTAATAAAAGTGCCCATTTTGCATAAATTTGGGCACTATTTTTTCTTTAACGTCTGAGAATAAGATAAAAAACTTCAAACTTGGGGATTTATATGAAATGTCTCACTGCACTTCAACTAATCAGCGAAACCTGTGAAAAATGCGGCGTTAAGTTCAACGCATCTACAGGAATAATTGATGTAACGAATCTTAAAATTCCGAAGAAATTTGCTACTACTAGCTCAGGAACGGTCCCGACTATTCTTCAGGTCGGCGCGGACAGAGATGACAATGCGTCTGTCGGCGTAGTAAACTTTGATGATCTTGATGTTGTCTTTAAGAAAGAAGGCGTCGTTAAAGCATCAAGCACCCATCTTAAGTTGCCAATCGCCTTGCATGGCGTTTCAGGAAATCTTTTCAACAGATATGACCGAAACATGTTCAACACGAAAGGCACTATCTATAAGAAACTGACTACTGAAGAAGAACTTAAAGAATGGCTTGAGTCTTTCCCCGCTGAAGTTGAGGTTATGAGAACTCAACACAAGGAACTTTCTGAAGTTCTTAAGCAAATTAAGACAGAAGGTAAGCAGTACAAAGACATCATCGCGGCATGTGGCATTAACAGCACTAAAGGTCGTGAAGCACGCAACACTTACGAGGATATGATCCTTCAGAAAATCCGCAAGTTGACGAAGAGAGAAGAAATTCTTAAGGCTCAGCGAGGATTTGTGTTGTAAATGAAAAAGTTTGTAAAGACAGCGTTCGCACTTCTAGTGCCCGCTATCGTTTTTACTTTAATTGAGCGGGAAAAAGGAATACTTTCTGACATCAGAATAGATAATCTAAAAAGGAGATTTGGAAAATGATGTTGAAGTATATCAAGTACGTCACGAAGGATGGAAAATCAGTTCAAGGCAGACGAGATGCAGGTCTTTCTGCATTTACGCCGCTTGAAGGCTCTCTCTATAATGAAGAAGACTATGAAACCTTCATTAAAGAAGCAGTAGCCGAACTGAAAGACGAGAAAAGCATCGTTGCTTGTGTGAACATCTACAATCAGCAAGGTGATTTTCTTAAATCTTATGACGTAGAAAACTTAGAAGATGAAGAACCGCACAAGTGGAACATTTATGCGGACATAATGCCGATCTTGATGCACCAGGAAATTCCTCAGTGGCGCAAGATTGGACAACTTGTTTAAAACAAAAGGAAAACTTATGTACGGAAAGAAACTTGCATACATTGCGAAAGTGAATGAAATCAGAGAAATTCCTAACGCAGACAAAATTGAACTTGCAACTGTGATGGACTACACAGTTGTCGTTAAGAAAGGCGAGTACAAGCCAGGCGATCTTGCACTTTATGTTGAAGTGGGATCTATCTTGCCAGATGGTTTGAGTCCAGAAGACAAAGAAAAGTATGATTCAGTCTTTAACGGCACTTTCTTCAAAGACCGTGTCGCTTCTGAAGCAGAAATCAAAGAAGTACTTGCTGCAATTCAAGCAAAGTCTAAGTACCCATACTTTGAGTTCCTTCGTCAAAAGCACTTCCGCATCACTAACTGGAAGTTGAATAAGTTTGGCGTCGTTTCTCAAGGTATTCTCTTCAAGCCAGAAGAGCTTGGTATTACGAAAGTCAAAGAAGGACTTGACTACACTGAGCAATTTAACATCACTGAGCCTGTTGAAGATGATGAAGAGGCAGGCGTAAGCGGAAAGAAGGACGGCTGGTTCCTCCGCAAGTTGATGCGTTATGCTTGGTTCCGTGCTCTTCGTAACAAAAAGAGAATCGTCGAGTCTTGGGATCCTTCTTTCCCAGGAAAATCTGATGAAGAGAACGTCCAAAAGCTCTACACTCGTATGTTCAACGAGCATAAAGATGAAGAGTGGGTCGCTACTGAGAAGTTGGAAGGACAAAACATCTCTATCTTCTCTGAGAACTACACTAAAGGCATCTTCTTCCGCAAGGAAGATAAGAGAATCGGTGTCTGTTCTCGTACCCGCCGTCTCCGTGAGAACGGAACTGGCAAGAACTTCTGGCGTACTGTAAAGCGTCTTCACCTTGATGAGAAAATCAAGAATATTCCTGGTGAATGGTGGTGCCGTGGTGAACATTGCGGACCTGGCATTCAAGGAAACATCTACAAGCTTGAAGATACAGAAGTAATCTTCTTTGATTTCTACCGTAAAGAGTACGAAATCGGCAAGAACGGAAAACCAACTTCTAAATTCAAGTGGGTGAAGTTGAACTATGAAGAGTCTATCGCTTTCGCAAAGCAATGGGATCTTCCTTTCGTTCCTGTTCTTGACGAACATTATAAGTTGCCAGAAGGTCGTGTGAACGAGAAAGGTGTTCAAGTCTCTGGAGCAGATATCATGCTTCAACAATCTGACAAGAACACTGTTTTCGGAAAGAATCTTGCTCATAAGAGAGAAGGATTCGTTCTTCGCCTTCGTAACAACTACAATGTGTCCTTCAAGGTTAAGAATCCTAACTACTCCATCTAAGGGGTCTTGAATGGCTACACGTTCTATGAAGGTGTTGAAGACACTTGCTGATAAGGCGTTTGAACCTGAAAAGAAAACAAAGAAGGAAACAAACGTAAGTCTTCATATAGAGGGTTCGTTCTCTCTTTTGATTAGATTGTGTCCTTCAAAGTAAAGAAAACATTTAGGAGTTTACATGGCTGAAGAAACGAAGATAGAAAATCATCGCTTCAAGATAACAATTGAGACCCGAGAAATCACTTATACAGACCCGAAGACTCGAGCTCAAATTGTTTATCAACGAAGAGAGAAAATGACCTTCAAACGCTATGGAAAAGATGAGAAAGCGGCAATAGAGGCACTTAAACAGACACTATTGCCTTACTTCTCTACGGATTATGAAATCCTTTCATGCGAAGAAGATAAGACAAGAACAGTAAAGTAGAAAGAATTTCAGTTTCTTTCGGGAGTTTCGGTTGACATTCAGCCGAAACTTTTTTATTTTTGAAATAGGAGAAAACATGCAGACAATAATCAAGTTTTTCATTAAGATAGCTCTTTACTTTCAGTCGCAGATTTCTGCTTTTAACACCGACGCTCTTGTAGTTCCGCCTACTTGGGATTCTCCGGACTTAAAGTCTTCTGTGGAAAATGTGTATCTGTTTGTTAAAGACCTATTTCACATCTATTTCTGGCCTTCTATTCCTGTAATAGTTGTGCTTACCATCTTAATCCTTTTCATTTAAGCAACCTATGACACTTATTGACCAACTTCTTGAGAAATTTCCGTCTCAAACGGAAGAAATCCTAAAGTATTCTGCCCACTTAGAGAGATATTGGGTTTACTCTGACCTAGAGAAACTCTTTGTGCCGGAAAAACCATACGCTCATATTCTTATTGAAGCATGGGAAGCACGCTCTAAGAATGATTTTGGACAGTACACTCGTCTTATGGCGAAGTTTTCACAGGAACTTCAGAAAGACAAGGACTTTCTTATCGCTTATGCACACAGCATGAATGTCCAAAAGTCTGATGAAGAGCTTGCTAAGATGTCTAAGACAGAAATCTTAAATTTAATTCAAAACTAAGGAGAGACTATGCATTTCTACTTTTATGGACTTGCTGCAGACCCGCTTACCAAAGGACATATCACAATCATCAAGAGTCTTATTAAGCGATTGAAGGAAGATGAGACTCTTCACATCATGATTTCTAACAATGATGAGAAGATTTATTCCGCTCCTGCCCAGGATCGTCTTCAGATTCTCGATGATGTTGTGAAAGATATTCTTCTTAACAAGGAAGTCAAAGGAACAGTAAGTACTTGCATTCAGAATGAAAGAATGCACTATTTCCTTAGAAAGAATTTCTCTCAACTGAAGGATGAAGACATCACAATCGTTGTTGGCGATGACGAATTTGAATCTTTGCTCCGTCATGAATGGGTAAATTCGGAACTTCTTTTGCAGAATTTCAGTTTCCTTGTCTTTTCTCGCAAAGGAAAGGACGATTGGAAGAGAAATCCAATCTCTACTGAAATAAAGTACAAGACAGTTGAGCTTGAAGTTCCAGATACTTCTTCTACAAGAGCAAGACGCTTGCTTCTTCGTGATCCTGACCTTCATTATGATGAAGACATCAAGTTTTTGCTTACGCATCAGGTCTTCAGAGAAATCAAGAAGCGTGCTCTGTATAAGCAGAACCCGCCAACCTATGAACAAGATCAGAAAGCCTACTTGAAGACATACGAAGAGATGAAGGAAAAGAATCATTGGGGCGAGCCTTCGGTTACTACTGACATTGTCGCCTTCAATGGAAACAAGATTCTTCTTATTCGTCGCGGAAACTACCCTTACAAGAACTACTGGGCTTTGCCTGGAGGTTTCGTGGAAAAAACAGATCCTGACCTTGCTGATGGCGCTGCACGAGAACTTGGCGAAGAGACAGGCATTATGCTAGATCCTAAGGACTTTGAGCAGATTAAAGCATACGGCCATAACTTTGACCCAAGAATGAAGATAGTTGATGTCGCTTTCGCTGTTCGTGTACCGAAGAATAAGATGTCGGAGGCACTCGGACAAGATGACGCTGCTGAAGCAAGATGGTTTGACCTCGGAGACTTGCCTCGCCTTGCATTCCATCATGCTGACATTATCAATGACTGGGGAAACAAGTCTGGCAGATGGGACGGCTAGTCAGAAAGAAATGAATTTATTTTCAATAATGAGGGTTTACAAATGACCCTCATTTTTTTATATTTTGTCTGTAAATAAAAAGGAAAACAAAATGAATCACCTTCCGCAAATCATTACCAATTTGACGGACAATGACTATTATAAGTACACTATGGGTCAGATGTTCGTCCACCAGTTTCCTGACGCTACATGCGAATGGACTTACAAGAACCGAGATCCTGAACGAAAGTTCACAAGAGAAATGATAGACGAGATTAACTATCAGCTTGACCTCTATTCTCGTCTTCGCTATACGCAGTGGGAACTTGAGCACTTCGCCAAGATTGACCACATCAAGGCAGACTACGTTAAGTTCCTCGGTCAGTACACTGTTGACCGCAATAACATCACTTGTACATACGCAGAAAATATTCAGCAGCCGGATATTCACTTCCGTGGCTTTAATGAATACGAATCTTATCATGAAGTTCCGACGATGGCGATTGTTTCGGAAGTTTGGTTCCGAATGACTTATACGAAGGAACAGCAAGAAGAGATTATCAACGACGCAAAGAACCGCTTCCTTGAAAAGTTGAAGTTGCTTGTTGAAGGCAAGATCACAATTGGTCAGTTTAGCGAGTTTGGTACTCGCCGCCGCTTCTGCAAGGAATTTCAGGAATGGGCATTGAAGACTCTCTTCACTTGGATGCAGATTTACCCGATCTTGAAGAAACTTTTCGTGGGTACATCTAACGTTTATTTCTCGTTCCTCTTCGGTTGGAATCCTAAGGGAACGATGGCTCACGAAGCAAACGAACTTGTGGGTCAGGGATATGACTGGCACAACCCAGCATACTCGAACTACTACTTGAT
>Ga0265300_10005173_pt1 | contig 10159 bp, 10 predicted proteins | sample AusTroGonzalo_MG_FD_193482 | JGI IMG/M metagenome (GOLD analysis project Ga0265300, IMG submission 193482) | Bovine rumen microbial communities from tropical cattle in Woodstock, Queensland, Australia - Gonzalo_03 | ecosystem: Host-associated > Mammals > Digestive system > Stomach > Rumen ... | reverse complement strand
CCACCCCACTCCAGCCCGTCGCACAAGTGGCCTCGGGTGGCGAGATAGCCCGCGTGATGCTGTCGCTGAAGGCCATGATTAGCGGTGCCGTAAAGCTGCCCACCATCATCTTCGACGAGATAGACACAGGCGTCAGCGGCAAGATAGCCGAAAAGATGGCCGACATCATGCAGGAAATGGGACAGACCGAACGACAGGTCATATCCATCACCCACCTGCCACAGATAGCCTCGAAGGGTAGCCACCACTATCGCGTATCGAAGGAAGAGACCCAGAAGGGCACCACGAGCCAAATGCAGGAACTTAATAAATATGAGCGCATTACGGAAATAGCACAAATGTTGAGCGGCAGCGAGATAACAGAAGCCGCCATAGAAAACGCCAAACAACTTTTGAAACAATGAAACGACTATCATTATTATTTATTATTTCTTATTTTTTATTCAGCCACGCAGTGGCGCAATCTCCCTCATGGGCCAAGAAGGCGGTCAATGCGGTATTCACACTCAAGACATTTGATGCCAACAATCAGTTGATAGGCAGTTCGAACGGATTCTTCGTCAACAACAATGGCGAGGCCGTCAGCAGCTATCTGCCCTTCAAGGGCGCCAAGCGTGCCGTCATCATCGACGCTCAGGGCAAGGAGTGGCCCGTGGACTGCATCATCGGAGCCAACGACATGTATGACGTGGCCAAATTCAAGGTGGACATCAAGAAGCCGCAAGCGCTGACCGTAGCCCAGGCGAAGACAACGGAAGGTGCCACAGCATGGCTGTTGCCCTATGCCGCCAAGAAGGTGCCGGTGTGCAAGAAGGGAGCCGTTAGCAAAGCCGAGGTGTTTCAGGAGGTCTATGCCTACTACACCATCGACATGCAACCTGACGAATTGCAGACGGGTAGTCCGATACTGAACGAGCAAGGCGAGGCCATCGGCATTCTGCAACCCACCGCCGACGCCAAGGCAAAGCAGAGCCATGCCGTTAGTGCGCTGTTTGCCAGTCAGTTGCAAATGAGCGGACTGGGCATGAATGCGCCAGCCATGAAGGCCACAGGCATCAAGAAAGCGCTGCCCGACGACCTTGAACAGGCTCAGGTGGCCCTGTTTATGGGGGCTTCGGCACAAGACTCGCTGGAATACGCCGACTTCCTGGAACGATTTATCCAGAAGTTCCCGCAGAGCCCCGACGGTTATATCTATCGTGCCCGCTTGCTGACCTCGTCGCTACGCTTTACGGAGGCCGAGAAGGATATGAACCAGGCGCTGAAGGTGGCCGACAAGAAGGACGATGTGCACTATCAGTATGCCGGTCTGATATATCAGCACTACCTGTTGCAGGCCAACACGCCCTACGAGCCGTGGACGCTGGAGCGCGGACTGCAGGAGTCTAAGGACGCATACAAGATTAACGCCATGCCCGTTTACCTACAGCAGCAGGCACAACTGCTATATGCCATGCAGAAATATGAAGAGGCCTTCCAACTGTATCAGCAACTGGCCCAGAGCGATATGCGTAGCGCCGACACCTTCTATGCCGCCGCACAATGCCGACTGGCGCTGAAGGACCAGGATGGTGCCATAGCCCAGCTGGACAGCGCGGTCAACACGTTCACCAAGCCCTATCTGCGTGCCGCTGCGCCCTATCTGATGGCTCGTGGCCGACTGCTGGATGCGGCAGGCAAGTATCGTCTGGCCGTCAACGACTTCAACGAATATGAAAAGTTGATGCCCGGTCAGCTGACAGCCGAATTCTACTATCTGCGCGAGCAGTCGGAATATGCCGGTCACCTCTATCAGCAGGCCATCGACGATATCCGCAAGGCTGCCGACATGGCACCGCAAGAGTCTCTATACCAGTCGGAAAAAGCCAGCGTAGAACTGCGCGTAGGCATGACCGACGAAGCCATTGCCTCGGCACGCGAAGCCATCAGGCTGGCTCCCGATCAGGCCGACGGACACTTGCTGTTAGGACTGGGACTCTGCGTGAAGGGCCAGAAGAAGGAAGGCTTGGAGAGTCTGCAGAAAGCAAAAGAACTGGGCCACGAACAAGCCCAGTCCCTGATAGAAAAATATTCGAAGTAATTTCGGAATGTCGACATGTCGAAATGTCGAGATACCGAAAAACGCCTTAGAACGGCGCTCCACCCTGCTGTTCTGAGAAATTATTATCCCCCGCAAATGGCGACTCATCACCCATCGGTTGAGCGCCATTTATTTTGCTGCCCAGAATCTCGCCACCGTTATCGTTCTGTGAACGACCGAGACGACGGTCCTCAGGATTCTCGAAACGGGTAAACTCGCCACGGAAGGTCAGCAACACGTCGCCCGTAGCACCTTTACGATGCTTGGCAATGATAATCTGAGCCATACCGCGCAAGTCACGACCGTTATCATCCTGATAGATATGGTAGTACTCAGGACGGTGGACGAACAGCACCATATCGGCATCCTGCTCGATGGCTCCCGACTCGCGCAAGTCGCTCAATTGCGGGCGCTTACCCTCCAAACCCTCACGACTCTCAACGCCACGGTTCAACTGCGACAGCGCCAGGATGGGGATATCCAACTCCTTGGCCAGCCCCTTCAGCGAACGCGAAATGACCGACACCTCCTCCTGACGCGAGGAGAAGCGCATGCCGTTGGCATTCATCAGCTGCAGGTAGTCAATCATGATAATCTTCACACCATGTTCGCGAACCAGACGACGGGCCTTGGTACGAAGCTCGAAAACGGACAGACCTGGGGTATCGTCAACGTAAAGCGGTGCACCCAGCAGGTCGTTGACGCGCTTGTCCAGTCGGTCCCACTCGTCAGGCTGCAACTGACCGTTCAGAATCTTCGAACCCTGAATCTCGCAGGCATTCGAGATGAGACGGTTTACCAGCTGCACGTTCGACATTTCGAGCGAGAAGAAAGCCATTGGCACCTTGTAGTCGGCAGCGATATTCTTGGCCATCGAGAGGGCAAACGACGTCTTACCCATGGCAGGACGACCAGCAATAATCACCAAGTCGCTGGGTTGCCAACCGCTGGTAATGTCGTCCAGCTTATGATAGCCTGTAGGCACGCCGGTCAAGCCGTCCTTGTTGGCTGCAGCCTTCTGGATGACGTCGATGGCATTCTTGATAACGGGGTCTATCTGGGTATAGTCCTTCTTCATGTTGCGCTGTCCCAGTTCGAACAGCGAACCCTCGGCCTCCTGCATCAGGTCGTCGACATCAATGGTCTCGTCGAAGGCCTTGGTCTCGATATTGCCGGCAAAGGAAATGAGCTGACGGGCCAGCGACTTCTGGGCAATGATACGGGCGTGGTACTCGATATTGGCCGACGATGCCACACGACTGGAGAGTTCCGTCACATAGCCTGGACCACCGACATCCTCAAGATCGCCTTGTTTAGCCAGCTGCTCGGTCACCGTCCATACATCGACAGGCGACTCGTGCAACGACAAATCCATGATGGCACGGTACACTTTCTGGTTGCGGGGCTCATAGAAGCTCTCAGGCAAGAGCATTTCGCACACCACGGCATAGGCGTCCTTGTCAATCATCAGGGCACCCAGCACGGCACGCTCTATCTCCGTAGCCTGCGGTTGTACGTGGGCATAACTATTATCGACAGGCTGCTGTCTACGCCTGCGGTTTCCACTTGTATTATTGTTCTGTTCTGGCATAGCTTTTTCGTTTTCGGGCTACAAAGTTAATGAAAAACGAGTGAAAAGCCAAACGAAAAAGTTACTTTTTATTTAAATATTGTTTTGCTGCTACTGCGCAACATGCCATCAAAGCTCTGGTCCTTATTGTTTTTCATGTAATGGTCGATAGCGGAAATCATGTCGCTCTGGAAGACTTCACGGTCCGTCACCTCGTTAACCACCCATTGTATCTTGCTCATGTGCTGGTCGCGACCCTTCTGCGAATTAACCGATTCAAGCGGCATGGGATAGAGACTGAGCAGATAGAAGCCCAGACAGTCGGGCACAATCATCGAACGCTTCATCATGCGGCGCTGGTCATCGCTATAGTTCTCCTGATAGAAAGGATAGTCGACACCCAAATACTTGTCAAGACTGATGCCCAACGAGCCATCGGCCACAATAATACTCTGGTCGAACGAACCAATCTGCGCATAGATATGGGGAATCTCAAGGGCTGGCATCTCATTCTTCAAGCGTTCGAAAGCCGACACAAACTCCTCGTTGATATCGTCCATATCAGAAAATTCATGCTGTACATCGACCAGCATGCGCTGAAGCGTGGAATCCTGGAAGAAGCGATAGAAACGACTGTTGGTCTCAGGATCGTCAACCTTGCCGATATGCAACATGTCCTCTATCAGCGTGCGCGTCTGCATGGGGAAGTAGGTATTCATCTGCTGCAGGGCAGAATAGTCGCCTGTGGTCAGGTAAAGACTCTCGATACGGTCATATCGGGCCACGCTGACTTTGGCTGCAGCATCGTCGTCATTGGGTTTCAGCTGCCACTGGCAACCGAAACACAACAGCATCATAAAAACCAATATTCCGTAAGTCTTGCGCACGGGTATTTTGAATTATATTCGCTTATTTATGTTAAAAACCGATGCAAAATTACTAAAAAATATTTTAAAATCCAAATTTTAACCTAAAAAAGATAAAAAAAAGTGCAAAAAAGGCGTCATTTCCATTATTTGTGTGAAATTTGCATGGACTAAACTACTAAAAAGTTGAATATGAAACAAGCAATAGCCCTTTTGCTGCTGTCAATGATGACCACAACAGTCTCAGCCAGCCGCACGTTAACCGTCAGCGTCAGCAATCCCATGAACATCGCTCGCGCGGACGTTCCTATTATTATTAATCTGGCCCCTTATGGTGAGGTGCACTCGGCACTGGTCACCCTGAACGGACAGGAGATTCCCTATCAGTTGGACGACCTCAATCAGGATGAAACCTTCGACGAGCTCTGTTTCCTGGCCAATATGGACAAAAAAGAGAAGCTGCAATACACCGTCACGCTGATGGATGAAGGTGAACCGCGCACTTATCCAGCCCGCGTCTTTGCCGAGATGGTGCTGAGCAATACCAAAGACAAGAAACTGAAGAAGAACCAGCAGAACAACTACATCGAATCGATAACGGCTCGTGGCGATGCGGCCTATACCTATAATATCCAGCACCACCATGGTGTCGACTTCGAGAGTGAACTCAACGGTATCCGTATCTACTTCGATGCCCGTCAGACGCTCGACCTCTATGGCAAGTTCAAAAAGCAGCTGGAGTTGAAGGAAACGCAGTTCTATACCGACGATGACCAGAAAAAAATGGGCTATGGTGACGATGTGCTCTGGGTGGGCCAGACATTCGGCCTGGGAGCGTTCCGTGGTTGGGACGGCCAGCAGCCTACCCTCGTAGAACCTGTCAAGACGCGCACGCAGCGCATTATCTCGTATGGACCGCTGCGCACCATCGTTGAGGTTATTGACAAAGGGTGGCAGCTTCCTCAAACATCAAACATCAAACATCAGACTTCAAACGTCAATATGACCCTCCGCTATACACAATACGCTGGCCATAGAGATACCGATGTCGACGTGCTGTTCAACAAGGATGTCAGCAACTATCGTTTCTCGACGGGTATCATCAACGTCAAAGGGTCGGAGGAGTTTAGCAACAAGAAAGGACTGCGTGCCTGCTGGGGAACCGACTATCCTTCTACAGACACCGTCAAATGGAGTCGAGAAACAGTAGGACTGGCCGTGCTAGTACCACAGCAGAATATTGTCAGCGAGGAGCCTGCCAACAAGGACAATTACGTCTACGTGATGAAGGTCAATGGTCGTCAGATGTCGTACAAAGTGACCTACACGTCGGCCAACGAATCATTTGGCTACCATTCTGCCAAAGAGTGGTTTGACTACCTGAAAACGTGGTGCAAGGAGGTTGAGAAGCCTGTGGTTGTTGAAATTAAGGAAGGGCGTTAAAGGTCTTACGCCCTTTCGCATAATACTGCCAGAGTAATGAGAAGCGTCGTTGCTCTGGTATTTCTTTCTCCTGTCGCGAAGCCTGAATAGCCTCACGGTCAGCATCAAAATCGTGGCGCCAGCGTTTGAAGGCACGACGGGCCTTGAAGATGGCCTTGAAGTCGCCCCAGTTACGTTTCAGTATCAGCATCTCCCATGCTGCCAGATAGTCCAAGAACCAGCGCCAACGCATCACGTGACGCAATTCCTCTTCAGGCAGACATTTATAGAGCATCGTCAGGTTATTACGGAAGTTCAGGAAGGTCTTCATGGGATTCGACTTGGGCAACGTGCCCCCACCAACGTGGTAAATATAAGATTCAGGCAGGCAATAGAGTTTACGACCACGAATGCGCAGTCGCCAGCAGAGGTCTATCTCCTCGTTATGCGCAAAGAAACGCCCATCCAGTCCGCCGCAGTCCCAATAGTCCTTGGCGCGAATCATCAATGCGGCGCCTGTAGCCCACAGAATCTCCGTCGCATAGTCGTACTGCCCGTTGTCCTCCTCGACCGTTTCAAAAATGCGGCCACGACAGAAGGGATAGCCATAGCGGTCCAGATATCCCCCACTCGCCCCGGCATACTCGAACATATCCTTATTATATATAGAGAGTAGCTTGGGCTGGCAAGCAGCCACCTCGGGATGCACGTCCATGAACTCTATCATCGGCGTCAGCCAATGGTGCGTCACCTCGATATCCGAATTCAGCAACAGATAGTATTCGGCCTCAATCTGCTTGAGCGCCTTGTTGTAGCCATCGGCAAAGCCCCAGTTCTTTTCCAACAGGATCAATTTGCACTCTGGGAACTCACGACGCAACAGGTCGAGCGAGTCGTCTGTCGAAGCGTTGTCTGCTACATAAACAGTTGCCTCGTCGCGCGAGTAGTTCAATACCGTGGGCAGATACTGTTTGAGCATCTTAGCCCCGTTCCAGTTCAATATAACGATTGCTACCTTATCCATCTTCCATTATCAACTATCAATTATCAATTAGCGAAGCGTGAAGTGCCGTTTGGTCGTGGTTCATACCACCCAAACGGACATGAAAAAGTTGGTTGTCATATTCCGCTTTCGCATCGGCAGGCGACAGTTCTACACGGATATAGTTCTTTGTAAAGCCATGCATCGCTCTGCCTCGCGTAGCCTTTTCGAACAGCACCTCGGCCTCCGTTCCAGTATAGCGTTCGTAGAAAGCGTGCGTCTTCTGGTCCGACAGGTCCAACAACCTGCGACTGCGCTCACGCTTATCCTTGTCGCTCACCACATAGGGAATGCTCAATGCAGATGTGCCTGGACGTTCGGAATACGGGAATACGTGCAACTGCGTCACGTCGAGTCCATTCAGGAACTCGTAAGTCTCCTCGAAACATTCTGGTGTCTCACCCCTGCAACCCACCATCACGTCGACACCGATAAAGGCGTCAGGCATCACCTCTTTGATGCGGTGAATCTTGTCTGCAAACAGTTGGCGGTCATAATGACGGTGCATCAGCTTCAAAACAGTATCGCTACCGCTCTGCAAAGGGATATGGTAGTGAGGCATAAAAGCCCGGCTCTGCGCACAGTAGTCTATCAACTCGTCGCTCAGCAGGTCGGGCTCCAAACTACTGATACGATAGCGCTGAATACCTTCAACGGCATCCAATGCCTTCACCATATCGATGAATTTCTCGCCTGTCGTCTTTCCGAAGTCACCAATGTTCACACCCGTCAGCACGATTTCCTTGCCACCCTCGCGCGCAGCTTCCTCGGCCTGTGCCACTAACGATGCAATGGTCGGATTACGACTGAAGCCACGGGCATAAGGAATAGTGCAATAGGTGCAGAAGTAGTCACAACCGTCTTGCACCTTCAGGAAATAGCGGGTGCGATTGCCTCGTGAGCACGAAGGTGCAAAGGTTTTGATATCCTTCGTCTTCACAGTCCGGTATACCGCGACATTGTCGCGGTTCACGAAACCATCTGAAAGAAACTGGATGAGATTCGCCTTCTCGTTCGAACCCAGCACCAAGTCCACGCCTTCAATCTTACTAATCTTCTCAGGTTCCAACTGCGCATAACAGCCCGTCACCACCACAAAGGCTCCAGGATTCTCGCGCACCAGACGGTGGATAGCCTGTCGGCACTTATGGTCGGCCACATCAGTCACCGAGCAAGTATTAATCAGACAGAGGTCAGCCTGCTCGTCCTTTCGAGCCGTCACCACACCCATATCACTCAACATCTTGCCAAATGTCGACGTTTCCGAGAAGTTCAACTTACATCCCAGCGTGAAATATTTCGCTTTCTTGCCTTGAAAGGCTGCCGTATCTATCATTCGTTTCCTATATATAAATATATGGTATCTTGTTTACGGGCACAAAGGTACACAAAAAAACGCACTTTACGCCATTTTTTTGCATTTATTCAGTAAAGGGTGAAAAATACACGAAATTTAACATTTCATAATTTATTGAAATTCAACCACTTGCGAAAAAGTTACAAAAACACACTAAAAAAAAACACAAAAAATGATACGTCGTATTAAAAAAATGCTTACCTTTGCAGCGTTTTAATAAACAAATGATTGTTTTACAGATTTAAAAAGCTTAGAAAAAATGAAAAAGTTAGTTTTGATGTTCGTAGCTGTTGCAGCTATTTCTTTCGCTTCTTGTGGTAACAAGACTCAGCAGGCTGAGGCCGTTGATTCTGATTCTATCGCAGTTGTTGATACCGCTGATACCGCTGCTGTTGATACAGCTGCTGTTGACAGCGCTGCTGCTCAGAAGTAATTCACGAACTCTAATTGAGAGAATCGACCGTCGGATGTGAATCCGGCGGTTTTTTGTTTGTCTAGTTTAACTAGTATAACTAGAAAAACCTGAAAAAACATTGAAAAATCCCGAGCGCTTGTGGCACTCGGGATTCAACAGTGTATAATAACTATGATTTGCTTTACAGCGGTTATTACTCTTCTACAGGAGCCTCAGCTTCCTCTACCTCAGCCTCAACTTCAGCGGGAGCCTCGACAACAGGAGCAGCCTGAAGCTTCTTCTCCTCCTCAGCGGCAGCCTTCAACTCAGCAGCGTTCTCGGCAACAACCTTAACAGGAACCTCAACGGTAACCTCCTTGTGGAAGTGAACCAGAGCTACGAAGTCACCAACCTGCTTGGCTTCCTTCATGGTGATGATCTTACGATCAACCTCCTTACCCAGCTTCTTCAATTCCTCAGCAACCTGATTGGCACCAACAGAACCGTAGAGCTGACCGGTAGCGCTCACCTTAGCGGCAATCTCCAAAGCAACGCCGTTCAGAGCTTCTGCCTTCTTCTCAGCGTCAGCCTTGATAGCGGCCAGCTTGTGAGCCTGCTGCTTCAGGTTCTCAGCGAGAATCTTCTTAGCCATCGGAGAAGCAATAACACCCTTACCCTGAGGAATCAGGTAGTTACGGCCATAACCCGACTTCACGTTTACGATATCGTTCTTATATCCCAGACCGATAATATCTTCTTTCAGTATAATTTCCATATCTTCTGTCCTCCTAATTTTACTTCATCATGTCAGTTACGTAGGGCAGCAGAGCAATCTGGCGGGCACGCTTAACGGCCTGAGCCACACGGCGCTGATACTTCAGAGAGGTACCGGTGATACGACGGGGCAGAATCTTACCCTGCTCGTTCAGGAACTTCTTCAGGAACTCGGGATCCTTGTAGTCGATGTACTTGATACCACTCTTCTTAAAGCGGCAGTACTTCTTCTTCTTCGTGTCGATAGAAGGAGCGTTCAAATAACGGATTTCAGTGTCTTGCTGTGCCATAGTTTAAGCCTCCTCTTTTTTACCAAGTTTGTTACGACGCTTTTCAGCATACTCAACGGCATACTTGTCAAGCTTTACTGTCTGGAAACGAATCACTTTCTCGTCACGACGGAAAGCAGTCTCCAAAGTCTTAATCACTGATGGCTCAGCCTTGAACTCTACCAGGAAATAGAAACCTGTAGATTTTTTCTCGATAGCGTAAGCCATCTTCTTCAGTCCCCAGGCCTCTTCGTTCACGATCTCAGCACCCTTATCGGTGAGGACCTTCTTGAACTTTGCGACCGTTTCCTTTGTCTGTTCATCAGACAAAACGGGAGTCAAAATGAAAACGGTTTCGTATTGATTCATACTACTTTTAATTAAT
>Ga0265300_10005169_pt1 | contig 10163 bp, 7 predicted proteins | sample AusTroGonzalo_MG_FD_193482 | JGI IMG/M metagenome (GOLD analysis project Ga0265300, IMG submission 193482) | Bovine rumen microbial communities from tropical cattle in Woodstock, Queensland, Australia - Gonzalo_03 | ecosystem: Host-associated > Mammals > Digestive system > Stomach > Rumen ... | reverse complement strand
TTCCATGAGTATGAAATTACCCATAACGGTCAAACCATGGGCAACTGGAGTCTCAAGAAATCATTGTAAGCCTCAAGTTTTTTATACTAAATCCACGTGGACGTATGAAAGAGAAACAACCTGATTCAGTATGTGTCTGGCTATCCGGTCACTACCCGATGCTTAATTCATAATCTTAACTTGCTGATAATAAGCATTCTATCAACTTTCTTGGCATCTTTAACGAGGACGAGTATTGACCTTTACTCACGATAAACAGAAAACGGCCGAGCATTTTGCCCGGCCGTTTTTCTTTTTCATGCCGAATCGCGTCCAAAACGGCATGCCTTGCGGTACTCAATGTACTCCTTGAACTCCTGCTCATCCACCCAATCATCGTAAGTGAACGTCAGATAATCGCCTTGTAGTTCGCTACCCACATACTTATAACGCAGCAGATCGCTATCGGCAGCCATACGGCGGCACACCCGGTGCATACTCAGGAACCTGTGCAGAAGCGGCAGTACCGGGAAATCAACGTATTCTCCCTGTAGCCAATATTTATCCGAGCACCAGGTGCAAACCAGAGCAGCCTGCTCATACTGGTGATAGGCAGCGGTCTTATCTCCCACACTCATCAGAAATCGGGCAAAAGCCTCATGCTCCCGGCTTATCTTAAGGAGTTGGCCAATCTCATCATCATTAATCCTAAACTCCTGCCAGAGCTGGTCAATCTTCTGCTCATAAGGAATGGAACACTCTCTGACCAGTGAAGGGATCATACGGAGTTCACCGTTACGGAACCATGCCACAAGGGCATAACATTTGGATTTGTTTTCCATATCACACAACAATAAAACAATGAACAATACCGGATACCCGACTCAACCCAAAGGGCATAGTTCACCCTTGCAAGGGTTAGGGCCATCGCCCGGCTGTTGTGTGAATAAGGATTGTCAGTTAAGACATTGGAACTTGCGGATTGCGCTGCAAAGATACATATTTTGCGCAATTATTTTATATGTTTGCAGAAAAAGAACAAAACCAGATAATCAAGTAATTAATAGATCTGTAATGGCAAATATAATAAATCTTTTAGGAGTCGACATAGGAGGTACCAAATGTGCCGTTGTCTACGGCATAGATATTGATGGACAAATAAGAATAGAAGATAAAGTGAGATTCGACACTCTTGATGTCAACCAGACTATTTCACGCATTCTCAATGAACTCAAACACTTATGCTTGAAATATTCTTTAAACCCGGAAAACACAAGAGGAATCGGGATCTCATGTGGCGGACCTCTTGATAGTCGCAAAGGAATGATTCTATCTCCTCCAAATCTTCCTGGTTGGGATAATATACCAATCGTTCAAATGGTTAAAAATGCGACTGGAATAAAAGCCTCCTTACAAAACGATGCAAACGCTTGTGCTGTAGCCGAGTGGAAATATGGAGCAGGACGCGGAACCAAGAACATGGTATTTCTTACTTTTGGCACCGGCCTGGGTGCTGGAATGATTCTTGATGGCAGATTATATTCAGGTACTAATGACTTTGCAGGAGAACTAGGGCATATAAGATTGGCCGATTTTGGGCCTGTTGGATATGGAAAAGCCGGTTCGGTAGAAGGTTTTGCCAGCGGTGGAGGAATTGCTCAATTAGCTGCGACAGCAGTTAAAGAGAAATTAATGATGGGTAACAAAGTATCATGGTGCCCCAATGGGGATATATCATCAATTACAGCAAAAGAAGTGGCTGAAGCGGCAAAAAAAGGAGATGAACTTGCTATAGAGATTTATAAAACATCAGCAACTTATCTTGGCAAAGCAATTGCTATCCTGATAGATTTAATTAATCCCGAAATGATTATCATCGGTAGCATTTTTGTACGAGCGGAAGAATTGATCAGGCCCTTTATGCAGGCTGCAATTGATCATGAAGCACTGTCTGGCGCTTCAAAGGTTTGTATGATTAAACCTGCTGAACTAAGTGAATCAATAGGTGATGTTGCAGCCTTGTCGCTTGCTGCCAACACCATGGAATAGATTCATTTTTCAGAAATGGCGTTCATCCATTAACCATTCAAGGCATTCAATCTGTAGATCACTGCCATCAATGGTTGAAGGATTTATGTGGTCTTTTAAGCAACGATTGACCATATCAAGTTGGATAGAGTACTTGGATTCTATGTAATTATCTGACATCTCTATGGAGTACTTGTCTTGCCCTGAATACATAGTAAGATTCATCTTTTCAAAATCAACTGTGATTTTTCCGTTCTTATAAACAATTTCGCCACCTCTATCTTTTGTTTTGGAATCCGGCAACTCTTTTTGCAGATCCAAAGTAATATCTACTCCCGACAGATTGCCGGTTGCGGTTATATGGGTTATATTACCAGTTGAATCCGCCTCGTCTTTCCAACTCAGACAATGAAGCGACATTGGCGCACCGAGTACAAGTCGGGCAATAACCAATAAATGAATGAATGTCTCAAACAGTTGTCCACCGGTTTGTTCATCATAACACCAATTCCTTATTTCTTTACCCTCATGAATATAAAGACTGATGCTTTCCGGTTTACCCAGTTTTTGGAAAGAAGCGATTATATCACTGCGATTTTTATTCGTAACGGACAGATACTCTTCATAGAACTCAAATGGTCTATACAGATATGTCAATGGGAGCGCTTTCTCCAGGTAATAATAACTAAGGCAAAAGATGTTGTTGTGAGAAGAGTGTATCATCCTGAATACATCCAATTCATTGCGAAATACTGTAATCGGTTTCTCAACAACTATCATTTTAAGTTTGTTGTAATAAGATTCAACATAACGTAGATGTGCAAAAGGAGGTGTGGCTATCCAAAGAATATTAGAAGCCAGTATTCTCTTGTGCATCAGTTCCATCTCATCTTTGTCCCAGTATTTTATCTGATATTTATGCAAGTCCAGATTGGAAGGTTTGTCTTTCTTAAAATTATCCATAAGTTGCTTTGTGGACTTATCGTAGAATATCACATTCTTATAATCCTCCTCTTTTTTTGCGTTTTCATATATCGCGTCAAGCAACCTTCCCTTTACAACTTCACCATAACCGATGACAAGTAGATGATAACGATAATCACCCTTTTCCTTAATGTTTTCTGTAGGGAGATTTGAAATAATCAAGCCCAATATTACAGCTGTATATATTACACTTATGGCCAGGATAGGAAGCGGCGTTCCGAATTCGGGGTTAATAAGCATTGAAGCCGCATTCATTACACCTATTCCTGCACAGATTTTAAGGCAACAGGCCTGGAGAATGATTACAAACGGAAAGGTTACTATATATTCCAGGGTATGCATTATGGCGTATTTTTCTTCAAAAAATCTTCGGAAGAAGAAATAATACAGCACCCATATGAGAGAATCAACCAGAAAATATACAGAAACTATCCGAATTAAAACATTCCAACAGGATGTAATGTGGTCATTCCACAAAGCCAGACATACAAAAACGGCACTAAGTATTACATAGTACAGTTCTACTACTATTGACGGTACATTAGGACGCTTACTTTCATCATCTTTTTTCTTTTCCTTCCTGATAAAGTGTTTGATCCATTGCAATAACGAAAAAAACCTGGCTATGTAAAGAGTATTCAATATCAGCCATGAAAGCATTGAGAAACTGTCTTTCCAATAAAAAGATGTTTTGTTTGGAGGTGTGCTGACTTCATTAAACAACTCTCTAAACCACGAACGACAAGATCTTTTCTTCATATACCGTTGCTTTTTAATTCAGTTAATACCCTACCCGACCCTTGCGGTTGTTCCACTTGAATGTTTCCACGTCGGCCAGCTGGACCTGATGGACTTTGGGACGACGAGTGAGGCCCGATTCGCGCAGAATCACCTGCTGGTGGATGGTACGCGACATAAGTTTCATTGTCCTGGCGTTTGCTCCGTAAGACAAGTTGAGGGAACTTATGTAATTCATTATGTGATTCCGGGCCGGCGGTGTAAAAGTGATGTTGAACTTGAGCAGACAATTGCAGAGTATTTCATACAGTTCGGCATCGGTAAAGTCCTTGAATACCAGTGTATGGTCAAACTCATATATTCCCGAATCCGTAAGCTGTTCGGCCACAGTCTTGTTGGGAGCGTCAAGTTCGGCCAGAATCAGGGCGCACTCTCCTCCTGACTCAACCGTAAGCTCCTCAAGTTTAAGCCTGATGCCCTCCACGAAATTGGCATAGTCACTCTTGTAGATTCCCAGCTGGGACTCATCGGCATCAATGAATATCAGTCCGTTGCATGATTTCTTGACCAGATCCTGCAACAGGGCGTTATAGTCATGGTCCGATACCCGCATGAGACGCTGAGCCTTGAACTGGGTTATGTTGCTGTTGGCAATCAGGTGCATGCCTTTGAGTATCCGGGCCATTATCTCGGCTACCGTGCTCTTGCCTGTGCCGGATTTGCCGATGAAACGCCAGGAAAGCAGTCCCTTACCCACGTACGGCTCGCCAATAGAATGCAGGTAACGGGCAGACTGCACAAAGTTGCGTACTGCCTTCTTCACGTTAGCAAGACCCGACAGGGAATCCAGACGTTTCAAAGCCGCGTCAATGGCCTGGTCGTCAAACACCACCTCCTTGTATTTCTTGTCAATTACAATATCCTGTGGAAGTATGGTATTAAGGTCATCAACCGTAGGGCTGGCCAGATCGGAAATACGTGATCCCATTGTGGCAAGAATCTGGTTCTGTATAAGATTTGAAACAAAACGTCCGTTGCCGAATCTGGGTGAAGGCTTCCGTGATTCCTCGTCAATGATATCACGCAGCTTGGACTCCGCTCCCTCTGACAGTTTCAAGCCCTGCTTCCCTATCATTATGTGTGCTATCTCCAGAAGTTCATCGGTAGTGTAATCCTCAAAATTGAATACATTCGGGAAACGGCTCTCTACGCCCTCATTGCTTGCAAGCAGCTTCTTCATGGGAGCCGTATAACCGGCCAGGATTACAACCATGTCAGACTGGTCATTGCCGAGTTCTGTGAGCAGCGAGTTCATGACAATACGGCCAAAATCCTTGTCGCCGCCTTCTACCAGCTGATACGCCTCATCAATAAAGAGTACGTTTCCGCGGGCGCGCTCCAGGAGATTTCTCATTTTAAACTCGGTTTCACCGATATATTGACCCACCATCCTGCTCTTTTCGGTACGTATTACCTTGCCGTTGGACAGTATGCCCCATGAGGCAAATACCTTGCCTATTATCTCGGCTACCGTGGTCTTTCCCGTTCCAGGATTTCCCAGGAACGCCATATGAAGACGCGGCATCATGGTAGGAAGACCCTTTTCCATGCGCAGATTGGCCAGCCTGACAACATTGAGGTAATCCTTGATCTTGGTCTTGAGGCCTCCCAAGCCCACGAGAGCATCAAGCTGGGCCATAGCTTCACCTGCATTGGCGTTGAGTGTAGGAATGTCCTCAACTTCTACCTGCATAAGCTGCTGGGCCGAAGGATTCTCTATGCCGTCAATGCGCCTGAACATTGCCGGCACTATCTTGTCCTGAAACAGCCGTCTCAAAAGCTCACCACCGCCAACACCCTCTCCTCCGTAGTTCTTCTTGTGCAGGATATACATCTCCAGCTTCTTCCGTGCCTGGTCAGTCAGCATAAGATTCAGTTCTGAACAGACGGTATCTATCATGTCAGTATAGTCCTGCGAACCGAACTCATCCAGATAGATAGGATCAGAGAACAGGATCCTGAGATCAGGATTAGCAGCAAGCAGACTCTCCACTCCTTCACGCCGTCCCGTGAGTATCATCATCCAATTGTGGATGTCCGCCCTGTTTCCCAACGTGTCTATTATGGCGCGGATTATCTGAGGCTCCACATCCATCGGCTTGTATTCGGGCTTGTATAACATGTGCGCGTTCTCAAATACAAGCACTCCGTCCTGGGCCGATTCCATCTTCTGTACGATACTGTCTACTCCGGTTATTGATTCTATCTGCAGTCCTGACACATTTACGGTCTTAAGTTCACTGACCGATATCAGCCCAAGAGAACGGAATGTCTCCGCCATGATTCCGGCACAGGCATTAAGGTCTGCAAAAGAATCACCTATCAGAACCGTATGGAGTCTGGGCGGTATCGGAGCCAGGCCGGAATTCAACCTGGCCCTTTCGACCCGACAACGGACCACCATATCGTTTATGTACTGTTTGAAGGATTGCTGACCGGGCATCTTATCCAGTCTGGCAAGAATTTGATCGGTTTCATCGCTATCGGGATACAGAGCATCGCCGTCCGGCCAAGGACCTTCAATCCTAACCGATTCCGATAACACCTCCTTACCGTTTTTATAGAGCGTCATTATCAGACTGTCGCACTCATCGGGCCCCAGTCGGTATTCATCATCAAGAATACTTGCAACAGTGAACGGATCAAAATGCAGATGGTATTCGTCATGAAACAGCACAATGTCCTCTGAGTCCCATGAACACTCCAGTTTCTTTTTGCATTTTCCGGCCTTTACCTCAACCTTAAGGTCACACTCCTCATAACGGTGTGGAATCTCCACATCAATATGGACATATCTTAAACGGGAAACGGATATGCTCTCTGCCATGCCGTTCACCAAGACTTCGGCAGAGATGTCATTGACTTGACAATGAAATTTCATAAACGCGTCATTAACTGGTTATTTTCCGCAAAGATAATAAAGTTGGGCAAATCACTCTTTTTTGTTTATATTTGAAACCTATAACCTTTTAATGCAAAAAATATGACTAATCCAACAATCCAAATTGAAAAGGACCTGGGTAAGCAGATCTATGACGCACTGCAGGGCGCAGTAGTGGAAACCGTTTTAGAAATTGCAACCGATGGCTCGGGCAATGATTACTGGCGCAACATTATGGAAGGGCACTGCATGAAAGTTGAAAAAGAGATCCTTCCGGAATTCTACGACATGTGTCATGAAGTTAAAGACAAGCTGGGATTCAACGAGCCGGTAGACTTTTATATTCAGGGAGACAGCTCAATCAATGCCTTCTCAGTTGCAGCCGCCGAAGAGGGCCAACCTCATATCGTGAATTTAAACTCCGGACTGGTGGACCTGATGACCAAGGACGAACTGCTTTTTGTGATAGGACATGAACTGGGACATATCATAAACAAGGATACAAACCTCAAACGGCTTATCAATTTTGTATATCCTCCCGGACGCGCCCAGCTGCCCATAGCATTGCAGCTTAAGGTCAGGCTTCACGACCAGTTGGCCGAACTGGTGGCAGACCGTTACGGATATATGGCCAACCAGAATCTGAACGCCTGTGTTACGGCATTCTTCAAGATGGCCTCGGGACTGGATCTGGCCAAGATGAACGTAAGTATTGAAGCTCTTCTTGCAGACAACATGAAACGTCTGGATTATTTCCTCAAAGACAAAGGATTAAGCCAATATGACCATCCCGTCAATCCTATACGTGTCCAGGCGATAAACCTCTTTGCAACTGTAGACGATGAGAAAAAGCTTGAGGAAAGCATGAGCGAGCTGATTGAGATCCTGCTTAAGGTAGGAAACGGTCCGCTTGACGAGGATCTTTCTGTTTTTGTAGCCACAGCCGGAATTATCGTTTCAAACGCCGACGAAAAGGTGACTGATAAGGAATACGAACATATCATTCAGTCTCTTTCAAGCCTGCAGATGTTCCCCCAGTCGTTCCTCCAGGCCGTTCTCAAGGCCGATGTCAACGAACTGTTCAAGCAGTCTGTCAGCAACATACTTCAAAAAGACCCTGGAATGCGGGATTCACTTCTGGCCTATGTGATAGGACTCGTAATAGCAGACAAGGATATTTCGACCGAAGAGGTAAAACTCATATTCTGTTTCGGCGATGACCTTGGATTGTCCCAGAAGGAAATCTCCACGATGTTCGCATCAATGATCCAGGAGCATTACACCCCGTCTCTGCAATCTATCTGCTGATTAACTGTTAATGAACCTGCCATCCATACCCTTGAATCCTTGGCTTGAAGAACAAGTCAAAAGGTTGAGGAGCGCCCGTACGGACGATGAACTGCGGCCATTCTATATGGTGTATGCACCATTCGGAAAGAACATGTCATGGAGCGACTTTCTGATGATAAGAGCCCTTGAAGAATCTCTCTTCTCAATTCCGTTCCTGCAGACCCACCGCAGGTCTATGGATCTGCACAAAGAGGTCAAGGAGTGGCTTTACGTTAACAATGTTGACATGGCCTGTGACCTGATTCAGATAACAGAAGAGGAGTTGCGTGTCTTATCCCGCGGTGAAAACGGAATCTTTGAGATAATTACAGAGTATCTTTCCAAACAGAATCTCTCTCTGTTCCATTCCCCCCGCAGGACATATAAGATTCACTCTTACAGCATTGGGACATGGAGATGTTGGCTAAAGCCCGAAACATGGACAATAAAGCCCAAAGGGGCTCCTGCGGCATTCAATCTCTCCAGACCCACCCTGTATCCTGTGTGGTTTGACCAGTACTACAAACAGTATGAACATCTGGAGGATGAGGAGAAACTCTGCAAGAAAGATGTTCCCATGTGTGCAGGAATAGATGACGGTGAGATTCCCTACAATATTAAGGAATTCTTTTGGAGTACCAATGAGCTTTGGGACGCTTACAGGAAAGTATGCAAATCGCTTCATATCAGACAGGTCATACCCAGTCCCTTTATACCAAAGGACTATGATGACTTTAAGAACCTTACTCCCTACTTTTTTCTTAAACTGAGACGGAAATCAGTCAAAGCGCTCATTTCGGTACTTGAAACCCCCGATGCACTGTATAATTCACACCCTGCCGAATATCTTTCTGCCAACAACGAGTTCAAACTGGACATATCCCAATCACAGCGTGTAGAAGGTATGCAGAATCTGCTGCTTAATCATGTCGCGTCAAGCATTGATTTTGAAAACGTGCTGTATTTTCTTAGAGAAGATTTCTTTCCGGCACTGAATAGGCTCTAACAAAAAAACGTGGTGAAAAGGTTGTTTTCACCACGTTTTTTGATTTTAGCAGGACGGAATCAGTCGCTCAGCTTGGCTGCGATGAACTCGCGGTTAAGACGGGCGATGTTGCTGATGCTGATGCACTTGGGGCACTCGGCCTCGCAAGCGCGGGTGTTGGTGCAGTTGCCGAATCCAAGCTCATCCATCTTGGAGAGCATGGCCTTGGCGCGACGGGCAGCCTCTACCTGACCCTGCGGGAGCAGAGCCAGCTGGCTAACCTTGGCACTTACAAACAGCATAGCCGAGCCGTTCTTGCAGGCTGCAACGCAGGCGCCGCAACCTATGCATGATGCTGCATCCATAGCCAGGTCAGCCTTCTCCTTTGAGATAGGAATTGCGTTGGCATCGGGCACACCACCGGTGTTGATTGATACGTAACCACCGGCCTGCATGATCTTGTCGTATGCACGGCGGTCAACCATAAGGTCACGGATTACCGGGAAACCGGCTGAACGCCATGGCTCAACGGTGATGGTCTCACCATCCTTGAAACGACGCATATAGAGCTGGCAAGTGGTAGCACCTGTAGCAGGTCCGTGCGGATGTCCGTTAATGTAGAGTGAGCACATACCGCATATTCCCTCACGGCAGTCGTGGTCAAATACCACGGGTTCCTCACCTGCATTGATGAGCTGCTCGTTCAGAATGTCAAGCATCTCAAGGAATGAGGTATCGGTGGGGATATCCTTCATTTCATACACCTTGAACTGTCCCTTCTCCTTAGGACCTCTCTGGCGCCAGATTTTCAGTTTGAAGCTTATATTCTTTTCCATAGTGATGCTTAATTTAATCAGTTCTTGTAATTACGGGTCTGAACCTTGATGTACTCGTAGTTGAGAGGCTCCTTGAGCAGCTCAGGTGCCTTACCCTCACCCTGATAGTTCCAGCAGGCTACGTATGAGAACTTGTCATCATGACGCAGTGCCTCGCCCTCGGGTGTCTGATGCTCCTCGCGGAAGTGACCGCCGCATGACTCCTCACGGTTAAGACCGTCATAAGCCATCAGCTTGCCGATCTCGATGAAATCAAGCAGACGCAGAGCCTTTTCAAGCTCAACATTCAGAGTCTGGGCATCGCCCGGAACACGCAAGTCTGACCAGAAGGTCTTCTCTACCT
>Ga0265300_10005163_pt1 | contig 10169 bp, 4 predicted proteins | sample AusTroGonzalo_MG_FD_193482 | JGI IMG/M metagenome (GOLD analysis project Ga0265300, IMG submission 193482) | Bovine rumen microbial communities from tropical cattle in Woodstock, Queensland, Australia - Gonzalo_03 | ecosystem: Host-associated > Mammals > Digestive system > Stomach > Rumen ... | reverse complement strand
GCATCGGCTACGTCGCTAAGCGCGTCTCCGCCGCCAACGGCATGACCGTCGTTCTTGAGGACGATGCCGAAATGCTCGAAGAGACGGTGGTGATCGGTTACGGCGTGCAGAAGAAGAGTGACCTGACCGGTTCCGTGGCTTCCGTCCGTGAGGACGACCTGCAGAACCGATCCACGTCCGACGCCGCCGCCGCCCTCCAGGGCAAGGCCGCCGGTGTGCAGGTCATTCAGGCTTCCGGTGCTCCGGGCAAGGCCGCTGAAATCCGCGTCCGTGGTTACTCCTCCAACTCCGGTAACATCGGACCGCTCCTCATCGTGGACGGTCTGAAGGTGGACAACATCCAGTATCTGGATCCGGAAATGATCGAGTCCATGGAGGTTCTGAAGGATGCCGCCTCTGCCGCCATCTACGGTGCCGAGGCTGGTAACGGTGTTGTGCTCATCACCACCAAGAGCGGCAAGAAGGGCGAAGGTAAGGTCTTCTACAATGGCCAGTTCACCCTCTCCAGCCTGTCTCGCAACCTCGACATCATGAACGCCGCTGACTACATCGCTTTCGAGAAAGCTTGTGGTTACCTGAGCGACCAGGCTCTCAACGATGCCCATTACGATGGCCTCGATGTGAACTGGAGCAAGGAAATCTTCACTCCGACCTGGAGCAACCGCCACACGGTGGGCTTCTCCGGCGGTAACGACCGCGGCAACCTCTATGTCTCCCTCAACAACGTCCACAACAACGGTATCGTCCGTGGCGACAAGGATGTGTACGACCGTCTGACCTTCCAGGTCAACGCTGACTACAAGATCAAGGATTGGCTGACCGTCGGTGTCAACAACTCCATCGAGCGTTGGAGCACCAAGAGCGTGTCCGAGGCGAACGATAACGGCTCCTTCATGCTGTCCGCCATCACCTCTTCTCCGCTGTTCCCCGTCTCCGGTGACCGTACTCTCCTCGAGAAGTACTATGCGAACATGATCGACTACGAGAACAAGGGATATACCCTGATCACCGATCCTGATTCCGGCCTGTACTGGCTGCCTCCTCGTATCGGTTCCACCCAGTCCGGTCACCCGTTCGTGCAGCGTGATGCTTCCAACAGCCAGAGCAGTGGCTTCAGCATCCGTGGCGTTGCCTATGTGAACTTCATGCCGTTCAAGGGCTTCGTGTTCACGTCCCGCTTCGGTTATCGCATCTCCCAGAGCAATAGCCACAACTATTCTGCTCCTTACTACAGCAGCAACACGGTGAAGTCCGACAACTATAGCATTTCTGCTTCTGCCAACAACGGTTGGTACTACCAGTGGGAGAACTTCATCAACTACAACCGCACCTTCGGCAAGCACGATGTCGGCGCGATGGCCGGTATGTCCTACATCGAGAACAACTGGGACAACGTCAGCGCTTCCGCTTCCGGTACCGATATCCTCAAGGGTTATGCTGAGAACTTCCGTTATCTGGACTACCTGCTGTCCGACGGTGTCACCAAGAACATGAACAATGCTCCTGGTCGTTCCGCCAGCCTGTCCTACTTCGGTCGTCTCACCTATTCCTATGACAACCGTTACAGCATCCAGGCCAACTTCCGTGCCGATGCGTTCGACTCCTCCAAGCTTCCGCTCGACAAGAAGTGGGGTTACTTCCCGTCCGTGTCTGCCGGCTGGACCATCAGCAACGAGCCGTTCTTCAAGAACAATGTGGACCGCAGCCTGGTCTCCTTCCTGAAGCTTCGCGCCAGCTGGGGTGTCAACGGTAACATCAACGTGCTGAACAACTACCCGTACTCCACCTCCATCATGGCGAATGCGGTGTACTATCAGTATGATCCCGATAGCCCGACCCTGTCGATGGGTTCCATCCCTTCCGGTCTTGCGAATCCTGACCTGAAGTGGGAGACTTCCGTCCAGCTTGACTTCGGTCTCGATGCCCGCCTGTTCAACAACCGCCTGACTGTCGGTATCGATTACTTCAACAAGGACACCAAGGACCTGCTGGTCGGTGTGAGCCCTGTGAAGGAAGTCGGTCTTCCCGCCTTCGGTGACCTGGGTGTCGCCACCAACGTGACGATGAATGCAGGTTCCGTGAACAACCGCGGTGTTGAGCTCGAGCTTGGCTGGCGTGACCAGATCGGTGACTTCAGCTATGCCATCAACGCCAACGCTTCCTGGCTGAAGAATATGGTTACCTACGTCGAGCCCACCGTCGGCCAGATCACCGGCCGCGTTCCGCAGGGTTGCGAAATGGGTACCTACTTCGAGCAGGGCCACAGCATCTGGTACCTCCTCGGTTATGAGGCCGTCGGCTTCGACAACGAAGGTAATGCTCTGTACCGCACCGCTGATGGTGGTACGACCACCTCTCCTTCGCAGTCCGACCGCGTCGACCTGGGTTCCGGTATTCCTAACTTCACCTATGGTCTGACCATCAACCTCAATTGGAAGAATTTCGACCTCACGATCTTCGGCAACGGTATCGCCGGCAGCAAGATTTTCCCGACCTCCTGGCGTCCTGACCGTAAGGAATGTAACACCTACTCCTACTACTGGGCCAACTCCTGGGACAACCCCGCCGTCGGTGCTGCGAACGCCAAGTTCCCGGCTGCTGACAAGTGGTCCACGCAGGCGTTCTCTTCCACGCTGACCCTCTTCGACGGTTCCTACTTCAAGATCAAGCAGATCCAGTTGGGTTACACCCTGCCGAAGCAGCTGACCCAGAAGGCCAAGATCAACAACCTCCGCATCTTCGCCGCTCTGGACAACTACATCACCTTCACCAACTACATCGGACTGGATCCGGAGACTGCTACCAACGGTGGTTCTGCTGCCGGTATCGACATGGGTAACTACCCGACCGCCAAGTCCGTGATCCTCGGTGTCAACCTCGAGTTCTAATCTTAGAATGACTACGAATATGAAAAAGATATTTATCGCCCTGATCGTTGCAGCCGCTTCCCTGATGTTCGTGGGTTGCGAGAGTCGTCTGGACATCCCCCGCAAGGGTGTGATCGACCTGTCGTCCTTCTACCAGACCGACGCCGATGCCGAATCCGCGCTCGTGGCTGCCTACTATACCACCGGCCGTTTCCTCTCCAACACGATGTGGACTACCGCCGGTTGGAACGACTGCCCGTTCCTCTCGATGTGGGAGTACGCTTCCGACGAAATCTATGTCGCCGGTTCCGATAAGACCGATGGCCAGCCCGGTAATGAGATCCAGGCTTTCCGCATGGACTACAACAACTCCCTCCTTGCCGGTACGTATGAGTGCTATTATATGATCATCAAGGCCGCCAACGACGTGATTGACAACTTCGCTGACGCTGCCGACACGCAGGTCAAGAAGCGCTGCGTGGCTGAAGCCCGCGTTCTCCGCGCCCAGGCTCAGCTGCTCCTCGCCCTTGCCTGGGGTACCGCTCCGATCGTCGAGAGCAATCTCGCCGGTGATGCCAAGCCGGAGAATGCTTCCTCTCAGGAGGCCGTCCTCCAGTGGATTGCCGACGAGTGCGACAAGGCTATCCCTGACCTGACCTCCAAGACTTCTGTCGACGACAAGAAGGGCGCCGTGAAGGTCACGAAGGAGTTTGCCTACGCTCTCAAGGGCAAGGCTCTCATCAGCAAGCACGACTATGCCGGTGCGAAGACCGCTCTCAAGCAGGTCATCGATTCCAAGCTCTATAAGCTGGTCCCGGGCGAGGAAATGGCTTCCCTGAACCACAACAGCGGCCGCGCCTCTACCGAGGCCGTGTTCGAGCTCAACTTCCAGTTCTTCGACGGTATGAATGCCTATGGCCGTACCCAACCGAACTGGCGCTGGCTCTGGTCCTGGCGTTCCGACCACATGAACTCGCCGACCGGCGAGGGCTCCGAGCTGGTCGTCGGCGGTTGGGGCTGGGTCAACCCTTCCCAGAAGTTCGTGAACAAGATTCTTGAGTATGACGGCATGGATTCCTATCGCCGCAAGGCTTGGATCAAGAGCTATGACGAGGTGCTCTACGATATGCCGTACGCTTCCGACAAGGATGGTCTTACCCCTGCCCAGAAGAAGGCGGACAAGACCCGTGGTGTCATGGATTCCGGTCTTTACGGTCACGTCGGTTACTTCATGTGGAAGCGTCTCTTCCGCCAGGAGGACCGCGTGATGGCCGACGGCAACGTCGCCAACTGGAACCTCACCCTCATGCGTTACGCCGAGGTGCTCCTTCTCTATGCAGAGTGCTGCGCCCAGACCAACGATGACGGCTCCGGCCTCGCCGCCCTGAAGCTCGTCAACGAGCGTGCCGGTTCCAAGACCCCGGTCACCAAGTGCGACATGGAGACGGTCAAGTCCGAGAAGTTCCTCGAGGGCTGGCTGGACGGCACCCGCTTCCAGGACCTCATCCGTTGGGGTGACGCCGCGAAGGAACTTGCCGACAACGGTAAGTACTATCCTACCTTCTACGACGCTATGTCCAAGAAGGGTGAGGCGGAACACCGTGGCTACATCGACGAGAGCGACGCCGACTGGTGCTCCAAGCTCTACACCGTGGGCTTCAAGACTGGCAAGAACGAGTTGATGCCGTTCCCGTTCAACGAAATGCAGCTGAACCCGAACCTGGTCCAGAACCCTGGCTATTAATAGTTGATTTCGACTATATGTTGAGGGAGCCGCGCAAAAAGCGCGGCTCCTTTCGTATTATATATAATTAAAACGGGTTGCGCTCACGCGGAACCCGTTTCCCACAATACAATTAACCAAAATCTACCACCCGAATTGTTGCGAGTCGGGTTTGACATTACAAAGGTATCTCCTTTTTTTCTAACGTTTTATCACACAAAGACCAATTACGACAAATCTTGTTTCAAATGATTAAAAAGAGCGTGGATATTTTGTTGTCAATTTTTTTATTGTTGTGAGAATGCGTCATTTATAACGGGTTGCTGTTCCGATAATATGTTTTTATTGCTATATTTGAAAGATTAACCGTTTAATTATCGCACATGAAACGTACCCTGACCCTTTTGTCCCTCCTGCTGTTGGGCGCTGCCGCGTCCGCGCAGGGACTCCGGCTCAACGAGTTCGAAGTCTTCGAAGAAAACGGCATTTCCGTGCTGGTCTACAGCAACCAGTACAACGGCATGTTCTGTGACGAGAAGACCGCCGGCGTGGAGCTCATCCAGCATGGCGAGCGCATCGTCACGGGCGGCGGCATCCGCCTGATGGACACGCCGGAGCAGTGGGATATCTATCCCGACATCCTGCGGCGCGACCTGGACCGCTCGCGGCAGTCCATCGATATGACCTTCGAATATCCGGACTACGCCTTCCGGCCGCGTATCGTCGTGGCTGCGAAGGGGACCGCTTTCACGCTCAGCGTGTACCTTGACGAGCCGATCCCGGCGAAGCTGGAGGGCAAGGCGGGCCTGAACCTCGAGTTCTTCCCGGCGAGCTACCACGGTAAAACGGTCTACGTGGACGGCAAATCGCTCATCCTGCCGAACTACCCGGCCGGCGACACGCAGATGCGCCCGGTCAGTGAGAAGATCCCGCAGTTCTTCGGCCTGTCGACCTTCGACGACCGCGGACGCGGGGAGTTCATTGACCCGGAACCGTTTGCCGTAGGCAAGCGTCTGGTGATGGCGCCGGAAGACGACGACCTGCGCGTGGCCGTGAGCTCGGAGCAGGGGATCTGCCTCTTCGACGGCCGCAACCTCGCGCAGAACGGCACCTTCGTGCTCCGCACCCTGCTGCCCGCCGGCAAGACCGGCAAGGTGGTGGAGTGGACGGTGCAGCCGGCGTACGATCCCGACTGGGTGCGCCAGCCGAACATCGGTTTCTCGCAGGTCGGCTACACGCCCGCCCAGAAGAAGGTGGCCGTGCTGGAGCTCGACCGCCGCGACCCGGTGGCCGCGACCGCGCGCATCTGGCGTATCGCCGAGGACGGCTTCCGCCAGCTGGCGAAGGAGGTCCCCGTAACGGAGTGGGGCGTCTACAACCACCGTTATAATTACGCGCGCGTGGACTTCTCCGACGTGCGCGAACCGGGCCTCTACTGCATCGAGTACAAGGGCACGCGCACCAATCCGTTCCCGATCGACGCGAATGTCTACGCCGGCACCTGGTATCCCACGATGGACGTGTGGCTGCCGGTCCAGATGGACCACATGGAGGTCAACGAGGGCTACCGCATCTGGCACGGCCGCTCGCACATGGACGACGCCCTGCAGGCGCCTCCGGGCTACGAGCAGATGGACGGCTACCGCCAGGGTCCTGAGACCAACACGAAATACAAGGCCTACGAGCACATCCCGAACCTGGCTGTCGGCGCCTGGTATGACGCAGGCGACTTCGACATCCAGTCCGGCACCGTGATCGGCCTGACGCAGCAGTTTGCGACCCTCTGGGAGGAATTCCGCCCGGAGCGCGACCAGACCTATATTGACCAGAAGACGCAGTTCGTCGACATCCACCGTCCGGACGGCGTGCCCGACGTGATCCAGCAGTGCGAGCACGGCGTGCTGAACATCAACGCGCAGGTGGAGAACATCGGTTTCGTGGCCCAGGGCATCGTCCAGGGCACGATGCACCAGTACCACCACCTCGGCGACGCCTCCACGATCACCGATAACTTCGTCTACGACGCTTCGCTCGCCCCGTATGAGCAGCGCGGCCTCTTCACCGGCACGCGCGACGACCGCTTCGCCTTCACGACCAACGGCGCCAACCCGGCCGGGCAGATGTCCACCATCGCCGCGCTGGCGGCTGCGGCCCGCGTGCTGAAGCCGTACAACCCCGAGCTTGCGGAGCGTTCTTTGAAGAACGCGGTCAAGCTCTGGGAGGAGAACTTCGAGGCGGCCGATCCGGCCCGCAACGCCGCGGGCATGGGCTTCGGCGGCTTCGGGATGGGCGGCGACGGCCGCATCTCGGCCGCCATCGAGCTGTGGCGCACGACGGGGGAGAAGAAGTATCGCGATTTCTTCGAGCCGAAGGTGCTCGCGCAGCTCAAGCCGGTCGAAATGCCGCAGACCGCGCGCGCATGGACGGGCATCGGCCGCCAGGGCGTGGCCCGTGGCGTCGAGGTCCCGCAGGGCGAGGCCATCGGCAGCACGGGCGGCTGGGGCCGCATGGGCTTCGGCGGGGTCAACCTGACCACGGCGCTCTCTATTTATAAGGAGATGGACGCCAGCTTCCAGGCGCAGGTGCGCGAGGCGCTGCCCGCGTACGTCGAGAGCCTGAAGGCCCAGGCGGAGACCACGCCGTACGGCGTGCCCATTTCCGGGCGCAGCTGGGGCGGCAACGAGCAGATCCTGGGCTGGGCCCTGAACTGCTACAACGTCTGGCGCCTCTTCCCGGATGCCATCGACCCCGAGCTGGTGCTCGACGGCCTGAACTATCTCTACGGCTGCCACCCGTACAGCAACGTGTCCTTCATCACGGCGGTGGGCGCCAAGACCAAGAAGGTGGCCTACGGCAACAACCGCGCGGACTATACCGTCATCCCGGGCGGCCTGGCGCCGGGTCTGCTGCTGATGGCCCCGGACTACATGGAGAACAAGGACGACTATCCTTTCCACTGGGGAGAGAACGAGTGCTGCACCCGCAATGTGGTCCAGCTCGTGACCATCGCCCTGGCGGCGGAAGAGATTACGGCGGCTCTGGCTCGCTAATAGTCATTCCGGGCTTGACCCGGAATCCCAATATTTTATACGTCATTCGCCGGCTCAGACCGGCGAATCTCGTTTTTTTATGTATATTTGCGCTATTATGGAAATCTCGCAGCGAGCACAGAACATGCCTTCTTCCCCGATCCGGAAGCTGGCGCCGTACGCCGACGCGGCCAAGCGCAACGGCGTGCATGTCTATCACCTCAATATCGGCCAGCCGGACATCAAGACCCCGCAGTGCGGTCTTGACGCCCTCAAGGCCGTGGATCGCAGCATCCTGGAGTACAGCCCCTCCGACGGCTACCTCTCGCTGCGTACCAAGATGGTGCAGTACTACGCAGAGTACGGGATTTACCTTTCTCCGGAGGAGATCATCGTCACCACCGGCGGCTCCGAGGCGGTGCTGTTCGCGTTTTTGGCTTGCCTCGGGCCGGGCGATGAAGTGATCGTCACGGATCCGTTCTACGCCAACTACATGGCCTTCGCCATCTCCGTGGGCGCCGTGATCAAGAGCGTCAAGACCAACATTGAGGACGGCTTCCGCCTGCCCTCCGTGGAGGCTTTTGAGGAGCAGATCACCCCGCGCACCAAGGCCATCCTGATTTGCAACCCCAACAACCCGACGGGCTACCTTTATACGCGTAAAGAGATGCAGCGCCTGCGCGATATCGTCAAGAAACACAACTTGTTCCTGTTCAGCGATGAGGTCTACCGTGAGTTCATCTACACGGGCATGCCGTATATCTCCGCCTTCCACATGGAGGGGATTGAAGAGAATGTCGTGCTGTTTGACTCCGTGTCCAAGCGCTACTCCGAGTGCGGCATCCGCATCGGCTGCCTCTGCACGAAGAACAAGGCCGTGCGCGATGCGGTGATGAAGTTCTGCCAGGCGCGCCTGTCGCCGCCGCTGCTCGGCCAGATCGTCGCCGAGGCGACGATGAGCGTGCAGAAGGAGTATCTGCACAGCGTGTATGAGGAATATCTCGAGCGGCGCAACTTCCTGATCGACGGGCTCAACAAGATCCCCGGCGTGTATTCGCCCATCCCGATGGGCGCCTTCTACACGATGGCGAAGCTCCCCGTCGACGATGCCGAGAAATTCTGCATCTGGTGCCTGCGCGACTTCCAGTACGAAGGCGCTACGGTCATGATGGCGCCCGGCGCCGGCTTCTACACCGAGCCCGGCGAGGGCCGCCAGGAGGTCCGCATCGCCTACGTCCTCTGCAAAGAGGACCTCGCCAAGGCCCTCGTCGTCCTCCAGAAGGCCCTCGAGGCCTACCCTGGACGCCTCTAGCCGCCTCGCACACAACGCCTACGCACGGGCGATCCGGCTCCAATCCACATTACGGTTTGTATATCCTCAAAACGGGTCTATTTTGAGGACGGGGACTAGTTTTGGCCTGGTTTGTCCTCAAAATGGGGCTGTTTTGAGGATGGAAGCTGGTTTTTGGAGGGTTTGTCCTCAAATCGGGGTGTTTTTGAGGATTTGAAGGAAGTTTTTCGGGACTGTCTTTTTCTTTTCAGGAAAAATCCGTAATCTTGTCTTCGGAGTGAGGCCTTTGTTTAACCAATAAAGGTTTCTATATGGAGACTATTGAAAAACCCGTCGCCTCCCCGTCAACCCGGGAGGCCCTCATCCAGGAAGTTCTGGATGAACACCGTTCCCTGGCGCATGGTGCGCTGGATGATCTTATGTACGAGGCCTTCCTCGAGATTGGCCGTATTCTCAACACCCCGGACAGCGAAGATCCTGGCGAGGCCCAGGCCGGAAGTACTGTGCCTATCCCTAATCAAGCTGTGAGCGGAATGTCCGCTTTCGCCTTGCGGCAGATTCAGCACCATGCCGCCGCCGGAGACCTCGCGGATTGGCTGGCAGGCGGCGCTGACAAGGATAAATGCCTCTACCTGCGCGATTTCCTGAATCTCGGCAAACTGCAAGCCGAAGAGCTGCGCCAGCGCTACCCAAAAGCTTTCACGAAGTGGACCGACGACCAGGATCAGGCGCTGCTTGCGGAATACCAACAAGCCGCGGAGGGCGGAAGGAGAGTGGACTGGAAGAAACTGTCCGAGCCCTTCGGGCGAAATGTTAACGCCATCAAACTCCGCCTGGAGCGGCTCGGGGTTGACCTGGGCGCCGAGGCAGGCCATTCCAGAAGGCCGGGAGGGCCCGCCCAGTGAATCCGGAATCCGTATGCGAGGCCGCCTTTTCCCGGGGCGGCCCGTATTGGCATCTCTATACGGATGGGGACGGGATGCCGATCTTTTTTGCGGAACCGGTCGATTTCGTGTTCGGTATCACGTTGTTGGGGATGAGTGCGGCGGAGATTCCCCGCTGCAGGATTATCACTTTTACGTTGATGAGCAATCATATACATGTCATCCTGGCTGGTTCTGAAGCAGATGTTCGCGCCTTTTTCTCCCTGTTTCGGGCACGCCTGCAAAGATATCTCGCCAGAAAGAAACGCTTTTGGCCTTCCGAGCGCTTCGAGGCTTCGCTCTTCCGCATTCCCGACCTGCGCGCGCTTCGCAGCG
>Ga0265300_10005161_pt1 | contig 10171 bp, 7 predicted proteins | sample AusTroGonzalo_MG_FD_193482 | JGI IMG/M metagenome (GOLD analysis project Ga0265300, IMG submission 193482) | Bovine rumen microbial communities from tropical cattle in Woodstock, Queensland, Australia - Gonzalo_03 | ecosystem: Host-associated > Mammals > Digestive system > Stomach > Rumen ... | reverse complement strand
AAAGTCCTGAAAAGAATAAAGAAATAATCTTATCTTTGACAACAGATGTTAGGACACCAGAACAAGCATCAGGACTTTAGTTCGAAAAGTCTATTATAATCTGTCAACAAAAATCAGGACGGGTCACCCGCGAAGCGGGGACGCAGTAGATTGTGGGAGGGGCCGGAGGGAGCGAAGCGACCGGAGTCCCCCCGGAGGGAGTTTTCCCCTTTCCGGCGCGGGCCGGGAGTTCTCCGGCAGTGCCTCTTCCCTTCCAGCGTTTGCCGCGTTGACAAACAGAATGCACAGGAGGCCGATTTTGTGTCGACGCGGCAAGGAAAATGGCCAAAATGGGCAAAAACGTTGCCGCGTTGACAGACAGAACGCACAGAATGGCGATTTTGCGTCAACGCGGCAAAAGAGATGCCCGGTCGGGGCCGGGCCGGGGCGGCTAGAGGGCGTCTTCGACGGGGAGGACGTAGGCGCGGAGGCCGAGGTCGGGGTTGGCGGCGTCGGTGGAGTGGAGGGCGGCCATCACTTTGGGGGCGAGGGCGTCGTCCATGACGCTCAGCAGGGCGTGGTTCTGGGTGGGCCAGGCGTGGTTGCCCAGATGGGGCTCGCCGCTGACAGAGCCGCGGCCGCCGATTTCTTCCCACGCGGTATAACCGCGCTGTCCCAGGGACTCCAGGAGGTCTACAATTTCCTGATTGTAGGCCTGGTTATATGCTACAAAAATTGCTTTCATTTCATGAAATTCAATATAAACGTTACCCCCACCCGAAACCCCTCCCCTCGGGGGAGGGACTTGGAGGGGACTCATCACTTTCTGCGGGCACGGCGTTTCTCCCTGTGCTCACAGAGGCCGCAGTAGACGACCGGAATGATCACGAGGGTAATGAGGGTGGAGACGGACAGACCCCAGGCCACGGTAGTACCCAGGCCGTTCCACATCTCGGAACCTTCGCCACGGCCGAGAGCCATGGGCAGCATACCCAGGACGGTGGTGAGGGTGGTCATGAGGATCGGGCGCAGACGGGCCTTGGCGGCAGCCACGGAAGCTTCGCGCACGGACTTGCCACGCTCCTGCAACAGAATTGTGTAGTCAATGAGCACGATACCGTTCTTCACCACGATACCCAGCAGGATGATGATACCCACAGCCGACATCATACCCACGGCCAGATTGGCGGCCATGTTGCCCAGTGCCACGCCCACGAAGGCGAACGGGATGGAGAACATGATGACGAAGGGGCCGAGGAAGCTCTCGAACTGGGAGGCCATCACCATGTACACCAGGATGATGATCAGCAGGGCCAGCAGAATCATGCTGCCGAACATTTCCTGCTGCTCCTCGAAGTCTCCGCCGATGGACCAGGTGAGGCCCTGCGGCAGCGGGTTGGCCTCCAGATCGGCCTGGACGAACTCGACGCCGTCGGAGAGGGTCTTGCCTGCCGCGATGATGCCGTTCACGGAGATGTAACGGTCGCGGTTCTTACGCTGGATGGTCGGAGGAACCTTGGATTCCACGATACGGCCCAGGTCCTTCACCTTGAGGATGCGACCCTGGGAATTGGTGACGATGATATTCTCCATATCCTCGATGCTGGTGCGGAACTCCGGAGCATAACGCACGCGGATGTTGTATTCCTCACCGTCCTCGCGGTAGTAAGAGGCTACGGAACCGGACATGGCCGCAGACACGGCCGTGGCGGCGGTCACGGAATTGAGGCCGTTCAGGGCCAGTTTCTCGCGATCGAAATCGACTTCGTATTCCGGGGTGTACTGGTCACGGGACAGGATGGCCTGGGTGAACAGACCGCTGTCCATCATGCGCTGGCGGATCTCACGGGCGGCATTCTCCGTATCGGTGAAGTCGTAGCCGTAGATTTCCAGCTGGACGGAGGCACGGCCGCCCATACCCATGCCGCCTTCGGTCACGTTGAAGCGGTTCAGCTCCGGGAAGAGCCTGAGGTCGGCGCGGATGACGTCGGCGATCTCGGAGACCGTGCGCTTACGGTCTTCCATGGAGCCCACGTTGATATTCATGGAGATGAGGTAGGTACCGTTCTGCTGCATGGAGGCGAAGGCGTTCTCGGAGTCGGCCTGGCCGAAGCTATAGCTGAGCACCTCGATCTCGGGGACATCGGCCTGGATCTTCTCATAGATGCGGGCGGCCACATCGCGGGTCACGTCCTGCGACGTGCCGATGGGCAGCTCGATGGTGGCGCGCAGACGGCCGGAGTCGGAGTTCGGGAAGAATTCCGTCTTCATCTTGGGCACGTACAGCGCCATCACGCCGGCGAAGATCACCACGGCCAGGGCCAGGATGAGTTTCTTATGGTTCATGCACCAGCCGATCATGCGGGAGTAGCCGGCAGAGATGCCGTCCAGCACCTTGTTCACGCGGCTGAAGACGGCCACATACAGCTTGTTGGTGGTAGGCTTGTTGTTCATCAAGAGGGCGCACAGCATGGGGACCAGGGTCAGGGCCGCCGTGGTGGACACGATCATGATGATGGACACGATGAAGCCCAGCTGGCGGAACATGATGCCGGCCATGCCACTCATCATGGTGAGGGGCAGGAACACGCACAGCATGGTGAGGGTGGAGGCGATCACCGAGATACCCACTTCGGCGGTGCCGTGTACGGCGGCCTCCTTGGGCTTCTCTCCCCTCTCCAGGTGCGAAGTCACGTTCTCCAGTACCACGATGGCGTCGTCCACCACCATACCAATAGCGATGGACAGGGCACTCATAGAAATGATATTCAACGTATTACCCGTAAAGTACAGGTACATCAGGGAAGCCAGCAGGGCTACAGGGATGGACAGCACCACGATGAGGGTACCCTTCAGGCGGCCCAGGAACAGGAACACGACCAGCATCACCACCAGGAAGGTAATGAGGATGGTCTCCTTGAGGGAGCCGATGGTCATGAGGATGTTGCTGGAGTTGTCCACCACGGTGGTAATCTTCACGTCCGCCGGCAGATTGCGCTCCAGCTTGGCCAGCGTCTCCTTGACCTTCTCGATCACCTGCACGGTATTGTAACCGGACTGCTTCTGGATGATGATCTGCGCGCCACGCTCGCCGTTGGTATAGGACTCCTGGGATTTCTCCTCCACGGTGTCGGTGATGCGGGCTACGTCACGCAGGTAGATGGTACCGCCGTTGTAGCTGCCCAGCACGACATCCAGCAGTTCGGAAGGGTCCGTAAACTCCTTCTTGATGCGCAGGGTGTAGGTTTCCGAGCCGATGTCAATGCTACCGGAAGGGATGTTGCGGTTTTCGGCCGCGATGATGGAGGAGATGGCGCTGATGCTCAGGTTGTAGGCTTCCATCTTGGAAGGATCCACATAGACCTGGATCTCACGCTTGGGGGCACCCGCTACAGAGACGGTACCCACACCCGTCACACGGGCCAGGGGCGTCGCCACGCGTTCGTCCAGGATCTTGTCCAGGGCGCTGACGCTCTGGTCGGCCGTGGCCGACAGGATCATGATGGGAAGGTCGTCGGCGCTGAACTTGAAGATGAAGGGCGAGGAGGCTCCGTCGGGGAGCGACTGGCTCACCATGTCCAGTTTGTCGCGCACGTCGTTGGTGGCGTCGTCGATATCGATGCCGTAATTGAATTCCAGCGTGAGGACGGCGATGTTCTCACGGGAGTTGGAAGTGATGTTCTTCAGGTTGGGAACACCGTTCAGGGAGTTCTCCAGCACCTTGGTCAGGTTGGTTTCCACATCCTCGGCCGATGCGCCGGGATAGGAACTCATGACCATGATGGTGTTGGACTCGATATCCGGCAGCGTGTCCACCGGCAGCTGTACCAGGGAGAAGATACCCAGGATGGTCAGTGCCAGGAAAACCAGCGCAGTGGTTACCGGATGTTCTACGGAAGATCTGTAGATGCTCATAACACGTTCACCTTAACGCCATCCTTGAGCAGGCTCTGACCCTTCACCACGACGGTGGAGCCATCCTCGAGACCGGACAGGACTTCGTACTCCATGCCGATGTGACGGCCCACGGTGACGGGCACATAACTAACGGTATTGTCTTCGTTCAGCACGTAGATGAAGCGCGTGCCGGTGCCTTCCTGCTTGACCAGGGCGCGGTCCGGGACGATGATGCTGTGACGCGTGCCGAAGTTCACGGTGACGCGGGCGTACATGCCGGGACGCAGGACTTTGTCGGCGTTGGGGACGACCACCTCGGCCTTGAAGGTGTGCGTGGCGGCGTCCATGGTAGGATACAGGCGGTCCACCTTGCCGATGAATTCCCTGCCGGGGATGGCGTCCACGGTGATCTTCACGGTGTCACCTTTCTTCACCTTGGTGTATTCGCTCTCGCTGATGCCCACGAGCAGTTTCACGGGCACGACCTGCTGCACGACAAACAGCGGGGCGCTCAGGGCGAACATGTCGCCGGCGTCGAAGTTGCGGGCGGTCACGAAACCTGCGATGGGGCTGCGGAGAATGGTGTTCTCCTTTACGTTTTCGTAGTTGCTCTTACGCACTTTGTAGCCCAGTTCAGCAGTCTCGAAATCACTCTGGGAAACGCCGCCTTCCTCGTAGAGGCTCTTCAGGCGGGCGAACTCGAGGTCGTCGTTCTGGACCTGGAGTTCCAGCTGTTCCAGCTGCAGGCGGTCCATTTCGGCCAGGACCTGGCCTTTCTGCACATAGTCGCCCACTTCCACGTTGATCTTGCGGATGCGGCCGCCCTGCTGGGGCATGATATTGTTGACGGCATAGGCCTGGACGGTGGAGGCATAGTTGTTCTCCTGGGGAACGTCGCGGGCCACGGCCTTGGTCACCTCTACGTTGGGAACCGTTACGGCAGCGGCGGGGGCTGCACTCTTCTGGCTGTTGCCGCCGCAGGATACGGCAAGCAGGGCCAGAGCGGCAATCGTTACAATTTTCGTCGTTTTCATATCTCTGTTTACTTTTCTTCAGTGAAATCATAACCCAGGGTCTGCTCCAGAGTAGCCTTGGCCACCACGAAGCTGTACACGGCCTGTGCGGCCTGCAGACGGGTCTGGGTGAGGGTGAGCTCGGTGTTGTTCAGGTCCGTGAGGGTGCTCTTGCCTACCTCGAAGCTCTTGGAGGCGATGTCGTAGGCCTTCTCGGCGCTCTTGACAGCCTGGGAGGCGGCGGCATAGGTCTTCATGGCCGTGTCCATGCTGGAGAGGCTCTGACGGATGCCGATGCGCAGCTGACGCTCGGCGTTCTCCCGCTGGAGGGCGAGTTCATCGGCCTGTACGCGCGTCTGCTTGATGGTGTGGTAGCGCTGACCGCCGGAGAAGATGGGGATGCTCAGGGAAAGGGCGAGGGTGCTGGAGGGCAGCCACTTCCACTGGCTCAGGTTGAACTTGTCGCTCTGGGTGTAGTAGTTGTAGCTCACCTGCATGGCCAGGGTGGGGAGATAAGCATACTTCTGCATGCGGATCTGCTTGGCCAGCATCTCGGCCTGGGTGGCCAGCTGGCGGAGCTGGCTGTTGTTGTCCAGGGAAGCTTCGGCGCCCGACTCCAGGTCGTAGAGCATGTGCTCGGCGTAATCGTCGAGGGTGCCCTCGACGTCGATGGCGCGGTCCAGGTCCAAACCCATGACGGCTTTCAGCTGCCACAGGGAGAGGAGGATGGAGTTCTCTGCGTTGTACAGGTTGGGGATAGCTGCAGCGAGGGAACTCTGGGCGCGGGCCAGATCCATGTCGGAGGCCTTCTTCGCGTTGTAACGGCTTTCCGTGAGCTTGAAGTTCTGCACGGCGTTCTCATAGACGGCATTGTACACGTCGTAGGAGGCTTTGGCCATGAGCACGGCAAAGTATGCCTGCTTCACGCTGGCCACGGTACCCAGACGGGATTCGCGGGCCTGCTCGACGGCCAGTTCTACCTGGTCTCCGGTAATGCGGAGACTCTCCCACAGCTGGAAGTTCACCAGCGGCATGCTGGCGCTCAGGCCCAGCTGTACCTGGTTGCGGCGGCCCATCTCGATGGGGTCGCTGGAGGAGGAAGAGCTGGAACTGGGATCCGGAGTAGGAGCCACGTACGGGATGAAAGGAGTACCCGTAGCGGTGTACAACTGCTGAATGTAGTACATGATGGGCTCGAAAGCACTGGCGAACATGGAAGACATGCCGCCGCCGGAGGAACCGGAGTCTTCGTCATCCGAGCCGAAGAACACTTTCTGCTTCTGGATGGCGTAACTGTACATGCCGGTGGCGCTGATCTGCGGGAACAGAGCGCCATACGAGCCTTTCTGAGCGTATTTGGTACGCTGGATTTCCATATCGGCCACTTTCACGGAAGTGTTCTCCGAAAGGGCGATTTTCAGGGCGTCTTCCAGGCTGATCACCAGCGTGGAGTCTGTTTGAGGACGCTCCTGTCCTTGAAACTGCGCCCAGGCAGCTGACGGAAGCAGCAACGTGAGCGCAATAAGCACGTTTTTAATACTCATATAACCAACTAATATAAGACGCGGCTATACTACAAGAATCGCGCCATCCAGTTGGTTTACTTTTTAACGTTTCTATTCTGGGATTGAGGATGAACGGCATAGGCCGGCTGCTTTTTGCAGAAGGCGTACACCAGGAAGCCTGCACCGGCGATTATAAAGGGAATACTCAAAATCTGACCCATGTTCAGAAGCATGTCAGCTTCGAAGGCAACTTGATCATTTTTGACAAACTCAATGAGGAAACGGGCGCCGAAGCAGACCATCAGGAAGATGCCGACGAAGGTGCCGCGATATACCTTTTCCAGTTTGTGCCGATACATCCACAGGAGCACGAAGCCCAGCAGGAGATAAGTGCCGGCCTCGTAGAGCTGCGTAGGATGGGCGGGAACGGTTTCCCCGTTGCGCAAGAAGACGAAACCCCAGGGAAGGCTGGTGGGACCGCCGTAAATTTCAGAGTTGAAGAGGTTGCCCAGGCGGATGAAGCAGGCGGCGAACGATACGGGGATTACCAGATGGTCCAGGACCCAGACAAAGTCGAAATCGTTCTTCTTGCCGTATTTCTTGGCGTACCACCAGATACCGACGAGGAGGGCGATGGTGCCGCCGTGACTGGCCAGGCCGCCCTTCCAGGGCATGAAGATTTCCAGGAACCCTTTCCAGCTGCCGAAGTAGTAATCCGGCTGGTAGAAGATGACATGGCCCAGGCGTGCGCCCACGATGGTGCAAATCAGGAGCATGTACAGCATGGGATCCAGCAGGTCCTCGCCGATCTTCTCCCTGCGGAAGAAGCTGCGCATGATAAACCATCCCAGGATGAAGCCGCTCACAAACAGCAGCGAATACCACCTGAGTTCAAACCCGCCGAGATGCAAAATCGCGGGATCCACATTCCAATTGACTGCCAAAAGTTCCATAAAAAAATAGCCGGGCCATTAAGACCCGGCTACAAATATAGCAATAAAATTTTAGTCCTGGATAGCGGCGATGCCGGGGAGGATCTTGCCTTCGATGGCCTCGAGCATGGCACCACCACCGGTGGAGACGTAGCTCACCTTGTCGGCGTAGCCCATCTGGGTCACGGCAGCGACGGAGTCACCGCCACCCACGAGGGTGTAGGCGCCGTTCTTGGTAGCCTCGGCCAGGTCTTCGGCGATCTGGAGGGTACCCTTGGCGAAGTTAGGCAGCTCGAACACGCCCACGGGACCGTTCCAGAGGATGGTCTTGGAGCTCAGGATGATCTTCTTCCAGTTCTCCAGGGAAGCGGGAGCGGCGTCCATGCCTTCCCACTCGGGGTCGATGTTGTTGGTGGGGAAGATGCGCTGGGGCGTATCGTTGTCGAACTTCTGGCCGGCGACGGTCTCGATGGACAGGGATACGTTCACACCCTTCTCCTTGGCGGTCTTCAGGATCTCGAGTGCGTCGGGGATGAGCTCATCCTCGTGCAGGGAGAGGCCGATCTGGCCACCCTGGGCCTTGATGAAGGTATAACCCATACCACCGCCGATAATCAGGTTGTCCACCTTGCCGACGAGGTTCTTCAGGACGGCCAGCTTGGAGCTCACCTTGGAGCCACCGATGATAGCGGTCAGAGGGCGCTGGGCGTTCTTGAGCACGTTGTCGATAGCCTTGATCTCACCTTCCATCAGGTAACCGAACATCTTGTCGTTGGGGAAGTACTCGGCGATGAGGGCGGTGGAACCGTGGGCACGGTGAGCCGTACCGAAGGCATCGTTGATGTAGCAGTCTGCGTAGCTGGCGAGGGTCTTGACGAACTCCTTCTGGGAGGCCTTCACGGCAGCCTTGGCAGCTTTCTTCTCTTCCTCGGAGGCATCCTCGGCCAGGCCGCGGGGTTTGCCTTCCTCCTCTGCGTAGTAGCGGAGGTTTTCCAGCAGAAGCACTTCACCGGGCTTCAGGGCGTCGGCCTGGGCCTTGGCCTTCTGGCAGTCGTCAGCGAACTGGACGGGAACACCCAGGCATTCGCTTACGCGGGCGACGATGTGCTTGAGGCTGAACTTGGGATCCACCTTCTTGGGACGTCCCAGGTGGGACATGATGATGAGGGAACCACCTTCGGCCAGGACCTTCTTGAGGGTGGGCATGGCACGACGGATACGGGTGTCGTCCGTGATCTCGAAGTTCTCGTTCAGAGGAACGTTGAAGTCTACGCGCACAATAGCCTTCTTACCGGCGAAATTGTACTTGTCAATGAATTGTTGCATAAAATTATAATTGTGTTGATACTTTCGTCGTTTGAAATCAGCCTGCAAAGTTAACAATTATTTCCGTATCTTTGCAGAAAATCACTTGGTATGGCAGTTGAATTCCCCGCAAGTTATTGGAAAGACTATGAGCTTCTGGACAGCGGCAACGGCGAAAAGCTGGAGCGCTTCGGCAAGTATGTGCTCCGCCGTCCGGAGCCCAAGGCCCTGTGGACCCCGTCCATGAGCGAGGCCGATTGGAAGCGCCTCACCCACGTCACCTTCCAGCCCGGCGCCGGTTTCGGCAAAGCCGGCAAGGAGGACAGCGGCACCTGGAACAAGTCCAAACGGATGGACGACCAGTGGAGCATCGCCTACAACGGCGCCGCGGACCCCGAGACGCACGCCGCCAGCGACCTGCACATCTCCCTGCGCCTGGGCCTGACCTCCTTCAAGCACGTGGGCGTGTTCCCCGAACAGGCCCCCAACTGGGAATTCATCTATAAAGAGACCTCCCGTCTCGCCCGCATCCACAAGTCCAACGGACTGCCCGCCCCGAAAGTGCTGAACCTGTTCGCCTACACGGGTGCCGCCTCCCTTGCCGCCAAGTGCGCCGGGGCCGATGTCACCCATCTGGACTCCGTACGCCAGGTAGTCACCTGGGCCCGCGAGAACATGGAAAGAAGCGGCCTGGACGGCGTTCGCTGGGTCGTGGAAGACGCGCTCAAGTTCGCCAGGCGCGAGGCCAAGCGCGGCAACAAGTACGACGGCATCATCCTGGATCCGCCGGCCTACGGCCACGGCCCGGACGGCGAAAAGTGGAAACTGGACGAACTTCTCTTCGGCCTTCTTCAGAACGTCGCCGCCATCCTGGGCGACCGCGATTCCTTCATGGTCCTCAACCTCTACTCCAACGGCTACAGCGCCGCCCTCGGCGAGACGGTCGTCCGCGAAGCATTCAAAAACCAGTTCCTCGAAATGACTTCCGGAGAACTGGCTTTCAACGATTCCTACGGCAAAATCCTGCCGCTCAGTATTTTCGTAAGATTAAAGCGATAACGCCTACTTCAGGGCCTTGTCAATCTGGGTGGCGAGGGACTGCCAGTGGGCGGCGGTGGCGGGGTCGGAAGACTTGGCCTTGGCCGCCTTCTTCTGGATGGCGAAGAGTTCGCCCCGGAGGAGATCGGCGCTGGGGGAAGTCTTGCCGCGGGCGCTGTTGACGACTTCCAGGGCCACGGTCACGAAACGCGTCTGCAGGAAGCGGCGGTAGCTGTCCACCTTCTTACCCTTATCCAGTTCGGTGAAGATCATGCCGTGAAGGTCCTTCAGGTACTCCTGGGCAGAGTAGTTGGAGGCATCGGCCTTGGCGAACTGATCCATGCGGTCCATGCGGTCGAGGCTCACGAGGAGGCTGGCGCTCAGAACATTGTTGACGAGCGGATACAGCTGCTTGTCGGGGTTGTCGGTGAGGGTGAAGATGTAGGGCTGCTCCACCAGCCAGGCGGGACGGGTAAAGACGCGCTCGTTCAGGAAGGCGAGG
>Ga0265300_10005152_pt1 | contig 10190 bp, 4 predicted proteins | sample AusTroGonzalo_MG_FD_193482 | JGI IMG/M metagenome (GOLD analysis project Ga0265300, IMG submission 193482) | Bovine rumen microbial communities from tropical cattle in Woodstock, Queensland, Australia - Gonzalo_03 | ecosystem: Host-associated > Mammals > Digestive system > Stomach > Rumen ... | reverse complement strand
CTGTTCTTTCGGCAAGCCCAACCTCCAGTTGCTTAGCTTCCGCTGGGATGAAAACAAGACGAATATAAATGAGCGTGTTTACGCCGTACTTTACAACTATGATGAAAAGACAGGTGAGAGAGACTCCATCGGAACGGTGACTAACTGGAATCGTATTACGAGGTGTCTGCAGGACATCCTGGATACCCATATCGTGATTGGCAAGGTATGGGAAGGCGACCACACTTACTTCCGCACAAAGAACGGTACGGGCATCCGTATCACCAACCCTAAGGATGAAAGTAAAATGCAAGTTGAGGGAAGCTATCAGATGTACGAGGGACAACCCCTGAACGTTACCCGCGTCTACGACCAGCGTAAGGAAGTCGCTGGCGGTAATGGTAAGAGCTACGTGCTCGAAGGCCAGCCTATCATGGGAACCCGTCTGACGGTTTACGACCAATTGGCTGCCCATCCCAAGTATTTCGGCAAGTTCCTAGAGCTGTTGGAAGGCAGTCCCTTGTTGGAAACCAAACACGACATGGGCACAGGTGATCCTAATCAGGACAAAGCCTGTGGCGGAACAAACATATCGGTATTCAATACCTACCATTACACCATCTACGTACCCGACAACGAGGCTATTGAGCAACTACAGAAGGAAGGTAAGCTGTCATCGTGGGAGGAGGTCGATGAGGACCATCAGGCAGGAAATGAAGAGAAAGCTGCCAGTGACTCTCTGAATATCGTGAATTTCCTGAAGTATCACATCCAGGATAATGCTCTTTATATTGGCGCCCAGAATGAGTCAGGTGACTTTGAGACTTCGCTGATTAACAAGAAGACCCGCCGTTTCTACATGGTGAAGTCGCAGCTGAAAGACGATGAGATTGAAGTGCTCGATGCAGTAGACCAACAGAACATGAAAGACGGTTTGGCCACAACGAAGCATACCGTCAAGAAAGTCTCCTATATCGATGATGACGGTATACAGAGAGATCTCTATAACATTCAGGCACGTGAATATATGTATAATAATAACGATGCCTTAACAGCAACCGAGTTGTATACCACCTCTTCGGCTGTGATACATCTGATTGACAAACCATTATCATATTCAACTGATGATTAAAAGATCAAGAATTATGAAACGACTGACATTCATATTAATATCATTAGTTAATTGTTTGATTGCAGCGAATGCCCAGCAGGCAGGCGATATCATCAGCGGTACGGTCACCGATGAGATGGGACCTGTGATGATGGCAAACGTGGTGGAGATCGACGCTTCCAACCGTATTGTTGCATCAACAACCACCGACATGAACGGAAACTTCTCGTTCAAACTGAAGAATCCCAAGGACAAGTTACGTGTCACCTTTGTGGGTTATAAGACCGTCACACTGCCCTTTAATAAGACCAAGTTCAACGTTAAGATGCAAGATGCCACCCAGATCAAGGAGGTAACCGTCGTTGCCAAGAAACGTGCAGGTGGTTCCGGTCTGAACATCCCTATCGATGAAATCTCTACGGCTCAGCAGAGCATCAGCATGAAGGAGTTTGAAGGTCTGGCTTTCACCACCGTCGATGAGGCCTTGCAGGGACGTATCGCAGGTCTCGATATCGTGGGCAACTCCGGTAACCTGGGTTCCGGTACCTCCATGCGTCTGCGTGGTGTGTCAACCATCAACGGTTCCAGTGAACCGCTGATTGTAGTCGACGGCAACGTCTGGCAGACCGGCGGTCAGCAGATTGACAGTGACATGAACGAAGAAAAATTTGCTCAGCTGCTGAACATCAACCCTGAGGATATTGAGAGTATCTCTGTGCTGAAGGATGCTGCCGCAACAGCTATCTGGGGTTCGCAGGGTTCGAATGGTGTCATCGAAATCAAGACCAAGCGTGGTACCCGCGGTAAGACGCGTGTCAGCTATTCATTCCGTCTGACCGGCACCTATCAGCCCAACGGCTATAAGATGCTCAACGGTGACGAGTACACCATGATGATGAAAGAAGAGTACTTCAATCCTGAGATGAGTGATGTGTCGAGTAACATTCCTGAACTGAACTACGACCCGACATTCTCTGAGTATCAGATGTACAACAACAATACTGACTGGCTCAGCGAAGTCAAGAAGACCGGTTGGCGCCAGAATCACTACCTGGCTCTGAGCGGTGGTGGTGAGAAAGCCCATTTCCGCGTGGGTGCCGGTTACGACCATGAGACGGGTTCCATCATCGAGCAGCAGCTCGACCGTTTCAGTTCACGCGTCAATCTGGACTACTTCGTCAGCGACCGTATCAAGATTGAAACCAACATTGCGCTCACATATACCAAGAACAAGAAAAACAATGGTGACCTGTTGAGTATTGCCTACGTACGCATGCCAAACCTCTCTATTTACGAGCAGGACCGCTACGGCAACGACCTTGACGAATACTACGCCATGCTCCCAACAGTGAGTAGTCAGTTGCGGGATCAGTTGAGCAACAAGAATCCCGTGGCTTTGGCATATTTGGCAAAGAACGACGAGACAAGCTATAACATTGAGCCTGAGTTCAAACTTCGCTATAACCTCTTGTCGACAGAAGAAGAAAAGACACACCTGAATTACGAAGGAAAGGTCGTGTTCAACATCTTCAATAACTATGTGGATCAGTACATGCCGTTGTCACTGAACACCCGCGGTTGGAACGATACCGACGGCAAGGAAAGTAACTCGACGACATCCAACTCGTCGAAGAGTTTCGCTGTGACAACCACTCACACGCTGACTTTCACACCGGCATTCCGCAACAAGGATCACCAGTTGACCATGATGCTCCGCGGACAGATGACCAGCGGTCACAACAGCAGTCAGAGCACCTCATCTTGGGGCCTGCCCTCTGGAAGCATCCAAAATCCTGCCGCACAGGGACTCATCAAGAGCATGGATACCAACAGTGGCGAGTGGCGCAGCATCTATTTCACTTACTCTGCCCACTATGCTTATCAGGGACGTTATATGGCTGACTTCTCGGTACGTCGCGACGGTAGCACACAGTTTGGTGGTGACCAGCGCTGGGGTAACTTCCCTGCCCTCTCACTGCGATGGAACATCCATAAGGAGCCTTGGTTCCAGAAAACATTGCCTTGGGTCTCGATGCTCTCCTTCCGTCCAGGTTGGGGTATCGTAGGTCGTCAGCCTGGTCAGGAATACCTGTACTTCAGCACTTATACCAGTGGTAACTCGTATATGAATCAAGGTAGTGTCCATCCCGAAAATATCCAGTTGAAGAACCTGAAGTGGGAAGAAAAGAAGACCTATAACTTAGGTGTCGACTTCGGCTTCTGGAACGATCGCATCAATGGTAACGTGGAGGTCTACTGGCAGTTTACCAGCGACATGCTGATGAGCAGCTATGGCATTCCTACATCGTCAGGTTACCAGAACCTGCGCTGGCAGAATGCAGGAAACATGAAGAATATCGGTTGGGAGTTCAACCTGAACGGCAACCGTATCATCCAGGCCGGTAAATTCTCGGCAGACTTCAACATCACCTTTGCCAACAACAAGAACCAGATTACCTCGATGGACGAAACCTGTCTGTCGAATCTCAACAGCGAGTTCAACCGCGACAACGGCAGTTACCTGACTCGTGTCGAGCTGAACCGCGCCTTGGGTAGCATCTATGGTTTCCGTTACAAGGGTGTTTATCAGTACTCTCACTACTCCGAGACAGAAGTTAAGGGTGTCAGTGGTCCCGATGCACCAGTAGCTCGCGATGCTGACGGCAACGTGATTCTCGATGAACATGGCCTGACCATCCCCATGATGTTCTGCGCAGGTTCTGTGAACTATGAGTTCGGTGGTGGTGATGCCAAATACGAGGATATCAACCACGACGGACAGATCAATGAGCTGGATATCGTCTACCTCGGCTCTTCACTGCCGAAGTTCACCGGCGGTTTCGGATTCAAGCTCAACTGGGGTCGTCTGTCATGGAACAACCAGTTCAACTTCCGCTATGGCAACAAGATTATCAACAAGGCCCGAATGGATGTTGAAAATATGTACTCGAACAATAACCAGAGCCGCGCCGTCAACTGGCGTTGGCGTGTAGAGGGTGACATTACGGAGATTCCGCGTGCCCTCCGCCAGACTGGTTACAACTACTTAGGTTCCGACCGCTTTGTGGAAGACGGTTCATTTATCCGTCTGAACTACTCGCAGATCAGTTACTCTCTCGACCCGAAGATCATCAAGAAATGGGGTCTCTCACAACTGAGTCTCTATGTTTCGGCCAACAATCTGTTTGTTCTGACCAAATATAGCGGTGCCGACCCGGAGGTTGGCTACGGCTCTATGGGTATCGTAACTGATGGTGCGAAGACACCGCGTTCTAAATCGTTCACCGGTGGTGTGACTATTCAGTTCTAATTGACAATGGATAATTGAAAATTGATAATTATGAAAAAGAACTATATATATAATAAGGTGTTAGTAAAGGTATTCTCTTACCTCTTACCTCTCACCGCTTGCCTCTTCATGAGTTGCAGCGATTTCCTCGACATTCTGCCCATGAACTCTACAGTGCTTGAGAATTACTGGAAGGAAAAGGCCGACGTGACCGGTGCTGTCAACGGCTGTTATGAAGCCTTGGCAACCGAAGATGTGGTCACCCGTATGAGTGTCTGGGGCGAGTTACGTTCCGACAACATCGTAGCTGGCAACAATGTTCCCAACCACATCAATGAGATGTTGAGAGAAAACCTGCTGCCCACCAACGACATGTGCAGATGGGCGTCTCTCTACAACGTCATCAACCGGTGTAACATCGTATGCCACTATGCGCCGGAAGTTCAGGAAATTGACCCGAACTATACTTACAACGAGATGAAAGCAACGATTGCAGAGATGAAGACTATCCGTGCCCTCTGCTACTTCTACCTGATCCGTGCGTTCCGTGACGTGCCTTACACAACGGAGCCCAGCATCGACGATAACCAGAATTACGTTCTCCCTGCAACACCATTCAATGCAGTAATCGACTCACTCATCTACGATCTGGAAGGTGTCAAGGACGATGCCCAACGTCGTTTTGAGATAGAGAAGGTGCAGAACAAGAGCATCTATGTACCCGATGCCAACACCAGCCGCATCACCCGCTGGGCCACTTACGCCCTGCTGGCCGACCTCTACCTCTGGAAAGGTGACTGGGACAACGTCATCAAGTACTGCGACATGGTCATCGACTATAAGGCTCAGGTCTATAATGAATTGTTACAGGCTGACCAGATTAACGATATTGAGTTGTATGATGGCATCCCCATGATTATCGAGGCTACTGTCAAAGGTACGAAAGATGTGGGTAATGCCTATACCTCCATCTTCGGCAATGGCAACTCATTTGAAGGCATCTTCGAGATTTACTATAATGGTAATACAGGTCAGGAGAACAACTTCATTAGCAACTACTACGGCAACAGGGACAATCCTATTGCCCGTCTGAAAGCTCCGGAATTCCTCATGGAGAACCTCTCTTCAAACACAAACCAGCTGTGGCAATCGAGTGACTGTCGCGCTTACGAAGCCATAGCAAGTGAGGGTACCAGCTATGCCATTACAAAGTATGTCCGCCAGAGTGCCAGCTTCAGCCTCAGGAGTACGAGCAACGTCACCGTTAGCGGCGACCGTCGCACCAGAAAGGATGCCAACTGGATCATCTACCGTCTGAGCGATGTGATGCTGATGAAGGCCGAAGCACTGATTGAGCGCAGTGAGAGTGACTGGCCCGAGGCTTTCAAGCTGATTAATAATGTCTACAAGCGTGGCAATAACATCTCACCTGAGACCACAACAGGAAGTTTGACATACGAGACTTATGCCATTTCAAAGGATAAAATGGAAGACCTGTTGTTTGAGGAGCGCCAGCGCGAGTTCCTATTCGAGGGCAAGCGTTGGTTCGACCTGGTACGTCTGGCCCGTCGCGATGGTAAGACAGAACGACTGTCATCAAACACCATCCGTAAGCACTCGGTAGATCAGAATGTTATCAAAATCAAGCTGACAGATCCCAACTACATCTATTTCCCCTACGCCAAGAGTGAGCTGAAGGTGAACCCGTTGCTGGTTCAGAACCCGGCATTCAGCAATACCGAAGAAGGAGTACTTAAATAAAATTGTAAAATTGAAGAATTAAAGAATTGAAGTTATGATTAGCAAGATAAACAATAAAAAATGGATGAGGCTCTTACCTCTTACATCTTACATCTTCCTTCTTACATCTTCCCTCTTTACATCGTGTGTCGATAATGACGACGATGTGCCCATGAGCAGATATTCGGCTGAAAAGATGACGGCAGCCCAGTTCCTCTCGGAAAACGAGGATCGCGTAGGTTCGTTCGTCAACATTCTTCAGCGTTCAGGCTATTATGCCATGCTTTCAACATACGGCACCTACACAGTGTTCGCCCCCAACAATGAGGCCATTGATAAGTACATGGCCAGCAATAACTACAAGAGCATCGAGGACATTCCCGAGGCTGTCTGCGACACGCTGGCACGTACACATATCATCAAGACCAAGGCATGGTTCACTACGGAGAAATCAGAAGGTACTTTGAGTATGAACATGGCAGAGACGGATATCACCCTCTCCATCAACACCGATGCTGAGAACAACAATGCCGTGGTACACTATGCCAATAAGGTGGCACGTATGGTGGAGTTCGACGACTCAGTATCGAATGGTGTGGTACATATTGTAAACAACATCATTCCACGTACCAGTCAGATGCTGCCCGACGTCATTGCCCTTGACCCCGCAGTAACCCTCTTCACACAGGCGCTGTTCCTTACGGGTATGGCCGATTCGCTGATGGCTTACGAGGACAAGACTTATCCGGAATGGGGAGCCGACAAGGCCTCGCAGGACTCTGCCTACCAATGGGTCAACATGCTGGATTGTAGAGCTGAAGGTGCCGATCCTATCCAGTGGGTACAGAAACGCTACTTCAAATATACGGCCTTGGTGGAGCCAGACTCTATCTACAGACTGCATGGCATCAACAACATCGACGATCTGATAGCCTATACCAAAAGGGTCTACGATGCCGTCTATCCTGGAGATGCAGGCAAATACGACGAGGACTTCAAGAGCCGCAAGAATCCGCTGAACCGTTTCATCAGCTACCACCTCCTCGATCGGAAAATCCCATACGACCAGTTCATTATGTTCAGTAAAGAAGCATTCTCACACTGGGATACAAGCCTGAGTGACCCTGAGGAGTTCTACGAGACCATGTGTCCAGGTGCCCTCATACGTTTCAGCTACCCGAATGAGAAGCTCTATATCAACCGAAAGGGTTTGAAGAACAATGCAGAGGTCGAGGGCGTGCGTGTGCTGAGACCAAGTGATTCGGGCTCGGCCATGCAAGATTGCCCCAATGGCATCTATCATTATCTGGATGGTATTCTGGAATACAACACAGAGGTGCGCGATGTGGTGCTGAACTGTCGTATCCGTTTCGATTCAACCGTCTTGAGTCCAGACTTCCAGAACAGCGAACGTATACTCTGGGATGTGCAAAGACTAAGAGGCTATCGACTCGACTTTATCAAGAACTGGAAGGTGATGGGCGAAAAGGCCGTCATCGGTCTGCACGGCGACAGCTGGACATGGCAGCACTATAAGAGCAATGGTATCACAGTCAGTGGCATCTTCGATCTGACCATTAAACTACCGCCCGTACCATCAGGTACCTACGAATTACGCACGGGTTACACAGCCAATCCGCTTCGTGGTGTGGTTCAGTTCTATCTGAACAACGTACCCTGTGGCATTCCCGCCGACCTGCGTATCGGAGGCCGCGATCCCAGCATTGGATTTATGGATGACCAGACTGGCGATACCAACGAAGCCAAGAATGCCAACAAGGCCATTGACAAGGCCATGCACAACCGTGGCTACATGAAAGCCATGGACTGCTACTGGCAGATGGGTGACAAAGCGAATGTATTACGCTCTAAGGAGAACAACCTCCGTTACATCTTGACCACTCAGTACTTTGATGAGAACGAGACCTATTATCTGCGTTGCCGTCAGGTATTGAAGGATCCTACCTGCTATTGGAGTTTCGACTATCTTGAACTTTGCCCAAAGAGTGTCTATGGCAGTCCTGAAGGTGAAGACACGCACTAAAAAGAGTTTATAGTTTAGAGTTTATAGTTTAGAGTTATGATTACCAAGATAAATAATAAGAAATGGATGAGGCTGATGATGGCAGGAGCATTCTCCTTCCTTCTTCCTTCTTCCCTCTTCCTTCTTACATCGTGTTCCGACTGGAACGATCATTATGAGGGCATAGCAGATGCTGCCGAGGGCGCTACGCTATGGCAGCAGATGAAGGCGAACCCCCAGCTGAGCGACTTCTGCGATGTGCTGGAGCAGACCAAGGTTTACCGCATGCACAAGAAGACACCCGTGAGCTATGCCGACCTTCTCAACAGCGGTCAGGCTTTCACCGTCATGGCACCAGTGAACAACACATTCGACAAGAATTCCCTGTTGCAGTTGGTACAGACGGCAGTCGGCGACTCCGCAGTAGAGAAGAGCTTCGTTCAGAACCATATCACCCGCTCACTCGTCTCATCAACACCCGACGCCGCCAAGATGCTGATGCTCAACATGAAGCATCTGACCATGGCCAACGGCATGATCGACGACATACACGTGACGACTCCTAACACGAAGTCGAGCAATGGTGTGCTCCACGTCATTGAGCGCGCACTGCCCTATAAGCACAATATCCTTGAGATGTTGTGTGACAATCCGGAGTTAGAGAACATCGGTGCGAATATCCGCCGCTTCAATGAAGACATCTTCGATCCAGCATCGTCAGTGTCCAACGGAGTCGTGGATGGTGTCCCCGTCTATGTCGACTCAGTGGTCTATGAGCGTAACCGACTGTTGGAAAATGTCGGTCTTCTGGATGCTGAAGACTCCACCTACCTCGTTGTGGTTCCCACCACAGAAGGCTGGAACGAGATTTATAATGAGGCCTCACAATACTTCCTCTATGACAAGAGTATTGAGAAGCGCGACTCATTGCAGCAGTACTATACCATGCACGCCTTGTTGGAAGATGCCGTCTTCAATATGACCGACCAGAAATCCATCAACGACTCGCTGATTTCAGTGCCATATATCCATACCACCCAATCGTTCGAAAAGGGAAAGAAGGTTTACCACGTATTCCAGAAGCCTTTCGAACCGGGCGGCATCCTCTATGGCGCCGAGAAGCTGCCGTGCAGCAATGGCTCGGTATACACCACCCCGAAGTGGTCGTTCAAACTCACGGATACCTTCTTCAAGGAAATACGTACCGAGGCAGAAAGCACCTGGATGATTACCCAGGAAAGAGACTGTTCCTACAACTCCCGTCGTCAGATTGCCGACAGCATCTCCTCCGATGCCTATTTGCAGATTATTCCCAGAACAGGAACATCCAACTGGCAACTGACCTTCCGACTGAATAACACCCTGGCAGGCGACTATGACATCTGTGCCGTCATTCTGCCCCAGTCAGTGGCTGGCCTGAGCAGCATCAAACCCTGCAAATTCAAGGCTACCATCAGCTATGTGGATGAGGACAACAACACGCAGACGTTCAACTTCAACAACACCCAGTTCGAGAGCAATCCCGAGCGTGTTGATACCGTCGTGCTGGCAGAAGCCTTCCACTTCCCCACCTGCAACTATGACCAAAATGAAGTCAAGGTCACACTTAGGTTAGAGTGCTCTATTTTGGCTCGTGAAACCTCACGCTACTCTCGTGAGATGTATCTCGACTGCATTTATCTCAGACCCCGAACCTCTAAATCTGACGAACAATGAAGAAATATATCATAACCACTATTCTGCTGCTCGTCTCACTGACGATGGCAGCACAGGAGAGCAACAAGACTGTGACAGGACAGGTTGTCGATGCAGCCACCAAGAAACCATTGGTGGGTGTCATCGTGGCCGCCTACGACAACAGCAAGTACTCCACGATGACCGATGAAGATGGCCGCTACACGTTGAAAGTTCCCGACTACGTCAGTTCGGTACAGATGCGCATCGACGGCTATAACTTCCTGCAGTGTGCCATTGCCGATGGCGTGGCCGACGGTCAGCTCTACAACGAAGCATTCACAGAGGTCTACAAACGCCAGACCAATGCGATT
>Ga0265300_10005151_pt1 | contig 10191 bp, 10 predicted proteins | sample AusTroGonzalo_MG_FD_193482 | JGI IMG/M metagenome (GOLD analysis project Ga0265300, IMG submission 193482) | Bovine rumen microbial communities from tropical cattle in Woodstock, Queensland, Australia - Gonzalo_03 | ecosystem: Host-associated > Mammals > Digestive system > Stomach > Rumen ... | reverse complement strand
GCATCTTCATCACTTGTTTATTGAGTTAAACTATTCACACCTGGCAACATCCGGAATAATCGTCACAGTGAATGCCCTCATTATTGGAATTTGCGCATTGAGTTGGCAATTGGGCGCCAGCATTGATTTGCAGGTTTACATTGTCATATTCTGTTCTTTGCTCTTTACTTGGGGCTTCTACTTCTTTATGCAGCATGAACATCGAAAAAATGACGGTTATGGTTCTGCGTTTTTCCAGAATGCGTGCCAGCGAGGAAATGCGACGAATTTCACAAATGGAAATGTTTGGAAGTTCTTGCGTCGCGTAGTGGACAGCCGTCTACTTGGCGGGAAAGCCGCCATACAACAGGAGAGCCCTGCAAAACAGCCTCGTCCCGATCCGCGAATTCAATAAGGATGATACTTCCCATATAGTGACTCATCTGTCTTGATCCAGGAATAGCGCGAGTGCTCTGGCGCATGGTGCTGACGCTTGCGGCTGCACCGCCTGTGTGCGGAGCTTCCGGCTCTTTGGGGCATCGCCCCAATGTGCCGGAAGCGAGAGGGATGATTATCGTTTCTGCTATGACACAAGAGGATCGCATGTAGTGCTTCGTTAAAATCACTGGACCACGGACTACGGAGTTATGAGAACGGTCAAGAATATACTGAAAGGGATTTGGGAGTTTTGTGCGTATGTGTTTGTGCCGCAGAGAAGACCCGCTGATGGTTAAGGGTTCATGGTATGAAACGCTAAAATGGCATTTCAAAAATGAAATCAATTAATATGGGAGAGCAATACTTCAAAGGCGTGTTGGCTGGTTATCTTGGGGCGAACTTTATGTGTGGCCCTATAACCGAATGGCAGATAGATATCATCAAAGAAAACATTTCGCATTATTGTGAAGCGACAATAGACCATTCCCAACTCTCATATCAAGAGAAAGAAGACCAAAAGCGCTAGATGAAGCAACCACAGGAAGTGTAGGGATAATTGAGATAAGTTTATCAACAGGTAATATATAATTTTTCATTGGTATGTCTAGAGAAGACCTTCAAAAACAACTTGAAGAATGTCGAGCTCAGAATGAAAAGTTCGAAGCCTTACACGCTGTAGGCTTAAGACCTAATAATGCTTTCAAAGAGTGGGCGGATGAAGTAGAACATGACTTGAAAGATGGATTGATTTCTGAGAAGGTTATAGAGATTATTGCTCATAATATCAGGAGGCTTGATCTGTTGAACCTGTCATCGACATATTACGATTGGACCCGGAAAGAAGAATTGGAGAAGTATGAGGGAGACAGAATTGATGTAATGTTGAAGTGCGAGGACAACCTTCATTCGTATCATCTCTTCAAATCCATAGGTTTTGCAGACAGGAATACAGTAATAGTTGGTGCTAATGGTAGTGGAAAGACGACCCTTGCTAATAATTTAAAGAAGGCGTTGAATGTAGAAGATGGGATAGTTATACCCGCACAAAAACTACTTGTAGTACCAACATTTAGTAATATTCCTACCATAAAGTCGGAGCGGAGTCCGTTCGCGGAATATCAGAAAAAGATATTCGATGACAAACAAACATATAGTTCTGATAAACCAGACGATTTCCCTTATGCACTTGCCAAGGAGAGTAGCTTGGAATACAGGAGAGTGCTGGCGTTACTCATAGCGGAAAGAAATGCGAAGCGTAATGAATTTCTGGACAACAAGGCGGAAGGATCTGCATTTTATAGAAAGGAAATCAGAACGACAATTGATGTGGTCATGGAGATATGGAATGACTTGATACCACATCGGAAGATGGCATTGGATCTTGATAGTAATCTTATCATTTCATATGAAAAAAAAGGCGAAGTTGAGACATACGAAGCATACAGAATGAGCGATGGGGAAAGAATCATTCTGTATTTGGTAGGGAGAATTATGCAGGCTCCTGAGAATGGTTTGATAATTGTGGATGAACCGGAGATTTTCCTGCACCGTACAGTGGTTGATAAACTATGGGATCGGCTGGAAAAGGAAAGAGACGACTGTACCTTCATTTATATGACCCACGATCTTCAGTTCGCAACCTCCAGAGTTGGCGTTAAGAGCTGGATAAAGTCGTATGAATACCCGTCAAGGTGGGATATACAAATTATAGATGATAATGAGATTCCGGAACAATTGCTAATGGAACTGCTGGGTAGTTGCAAGCAGATCCTGTTTTGTGAAGGCACATCCACGAATAGTCTTGACAAGAAGGTCTTTGATGTACTCTTCCCGGATTATATCATTTATCCTTTGGAGTCTTGTAAGGATGTGATTAACTATACCAAAGCATATAATGCTATCCCGAATACTAATACAAAAGCTTTTGGATTGGTGGATAGTGATTTTCGTTCAGCTAAGGAAATTAGTGACCTGAGGGCGAATAACGTTTTTTCATATCACCTCGCAGAGATCGAGAACGTGTTTTTGGTGGAAAGTTTTCTGAAAGCTTTTCAAGAGTACCATCATCTAGGCGGCAACGTAGAAGAGATAAAAGAAGGCATTGTCTCCATGATTGAGAAAGATAAGGAGTTGCAGTGTGCAAACTATGTTTCTGCCCGGATTGATTACTACTACAGGATGAACCATCTGGCAAAAGGAAATACAAAAGCCGAAGTGGAGAAGAAGGTAAAGGAGTTCAATGCTGACATCAAGATTGAAGAATGGTATAATAAGAGGATGAAAGAACTTGAGTTATACATTCAGAAGAAAAGCTATGCGAAGGTAATAGCAGTTTATAACAATAAAGGACTACATTCTGTGGTCGAAAAGGAATTCGGATTACGTAATTACCATACGATGGCTTTGGATTATTTGAAAAACGCTCCAGAGGAAGTCTTGCATGGATTGAAGCAGTTATTCCCTGCTGAATTACGATAAATAGCTCGAATGAGCCCCTTACTGTTAATTATAACACATTATGAGTATAACAAGTTTTATTGCTACCCCATTGGGCATTTTATGTGTTAGCATTTTTTCTAGTATCATTGGAACCCTTCTTTATAAAGTGGGTGAGCGAATGTACAATAGTACTAATAAGAAGATTAAGGACAAGCGTTTCAAAAAGTATTTGGTTTCAACAGGAAAAATGTTTTGCAATGGTTATACGGCAGCATATGCAAAGCATAAGTCATCATTCCATCAGTTATTGCATGTGAATATGTTCACAATCAATATCTTGAAAGGAATTCTAAGAATCGTTTTAGCCGCATTTGCAGCAGTCGGATTATTATTTGTTTTTCAAGAAATCTTATTTGTCCTTCCTATTATTATCGCTTTCGCGAGTGTTTATATTACTATTCAATACCAATCAATAAAATCCTTATACGATGTATATCAAATCATGTTCGACCATGAATTCGGTGATGAATACAAAAAGCATATGATGGAAGGAGTAGAAAGGTATTGGGATTCAATGACTATAGAAAAGCCTAAGGCGCATAAGGAAGAGACTAAAGACACAACTGATTGGTAATATCATAAGTTATGTTTCTACTGTATTTTGGCATAACTGTCTTATTAGTAGTCGCGGAGTTAATATGCTTTAAAAATACAAGGTAAGAGAGACATCATTGATAAACCGAACGAGCGATCGAGTCACAGCACGATTGTGCGGCATTGTGACGGAGTCTGCGAAGGCATTGTCTCGGCTTAGGATGAAATTGGATCTGCGGAATTCTGCGGCTGACGATTCTCGGCGGATGCTGAATGTCATCGAGCCGGGCTCTCCTCTGCCCATTCATCGGCATAGAAAGAGCTCTGAGACAGTGGTGTGCCTACGTGGGCGTTTGATAGAGGAGTTCTATGATGATTTAGAACGGACATGTACTGATAGAATTGAACTTAGTCCTAACGGACCTGTGGTTGCTTTGAATATCCCTGCGGGACAGTGGCATACTGTACAGTCGTTGGAATCAGGTACTGTGATAATGGAGGTGAAGGATGGGAAGTATGAGCCCATCGGCCCGGAGGATATTCTGGGATAGGGGATTGCGAGGTTGGCATCGGCCCGCTAGAAGGATGCTGTGGAGACGGGAACAGAAGTGCCTATCCATAAGCATTCGACAAAGGATGAAACGTTTGTGCTACTTCGAGGGAGAGTCAAGGTGACCACGCATAATGATGATGGAAGTATCATTGAGAGTGTGGCTCTTTGTCCTGAGGAAGGGAGGTATGGTGTGAATATCCCAAAAGGGGTGTGGCATACTCTGGAAGCGATTGAGCCCAATTCTGTTATATTTGAATGTAAAGAGGGGCCGTTTGTGGAGCATGAGGAGGAGGGGATACTGGTGGTGGTGGAATCACGGAAGTGCTGAGACATGGAGGTATGGAAACGGTCAAGAATATACTGAGGGGGATTTGGGAGTTTTGTGGGTATGTGTTTGTGCCGCAGAGAAGACCCAACGATTATCTGTAGTGAAGATGTCTAAAAAAGGATTTCTGACTAGTGGCGACCTGATGGAGGCTGTAAGAGCACTGGATTATAAGGCTCAGTACAAGGTATGCGAAGCATTCTATAAGCTCTCGAAGGGCTTTGACTGGAGCGACAGGCTGATGTTCCAACGGTTTGAGGAGTCGTTTACCCTGATAGATGCAGAGAACCTGGAGGATCATTTCGTAGAGCTGCACTGGGCAGTGAATGATATGGATAATTTCCTCTACGAGACGTATGTGTATAGCCCTGAGGAGTTTTATAAGGTGGTGAGGGAGATGGAGAAAGACAAGGTCTTTCAACCTTGAGATAACCTTAACGCTAACTATTAGGTCAGATAGCACGGAAAGCACGGATGAAACGGATATCATATATGGTTCATGGTTAATGCCAATTTTAGTATGATAGAGTAAAAATAGAGTCGATAATTGAAAAATATCTAAAAAAATATAGATATTTGATGAGTATTTAAGAATTATTCTATATATTTGCAGCATGAATGCTGTGATTATTATAAGATGATAGAAGCATGATAGCAACAATATCAGCTGACATAGTACGCTCTACGTCAATGAATACAGAGGACTTGATTGTGCTACGCAACAGGTTGCGGGACCTCTTTCATGACTTTGAAGAAGACCACCCCGGCTTTTGGGCCAGAATAGTTAGGGGAGATAGTATAGAGTGTGTTGTCCCCAATTATAATGATGCGCTCAGGATCGCAATTTTGATAAAACTGTATGTCAAGATGAGAGTGTCGGAATTCGAATGTTCTGAAATGCTGCAGAGATATGGTATCCGTTTCTCGATAGGGGTGGCTGACATCAAGTACGCAGATAAGAAAGAAGATATCATTAACGGACCGGCTATTTATTTGTCGGGTCGGAACCTTGATGAGATTAGCCGAAGGGAGAATGTAATGACTGCTTTTGAGATAGGGCAAGCACCTAAACCATTGAGTAATCTCTTGGATTCATACGTGGCAATGGTGAGCGGGATTGTTGATTCATACTCTGCGAAACAAGCAGAGGTGGTTTTTCTGAAGTTGCTTGGTTTTAAGGAAATTGAAATTAGTGAGAGGGTGGGTATTTCTCAGTCTTCGGTCAATACGCGTGCTGCGAATGCGCAATGGGGGCTGCTGAATACGGCAATTAAGGATTTTGAAGCATTAGAAATAGAGGAGATATCATGATGGAACTAGTTTTAAGCCTGATTTTGGCTCATTTGGTGGCGGACTTTATGTTGCAGACTGGAAAGTCTTGCAAGGACAAGAAAGAAAGACATTGGAAAAGCCCTCATCACTATGTGCATGCTTTGATTGTGTTGGGTTTGTCATGGCTTGTCTCTTGGGATGTCTGCTTCTGGTGGGGTGCCTTGATGATTGGTGTGGCACACTTGGGCATTGATATATGGAAATCGTACCGTGAGGACAATGTTGTATGGTTTACTTTGGATCAGGTTCTTCATCTGCTGGTCATAGCCGGGGTGGCATATGCATGGTCTAGGTGTCATGATTGGTGCTTGCCGTTTGATGTTGAGTTGCGGCATGTCGCGGTTGTAGTTGCTTTGCTTGTTTGCTGGAAGCCGGCGAATATCTTTATCAAGTTGATGCTGAAGCACTATAGCGTGAATATGCCGAGGGAAAAAGAGAGTGGTTTTAATGCCGGTGCTCTGATTGGTACGATAGAACGTTGGCTGATATTAATCTTTGTTTGCCTGCAGCGGTATGAGGCGCTGGGTCTGTTGATAGCGGCGAAGTCAATCATTCGTTTTGGAGATAAGGAGACGGCCAAGACGGAGTATGTGCTGGCGGGAACCCTGTTGAGTATTCTTATTGCGGTGTTGGCCGGGATGATGGTGATAGGGGTGTTGAAACCTTAACGTTGACCTTGACGATGAATACTATAGGATACGCAACTATTAAATGGCTCACTAATGGCTCACAATTGCATCATTTGAGGCTTGAGATTCAAGGTTTAGAGGTTAAGGATTGAGTTGTAAGTTGCTGGTATTCAGAAAGAATTGTAATTTGAGAATGTTTCCGCAAATTGCATCACTAATGGCTCAACAATGGTTCAGGTAACAATAAATGGTGCCAAAACAGGCAAGAAGCCTGCAGCCATCGTGCCGGTGGCTCTGTATGGTATGCCATATCGGATTGACGAGATCATGGAGATAGCGGACAGGTACGGAATACCTGTGGTAGAGGATGCCGCCGAGGGTATGGGCTCGCGCTTCGACGGAAAGGTGCTGGGAACGTTTGGTAAGTATGGCGTGCTGAGCTTTAATGGTAACAAGATGATTACCACCAGCGGTGGTGGCGCTCTGATTTGCCGCAGTGCGGAGGATGCCAACGAGATTATGTGGTATGCCACTCAGGCTCGCGATGCATATCCCTACTACCAGCATACGGCCATTGGTTACAACTACCGCATGAGTAATGTGTGTGCCGGTATTGGCCGTGGTCAGATGAAGGTGCTGGATGCGCATATTGCTCACCATAAGCACGTGCAGAAGCTGTACGAAGAGCTGCTGAAGGACGTTCCTGGGGTTCATATCCACAAACAGCTTGCAGATCCTCGCTATGATGCGAACTTCTGGCTGTGTGCTGCAACGCTCGACCCGGAGGTGCGCATCCAGGGACAAGAGAACGCCTACAAGGAGGTCATTAAGACGGCCGTGGGTGGTGCTGCGGGTGTGATTCATCAGATGGAATCGGCCACGACTGACTGCCAGCCCAACGAGAACGTGGAGGCGCTGCGTGTCTTTATGCTCGGCAAGAAGATTGAGGCTCGCCCCACGTGGAAACCCATGCATAAACAACCTGTGTATGCTGGTACTCCTGTATATACCAATGGCATCGAGGAGGAACTGTTCAAGGTTGGTTTCTGCCTGCCTGCCGGGCCGTATGTGACGGATGAGGATGTGCGGTATATCGTGGAGAGCATTAAGGAGGCGATAGTTGGATGAAGGTAATCGACCTGACTTTACTTGATAAGGTTTCATCGGAGGCAAAAGAATCACCACGTTTGCGGATGAACTACAACTTCCATCTGTCGTTGGATGATAAGTGCCATCGGATGCTGAATGCAGTGGAGCCTGGAACAGAAGTGCCTATTCATAGGCATCCGATAAAGGATGAGACATTTGTATTGCTCCGAGGTAGAGTAAGGGTTACTACTCATAATGATGATGGCTCGGAAATAGAAAGCGTGGTTTTAAGTCTTGAGGATGGAGTGTATGGTGTTGATATCCCCAAGGGAGTCTGGCATAAGCTGGAGTCGTTAGAGTCAGGGGGTGTTATCTTTGAATGCAAGGAGGGACCGTTTGTGGAGCATGAGGTGGAAGGGATATTGGAAGTGAAAAGTGAAAAATGAAGAGTGAAAAGATCATGGCTTTGCCAAAAGGAGTTTGGGCTTTTTGCTCATATTTGTTTGTGCCGCAGTGGGGAAGAAGACGTTCCTTATAACAACATAAAAACTATAATAGAACTTGATATTAATAATACTCGAGTAACATTATACACAGATTAATAACGGCAATATTATATGGTAGAATATGTAGGAGCAAGATGGCTGAAATGTGATTTTCATCTGCATACTCCAGCTAGCGAATGCTTTAAAGACAAGGCTGTTACACCAGAGATGTGGGTTCAAACTTGCCTGGATCAACAACTGGACTGTGTTGCAGTGACCGACCATAATACCAATGGATGGATAGACGCCGTCAAGACTATTGCGCAAGATACATCGTTAACGGTTTTCCCCGGCGTTGAACTGACTTGTGACACTAGCAAGGTGCATTTGCTCGTAATCTTTGATACAGATAAGACTGGTCAAGATGTTTATGATTTCTTGATTCGTTGTGGTATAAAACACGAAGAATTTGCAAGTTCCGAAGCATCATGCCGGATGTCATGTGTGGATGTAATAAACATAGCCAATGAGGAAGGGGCGCTGGTAATTCCTGCACATATAGATGAATTCAACGGCCTTGGTCTTTTATCAAAGAAGAGCATTAAGGAGTTCTTTTCGCGGGAGGAAGTATTGGCTGCCCAAATTGTAAACCCTGAGTTTAGAGACTCTGCTCTTGCCGTTAGCGATGTGTTTGCCAAAGATTACAATGAAAGGTATGGAAGAGCAGAAGGCGTAATAGGTTTAGATCAAATCAAGGGTTACCAGATGTGTGTTCAAGAAGCTATCCAAAATGGGATAGCCTTTTTGGCTTTCTCTGATAATCCTGATGCGGAAGAACCATCTAAACATGGGTTAAGCGGTATCGGTAGACGCTATTCATGGTTGAAGATGGATAAGAAGCCAACACTAGAAGGAATTAGGCAAGCATTGATGGTTTCAGAACGGGTAAAAAACTGTTTTGACAGCCCGCTTGTTCCGTATAAAGAGCCGTCACTATGGATTAAGGCAATAGAGGTTTCTGGTACTACTTTGACAAGGGCCAGTGATATTTTTAGGATAGAGTTTAATCCGCAATTAAATACTATTATTGGAGGCCGTGGTAGTGGTAAATCTAGCGTGTTCCGTTTCTTGAGAGGAGCCTTCAAAAAGATTAATGACATCAAAGGATTGGAAGAAATAAAGGAGGAGCAGGAAAAATTCTTCCAAAAACCTGATGATGAGCGGGGTGTCCTAAAAGATGAAACAGAGGTTCATGTAGAGTTTGTACGTGATGGCATTTTGCATAGGATTGATTATTCATTCAACAATGGGATAAAGATATACCGACACGAAAACAATGCATGGATTGAGGTCACAGACAAAGGATATATAGAGTTCTTTGCCTTTGAACAATACACTCAGAAACAGGTGTTTGCTGTTGCAAAGAATACAAATGCTTTAAGGGAGTTGATTGATTCAGGTTCTGAAGAGATTGATCAACTAAAACGCGAAAAAGAAAAGCTGGTTCAAGAGTATGTTAGGGTATATAAGAAGTTGAAAACCGCAAAGAGTTACCAACCACGGATAGACGTCTTGGATACAGAGATTAGAGACTTGAAGCAAAAAATCGATAATCTGAAAAGTAGCAATATTGCTTCAATCGCTCAAAAACAGGCCCTATTTACGGTTTTGCATGAAAGAATAGAGAAGTATTTTAATCTGATGCAGAGCAACCTATCTAGATTAGTGGAAAGTTCTCATAATTGTGTGTTTCCTGACTTTGATCTTGAAGGGTTTGAAGTTACTTATCATGACGAAATTAATGCGCTACTAGGGCCTTTAAAGATTGTATCAACAGACTTGGCGGCACAAATAGACCAGTCTGCTAAACATCTTTTGGAACATATGCAGCTATCGTACGAAAAGATGCAGGAGACTCAGTTTGAGAAAGATCGAGTATCTCATAATGACACATACGAGGCTAAAAAGAAGGAATTACAGGAGCGGGGTATTGAGGATATAAATAACTACCAAGCTTATACGGAAAAACTCAAATTGAAGGAGGATGAACGTAAGGGTTTGGTGGATGTTACTGCACAAATACCGCGATTAGCTCAGAATATGGCGGATATTAAGAACAGCCTCTTTGACAGAAATGAAGAAATATCCCAACGTAGGCAACAAATTGTTGATTCTTTGTCAACGAACAAGGTAAAAATTGATGTAAAAAGGAAGTCTGATGGGAAGAAGTTTGAGCGTCAGTTTAGGGAGATTATCCAAAAAGAGAGAGGATACGACAATAATTTCACGACTATAAAGGCTAAGTGTTTCCCTCTTAGACCAGTACCT
>Ga0265300_10005150_pt1 | contig 10191 bp, 8 predicted proteins | sample AusTroGonzalo_MG_FD_193482 | JGI IMG/M metagenome (GOLD analysis project Ga0265300, IMG submission 193482) | Bovine rumen microbial communities from tropical cattle in Woodstock, Queensland, Australia - Gonzalo_03 | ecosystem: Host-associated > Mammals > Digestive system > Stomach > Rumen ... | reverse complement strand
TTTCAATTACATTCAACTACAGATGCTCAAATTGATTGAGTAATTCATCATGCTTCTTTATTTGCAACACTAGTTCTCCTTAAATAATCAAGTAATGATGTTTTTCCATGATCAACATGTCCCATTACTGTAACAACTGGAGCTCTTTCTTCCAAATGATGAGCTTCTTTATCCATATCAAGCAAAGATTGTAAATCTCATGTAATAAAACTTTCAACATCCAATTGTTTATTTTCTTCTTGTTGTACAGTTACTCAGAATTCTGCAGCAATTAAAGATGCAGTATCAAAATCCAAACTAGCAGTAATTCAAAGCATCAATTTATTTTGCATCAAAACTTTCATCAATTCAGGCAAAGGAACTCACATTTTTTCAGAGAATTCTTTTACAGTTATTTTTTGATCAATTACAATTTCTTGTTTCTTCTTCAAAGTACCAGAAGTAGTAGCCTGTTTTGGCTTCCTAACTATCTGTGGTTGTACTTGAACTTCTTCAAATTGTGATTCTTCAATAACATCATGTCATTCTGAACGAGACGAAGAATCAAAATTCTTTTCAACAAATTTTCTTGTATTTTCTCCAAAATTCACATTTCATCAAAGATGTTTATTCTCATATTTATCTTTTCATCTTCACTTTCATTTTTCTTTAACAAATGATCATTTTTCAGCTTTATCATATCTTGGTCTATCATACGTAATTTGCTTTGGAGCAGGTCATCAACTATGTTGAATAAGATCATCAAACGATACTCAAATATTATCAGTCTTCCTTTCTTTCTTTTCTTCATGACCATATTCTTTCTGAATATATGCCTGCACTTCAGCTTCCTCATCTTCTGTTAAATCTATTATTTCCTCGTCTTCATCATCATCAGCAACAACAGGTGTTGATGGCGTCATTGAAAATCACAATCAAGCCAAAAATCATCCACCAGACAACTCATCAGCTTTTAGAGCAGTAGCTTTTTCAGCAGATTTTTTTTCAGTTTTTCATGGTAAAGTAACTTTAACAGCTTTAGTTTTTCAATCATTAGAGATTTTTCAATTTTTTTCCAAAAGTTTCTTGATTTTTACAAGATTCGCATCAGAAACTGTAGCAGTTTTTGCAGTCATTTCTTTTCACATAACCTTCTCAAAATACCTTGAAAAAGTCTGCTTAGAAACTCACAATTCTTTTATTACATCATCAATACGAGGCATACGATAATAGATAAGAATAAATAGAAGATTTTTCAATATACGAAAAATTCGTCCAAAACATCGTACTTATATTTATTTCTATTTCAAGTTAAAATAAAAAAAACAAGAAAAATCGATTTTAGTTTATATTGACATTAATTGTAAAATATATAAAATCAAAACAATTCAAATAAAATTAACTAAATCAAACAAAATCTAAAAATTAAAGCCATGAAGAGGTTACTTATCACCGTAATTGCTGTAATTTTCAGCATCACAAGAGCAACAGCTCAAGAGCCACACACTGTTGAATTCAACGTCAGTGAGATTGTGCAATACTATCACAATGAACTAACGTTCTGTGACTTTGACTCTATCACAGGAGTCATTGTCCAAAAGGATCCAAGCTACACAGGAACACCTTTCTGGATTGACGAAAACGACCAGGTTATCCAAGCAAACTTCATCGTTATCACTACCGTCAACGACGGCAAACTTCTCTACATAGAGAAGGATAACGACTTACTCATCAGAATGGACATTCACATCAATGAAAATGAAATGCCAGCACAAAGCCTAGATACAGTTTGGCTGCACGAAGGACTACAATATAATGTAGAAACCCTCACTCTCAGACCGACTGAAGAAAATCTCGGATACCTTTATGTATGGGAATCGAGCAACTGGCCATCTGACAGCACATATCAAGGCTACGAACTAGAAGTAGGCAATGCAGGATTTTATCGTTGCAATATGTTTGATCAATGTCTTCACTACAGCAAAAAGGAATTCCTTGTAGAAAAGGCACCAGTAATCGGATACATTACAACAAACCTGAATTTGAACCTAAACGAGCTCCACTGGACGCCCAAAGGAAGTATGTATGACACCATTGCAATATACCGCAATGGAGACATAGTCACAATTGAAGACAAACACGTTGGGTCATGGGTCGACCCAGTATTTAATAATGAAAACGGGACCCCGTGGTATACAATGTATGCAGTAAAAAATGGAGAAATCATCGAAGAAAGTGTATCGAGGTGGAAAACTGGTATTTCATTAAATGTGCAAAACGTGACAACAGAAACTGTCGACCTGAGCTTTTACGGCCCAGACAATGAAATTGGATATCCATTGGAAGGATACATTCAATTCTTCCAACTATATTCTATCGAAAGTACAGGTTTTGGTCTTGTTAGGTCGATGATTCCAGTCAGCACAACAGAACTAATGGACATCGAGAATGATTACGATACACTAGTAATCGCTGCCGTACTTTGGAACGGGATTGAAGTATTTTCAAACATGGTCTACCCAAATGGAGGATTGACTAAATGTGAAGAGCAGTTTGGTACAGCAGATAAAGTACAGATCTTCCCAAATCCTGTAACAAACGGAATATTGTGTATATCGACAGATGATGCCGAGTACAGGATTTACAACATAAATGGCCAACAAGTTAAAAGTGGAAGATGTTCACAACGGCTTGACATCTCAGAACTATCAAGCGGCGTTTACGCCATAGAAATTCGAGAGAAACAATCAACGACTACGATTAAATTTATCGTAGAGTAGCAACAATCAACAAATTTATAAACCTAAAAACTCCGTATGTATCAATGCGGAGTTTTTTTCTATTTCAACTTGAATTAAAGCAACATTTAACTAATCTAAAAGAAAGCAAATTTTACTTAATTATTTTTGTTATGGAAAAAAAATTAAAAAAATGAACTAACTGTAACTACATTATCGAAGTTACATATACAGATGATGATTACGACAAAGCAAAAAATCACATGATTGAAGTTTTCTGAAAAGATGTAAAAGTACCATGATTCAGACCTGGACAAGCACCAAAAGCTATGATAATGGAAAAATTAAATCCAGAATATGTAGAAATGTGAATTTATGAAAAATTGATAAACGAATGATTAAAAGCAATTTTAGATGAAAACAAAGATATCAAATTTATCTGAGAGCCTTATGATTTAGATAAAGATGATAAAAATAAAACTATCAGCGTAAAATTGGATATCTATCCAGAAGTAGAAGTAAAAGATGATAAATGGAAAAAGAATAAAATGAAAAAAATAGAATCAAAAGCTACAGACGCAGAAGTTGAAGATGCATTGATAAATTTGAAAAAGAATTATGCAGATTACCAAGATACAGATATAATAGAAAAAGATACTGTTTCAAAAATTGCTTTGGATTTCTTAGACAAAGATTGAACAGAACTAGAAAAATGAACCGTTTATCTTTGAGAACCTGAATTTACAGATAAAGATTTTGCAAAATTCTACGACCAATTCATCTGAAAAGAAAAATGAAAAGATTTTGAAATAGCATACAAAGAAAAAGATTTGCCACCTACATTTCAAAAGAGAAAATCTGAAAAAGAGCCAAAGAAAATTAGAATTACTGTAAAAGACATCAAAAAAGTAGTATTACCAGAATTCACAGAAGAGAAAATCCAAAAACTATTCCCAGACCAAAAAGATGTAAAGAATGAAAAAGATTTGAAAGCATACATAAAATGAGAAATCGAAAGACAAAAATATGAAAATGAATTAATTAAATCAGTAGAAGAATATATTAACGATATTAGATGAAAAAATATGTCAATCACAATACCACAAACATTAATACATGAAGAATTTAAATCAAGAATAAAGAGTTTAGAAGACAGATTATGAGGGGAAAATTGAGTAAAACAATATTTCCAACAATTATGAGATGAAAAATCAAGACAATTTGTAGAAGATATATCAAAAGCTGCACAAGACAGTCTTGAAAAATTCTTCATCTTACAACAAATTGCAAAAGAATTAGAATTAGATATCGATTGGTCAAAATGAGAACATTTGGATGTAGAAAAGAAACTTTATGAAAAAGTTATGTGAAAATAAATAATGACGAATTATTAAAAATAATCTCTATATAAAGAAAATCCCGAGTCAAGACACTCGGGGTTTTTTAAATAATAATAGAGACAAAAGCATTAGGAAAGCAATTGCCGAATATCTTGCAATAGCCCCAAAAATCACACCTACTTCGACATTAAAAACAGATAACGTCAACGAGGTTAAGAAAGATACCTCAATGATAACTAGCAAAGCAATTATCATCCAAACAAATAGTGATTCAGAAAAGTTTTTCATTGCTATATCTCCTTTCAAAAACAATCATATTGAATACAATAAAAAAGTCAACAAATAAAAATAAGTAAGTTTTTGACTTGTAAAACATATAAAGAACAATAATTATAAAAAAAGAAAAATTTTATCAAGTAACAAGAAAAATGAAAGATTCGTGAATAAGAAAAGATAAAAATAATACAAAAAGAATAATCTTATTTATGATAATAGCAGTCATAATAACAATTTTATTATATACAATAAAAAAATATAATATTCAATTTTTAAAAAATTCAGAAAATGAAATCATTATCAAAACGGACACAAATTCTGGGAACCTTATCATTAATATGTCTCCATTCAAAGGAAGTAGTATTGAATACAGTGAAAAAGCCAACAAACAAAAATAAGTAAGCTTTTAACTTATAAAATATATAAAGAACAATAATTTATCAAATAATTAACAAAATGGAAAACTCATGAATAAGAAAAGATAAATACAATGCAAAAAGAGTAATATTAATAATGATAATTGCAGTCATCATAACCATTTCACTATATACATTAAAAAAATATAACATTCAAATTGGAAAATCTTCAGAAAGTGAAAATCTATACACAATTTTAAAATCATGGTATAACGATATACCAAAAGAAACACAAGATAAAATAATAGTGACAATAGCCATCATTTTCATCATAATTTTCAACAAAATTAAAAGAAAATTTAAAAAATTAAAAATGTAATAAAAAACAACAATGAACCTCGAAGAGTGTATAAATACAGTGATACATTACCATCCAGAATTTAGTTATGAAGAAGTAGAGGATTTGTGTCTCGACTATCTTTCTCAATTTAAGAAAAAAACGAAAGAAGAAAGTAAACTAAAAAGATTGAAAAAGTATTTGAACAAAGAGTTTTGACTTGATTTATTCAAAGATGAATTACTATGAACTCCTGAATACAATTCATACACATCAACAGACAAACCAAAAATCACACCGCTCAAATCGATTCCAAAATCATATTTTCAATGAAAACAAGATAACAAAGACTATATTCTCAAACTCACATGATTTAGCAAACAGCTCGGTAAAACTATTCTTTTTGAAGATGCAGAATTAAAAATAAAATATTGAGATAAAATCGCACTAATAGGGAAAAATTGAGCAGGTAAATCAACGCTTTTGAAAGTTCTAATTTGAAAAGAAAATATTGACCAATGATTACTTGAAATCCCAAAATGAATAAAAATTTGATTTATGTCACAAGACATTTTCTGGGAAAGCAAAGATAGATTACTAAAAGATGAAATGCTAACAGCATTACCAGATATCACAGCAAAAACAAATAGATTAGATGAAATAAATGAACTGCTTAAAACAGATCCAGCAAATTCAATAGAATTGGTAGAGGAGCAAAATGAATTAATTCAACGAATGATAAACAACGATTGATATCAAAAATACTGATTACAAACCGAAATCTTAAAATATTTTTGATTTACAAAAAAGCAATTGGATCTAAAAATCTCGCAACTTTCATGATGAGAACAGACAAAAGTTCAAATAGCAAAATTTTTGCTTCAAGAAGTTGATTTACTAATTTTAGACGAACCGACTAACCATTTAGACATTGAATGAATCATGTTTTTGCAAAGATTTTGTGAATTATGGCAAAAAACTTTGATTTGTATCAGCCACGACAAAAAGTTTTTAAATTCAAGTTTCCAAAAAATCGTAGAAATCAGCAATAAAAAACTATTTGAATACAAATGAAACTATGATGACTTCATTGTACAAAAAGAAAAGAATCACGAAATTCAGATGAAAAATTACGTAGCTCAGCAAAAATATTTAGAGCAACAGGAGAAATTTATAGAAAGATTTAGATACAAAGCAACCAAAGCATCCCAAGTACAAAGTAGGATTAAACTTTTGGATAAAATGGAAAAAATTGAGATGCCAGAAAATGATATCACGACCAGAAATATCACGTTTAAATTACATGAAAGGCTTCCAAATTTCATCATGGAATTGGATGAATTATCAATCTGATACTGATCACATACTCTGGTTTCACTACCAAAAAAAATTGAAATTACAAAAGACATGAGAATTTGAATTATTTGAAAAAACTGAATTTGAAAAACAACACTTATCAAAACAATACTTTGAGAAATAAATCCATTGTACTGATGAGTCCAAATTCACAAAAATCTGAAAATTTGATCATATTCACAAGCATTAGATGAACTTGATTATGAAAACACAATTTTGAAAGAAATTGTTTGACCATGAATTTCAATCAAAGATGCTAGAAGTTTGCTATGAAGCCTACTAATAGATAACGAAAAAATGGACCAAAAAATATGAACACTATCTGGATGAGAAAAAGCAAAAGTAGCACTAACAAAGATGCTGCTTTCACAGCCACAAATTATTATAATGGACGAACCAACAAACCATCTCGATTTATGATCCAAAGAAACAATAAAAAATATGCTCACAGAATTTAATTGAGTAAGTATCATCGTTTCTCACGACAGAGATTTCCTAGAATGAACATCAAATTTACTTCGAGTCCTCTCAAACTGACAAATGGAAGTCTACCACGATTTAGAAAGAGGATTTGAAGCACTAGAAGAAAGTTGCTGGAATCGAGAATAAAAAAAACTCCAATAAAAATTAGAGTTTTTCAGTGATTCAAGGATCCTGTTCCCAAAAACAAGGTTTTGCGAATCGTGTCAATTTTTCATAAGGCGAAACATAACCAACACCACCAGTTTTATACATTCTACCAGCGAAATTTGCAGCTCCAGCTATCAACGAAAATGTTACAAAGAATCTAATGATAAATTCCATAGCTGGAATCTCATGCATGACTGAATATACAAGCACTGATACTAGTTCCACACACAATGTAATCATCAAGACAAGCCATGCAATTTGCATAATTGTGATAAACACATGACAAGAGTAGAAACATACCTTGTTATTTTTGTATGATTCATGAGTTAAGATTCCAATTATTAGGAACATAAATGCAATTAGAATCAATACAAGAAATACACACAAACAAACAAACGAGAACCCAGTAAGGCACAAACTGTCCTTAAGAAATCTAATTATTCCCATAATTTTATAAATTTTACGTACAATTTATTATACGTTTTTTTCTGCATTAATCAATATTATTAATTGACAAATTATGTAAAATAAATATAAAATGAAAGTAAAATAAATCTAACAAAATTAAGTAATACCAAATTCTAACAGGATGAACAAATTATTTGATTGTAACCTTGAAATCCAAGGCAAAGGGACAGAGCACACAAGCAAAGTTTCCTGCAAAGTTTTGTATCAAACTGCGTCATTAAATTCGGCACAGATTGAGAAGTATGAACACATCCTTGAACAAGTATTCAAACTTGTTGCAAAGGAATTCAGCAAAAAACCCATTTATGGTGAATTTGAAATCAAAGATGCCAAATTGGAGTTTTCTTTGGACTCTATCGAAAAGGACTTGCTCGAAAGCAATCCAATTCCCAGCTTGCGCACATTCCGCAATGAAGATGTCAGAATCGAAATCTCAAACGCACAAGATTGGTGCTATCCACACATTGTTTCAGATGCAATGGAAAGTTTCTTCAAATTCCATATGGTCGAACTTGTTGCGCTTGAAAAAGCAAAACAAGATTTACCACTCGATGTTCCCGAAGCAAATGAAAAATTTGAACAGTTCAAATTTGCTTTACAGGGCATCATGACAGAAAATGAAAATCGTATTGATGGTATCAATGAAACTGTAATTTCAGTCCTTGCTAAAAAAGAACGTTACCACGAGAATTTGGAAAAAGAGCTTGCTAAGCTTGAAAAAAAGTTTTATACTTGAGTAATGTGACTGCACATATTTTATGTGCAGTCTTTTTGCAAAATAATATAAAATAATTATACATACATTATTAACTCTTAATTTTTAATTATATGTACGATATCATAATTATTTGATGATGAGCAAGTGGACTGTTTTGTTCAATCAATGCACCAAAAAATAGCAAAAAATTAATCATAGAAAAACAAGAGAATCTATGACAAAAAATCCTTCTTTCTGGATGATGAAGATGTAATTTTACCAATTTAAATATTGATCCAGAAAGGTACTTCTGACAAAATAAAAAAATGCTTGCATCAGTTTTTCATAAATATTCAAATTATGATTTTATGAATTATTTAGATGAAAACTGAATACAGTACAATGTTGAAGACAATGATAGAGTAATATTAAAAAGCTGAAAGGCAAAAGAATTATTAGAATTTTTAATCAAAAAAAGTGAAGAGAATAATACAGAAATTCAGACATGACAGACAATTAAAAAAGTAGAAAAAGAAAATGATTTTTTCAAAATCACAACAGAACAGACAACATTTTTGTGCAAAAAGTTGGTCATTGCGGCATGATGAATTTCATATCCTCAGGCTTGAGCAACCAGCTTTTGAATCGATGTAGCAAAAGAGTTTTGATTAAAAATAGTACAAAGTTTTCCAGCTCTTTGCTGACTTGAAACAGAACTTGATTTCTCAGACCTTTCATGAAGCAGCATTACATGAAAAGTAGAAGTACTTGACTGAAATAAAACAATTTATGAAAATCAATGAAACATTTTATTCACACATCGATGACTATCGTGACCAGCCATTTTCAATTGTAGTGCATGAATAGCAGAGTACAAGACTAAAAAAAATTGAGAATTTAGTATCAAAATCACACCAAATGAAATAACGAAAAAATTGGAAAAGTTTATAAAATTTTCACTTACTCCAGAAAAACAAGAAATAACAACTAAAATCACAAACTTCAGACCATTAGAAGAAGCAAAAGTCAGTAGTGGAGGAGTAGATTTATCAGAAATTAAACCAAACTTTGAATGCAAAGATATCCCAAATCTATATTTTATTTGAGAGACATTGGATATTATAGGAGAAACTTGATGATTTAATCTACAACGAGCATGGAGTAGTGGATATATTTGCTGACAAAATCTTTAAAATTTAACATAAAAAATGAGACAACCACGAATGAATTACATCTTAGTTGCAATGATAGTTTGAATATTTTACTATTTCATTTACAGAATTTTAAAAATATTCAATTTACACCTATCACGACCAGTAATACTACTAATATCAATAGTACTTTCACTGATAATTCTATTCACCATTACATATCACTGAAACAGTAAAATTATCGATATAGTATGAACTTTTTCATCACGAATTTTCGTACTATGCTTTTTCGTTGCACTAGTACTGGTTTGTGAACAAATAATCTGATTACGATATAAAATAAATCCACGAATAATCATTTGATTTATAGCAATAGTATTATGAATATGAGTTTATTTTTCATTAAAAACTAAAGTTGTAAACTATGAAATAAATACAGATAAAATTGAAAAAGATATGAAAATTTTATTAGTCAGCGATATTCATGTCGACCATATTTACAAAAATTTTCATATTAAAAAAATTAAAAAAATCATTGAAAAAGAGAATCCAGATTTTGTATTAATCGCAGGAGATATGATGAATAAAGCTAATGAAGACTATCCAAAATATTTCAATATTATACAAGAAAGGGAGTCTCCAATTTTTGCTGTAATGTGAAATCATGATGTTATGTGAGATAAAGAAACAGTAAACAAAATACCTGAAAACTCTTCAATAACACTTCTAAAAAATGAAAGTACAGAGATAAATTGAATCCAAATAATTTGACTAACAGACAAAAGCATCCGATGAGAAACAAGATTAGATGAAAATCTTGAAAAATGTAACACCAAAACAAATAACAATTTTTCAATTCTTAT
>Ga0265300_10005143_pt1 | contig 10196 bp, 10 predicted proteins | sample AusTroGonzalo_MG_FD_193482 | JGI IMG/M metagenome (GOLD analysis project Ga0265300, IMG submission 193482) | Bovine rumen microbial communities from tropical cattle in Woodstock, Queensland, Australia - Gonzalo_03 | ecosystem: Host-associated > Mammals > Digestive system > Stomach > Rumen ... | reverse complement strand
ATACAATTACGACCTCAAGGCCATGCGCGCCGCCGTGAACGAAAAGACCCGCATCGTGTTCCTCGCAAACCCGAACAACCCGACCGGTTCTGACCTCACCGCCAAGGAAATCTTGGACTTCGCCGACAGCCTCCCGGAAACTTGCGTTCTCGTGATGGACGAAGCTTACACGGAATTCATCGAAGATACGCCGGAACTCGTCCCGGATTTCAACAGCCGCATCGCCGAAGGCAGAAACATCATCTGCTGCCGTACGTTCAGCAAGATTTACGGTCTCGCAGGGCTGCGCGTGGGCTACTGCATTACCCGCCCGGAAATCGTGAACCTCATCAACCGCGTTCGTGAACCGTTCAACGTCAACAGCATCGCACAGGCCGCTGCTATCGGCGCTATCGACGACCAGGAATACGTGAACAAGGTCCGCGAACTCAACAAGGCAGGCCTAGACCAGCTCAAGGCTGGCTTCAAGGAACTCGGCCTCGCTTACGTTGATAGCCACGCAAACTTCATCGCTGTCAGCGGTTTCAAGGACCCGATGGACGCCTTCAAGTTCTTGCAGTCCAAGGGAACCATCATCCGTCCGCAGCCGGCCATGGGCGACGTGCTCCGCATTACCGTCGGCACCGAAGCCCAGAATAAGAAATGCCTCGAAAACATCAAGGCATACTTGGGCAAGTAAATAGCTGAAATAAATCAGCCCAAACGTCATGTTGAGCGAAGCGAGACATCCAGTAAAGTCTTGACGAATTGAAACTGGGACCATCGCAATTTTCGCTCAAGATGACGTTATTTTTATAAATGAACAATTTCCGCAATAACAAATGGAATAACAAGCCGCAAGCCGCGAAGGAAAAAGCTCACGGCGTTGCCCGTGTTATTTCTAAACGCGGTTTTTGCAGCAGAAGCCAAGCAGAAAACCTGGTCCGCGAGGGCCGGGTTTCTTTGCGTGGAAAAATCGTGCGCGATCCGGACACTCCTGCCCGCGAAAATGATGAAATTTGCGTTGACGGAAAGCCTGTAAAAGCAAGCGAGTTCGTTTACTTTATGATGAACAAGCCGCGCGGTTACGTGACTACGGCAAGCGACGAGAAAGGGCGTGCCACCGTAATGGATTTATTCCGCGAACAGTTCAGCAAAATGTTTCCCGGAAAGCCAGTACTGCACATTTCGCCCGTCGGCCGCCTCGATGCCGCGAGCGAAGGACTGTTGCTGTTTACCAACGACACGCAATGGGCGAATAACATTTTAGAGACGAAAGACGATAGACGAAAGACGATAGACGAAAGGGAGGCGTGTCATCCTAGGCCCTTCAATAAACTCAGGGTAAACTCCGTCGAAGGATCAAAACATTGTCATTCTGGAGCCGAAGGCGATAGAATCCATAAAATTTCGACGTCCACTACCCACACCAAAGTCTATCGTGTGCAAGTCGCGGGCCACCCCACCGCCGAAGACCTCCGCAAAATGGAAGAAGGCATCAACGTTCCGCCTCGTGTTTTTGGCGAAAAAGAAGAATTCATGCATGCCGTGTGCGCAACACTCCACCGCGAAAGCGATAAAACAAGTTGGCTCGAAATTACTTTGGACGAAGGCAAGAACCGCGAAATTCGCCGCATGCTCGCACACCTCGGCTACGAAGTCCTGCGCCTCGTCCGCATTAAGTTCTGCAATTACGAATTAGGCGAATTAAAGCAAGGCGAAATTAAAGAAATACGCCCCATCAAAAATTAGAACAAATTACGGTCTGAACGTTTTCAGCGCTGCAATCGTGCGAGAAATCAAGTCGTTCAATTCCCAACCCAACAAATTCGCACCACGTTCAATGACTTCACGAGAGCAACCTGCCGCAAACTTGGGCGACTTGTACTTTTTCAAAACAGATTTCAGTTCCAAATCTTGCACACTTTTTGATGGACGCATCAAAACAACAGCGCCAATCAAGCCCGTCAATTCATCGACCGCGTAAAGCACTTTTTCCATTTCATGTTCCGGCTTAACATCAACCGTAATCGCCCAGCCGTGGCTTGTCGTTGCATGAACAAGTTCTTCCGTAAGTCCCGCATCTTGCATAAGTTCACGTTCTTTGATGCAATGCTGTTCGGGCCACTGTTCAAAATCAAGGTCGTGCAAAAGGCCGACAATTCCCCAGAATTCCACGTCTTCGCCGTAACCGAGTTCACGAGCAAAGTAACGCATGGTGTTCTCGACGATTTCACCATGCTCAAGATGGAACGGATCCTTATTGTATTTCTTAAGGAGTTCAAGCGCTCCTTCGCGTGTAATATTTGCTGATAATGCCATGGAGGGAAATATAACATTTTCCATGCGCAACAAACGTCATTTGCCAATACAAAATTTTTATCGGATGTAATATGAAAAACTTATTCCACACGTAACAAAGGCTAAATTTTGCAATGAAAATGTCAATATCTATTTGCAAGTTCGCAATTAATCATTCGTCAAGTTGACTTCGCAACTTGCAGCAAGACTTGCGGCTCAGTCCTATATACGAAACTAGAAACATTAGTTTCGCAGTTGAGTTATCCTCTATGGGGAAAAATGTGCTAGCACATTTTTGCGACATTCACCTTTTAGTCTTTGACGCAACGAACTGAAAACCCGCTGTTCTTGAAGTCGTAGTTGCGCAGGCCCGCATAGTCGTAGTCGTAGCCCAAGTACATGTTGAACGCGTAGTAGCTACCGTCCTCCGTAGAACTCCAGAAGTACGCGTCGTCGCCCTCGAAGTTGTAACCCCCACTGTCGTTCCTGCGGCCGGCAGGCAACGCCGAGAACGAGTAATCATCAGTGCCGTTGCCGCTACTGTTCCAGCCACTTGTCGATTTGAGTTTTGTTCCCGCTGTACTGGAACCACCGACAGCTGTGAACAAAGTCTCAAACTCTGCATTTGTCGGCAAGTGCCAACCGCTAGGGCAAGCAGTATTCGCGGCGGCCCACGTGTAAAGGCGACCGTACTTTTCACAATATTTTGCTGAATCGTTGTAGCAAAAGCTATTCGCCGTTTCGTAGTTCAAGTTTTGCGCCATCCACGTCTGAGTTCCAATGGTGACCGTTTTGTAAGTTTGACCATCACGGGTGTCGGTTATGGATCCTATAACTACAGTCGAAGGATCAACTATACTTTGAGCGTCACTAGAAGAGCTGGGAATGACAGCGGATGAGGACATGGGAAAGGCGACAGAAGAGGATGACACTTCGGCAAGCACATAGACCTGACCAACATTCCATTCTCCGTAGCGGTCTTCGATTTGCGATACGTAGTCAGTACAGGCGGAAAGGAAGACGAGAGCGAATAAAACCGCGATGGCTCCTATCGCCCCTGCGGGTCTCCAGGATGACTTTACAGAGGCGATCCAGGAACACAGTCCGGGAAGACAGCAACGAGGTTTCCAGCTTTCACGGGAATGACGATTTCCTAACCACCAACCACTGTTTACTATCCACTTCAACATAAATCAAACTTCCCCTAAAATGCAAAGCTCACGCCGATTCCAACGGCTCCGGCGATAGCGATACCGATTCCAATGCCACGGAGTGTCTGGCCCGATTTGGCATTGTCCTTGGCATCGTTGTATTCTTCTTCATTTGCAAAATATTTAGTTTCCGCTGCGTCTTTCGCTTTACTGTTCCCAACTACGGCAAGCACCACGCCAGCCACGGTCGCAGCAGCTCCGATACCGAGACACCACCTTGCCCGCGATTCCAGATTTTTTCGAAGGTTCGTCATTCACATTCGCGGGGATGCTCTCGCCCACTTTCGCTTTATCATCACGAGGTTCGTCAAGGGAGATTCCCGCCTTCGCGGGAATGACATCTGATTGCTCGCTGGTGACTTGAGATTGTTCGCTAGGAATGACGGAAGAAGCCGATAGATCCTTTATTGCACGGAAAAATTCAATCGATTTACTTTCAATCAAAGAAAGCAGTTCTTCCACGTTGGCGCCGCGTCCGTTGAAACTGGCAATCAGCTTGTTACCTGCCGTTTCGTAGAGTTCCGCCGAAAGCGTCAGTTTGGAGCCAAACCACCCCACGCGAGCCTGACAAACGTAGTCAGCAGCGATGTTCTTGCCTGTTTCCGCAAGGCAACTGCCTTCGCAATCTTCAATTGCCTTACCCGGCGGGAGCATCGCGTTTAATGTTTTCGCAAGTCATAATCGTGAAACCCTGCTTTGCGGGGAGTTCCTTCACGGCCTGCTCTCGCAAAACATTCGTCAAATATTGACGATCCAAAAGCGACACGCTATCCTTCGCGTCACCGTCCGCCATCGTCTCCAGTACGGCCACATACGCAGCCATAGCATCCGTCGTCAAAAACAGAAATAGTAGGAAAATCAACAATTTTTTCATGGAAAGGAATATAGCATTCCACGGCACAACTTTGGAAATGCATGGCGGCTAAAATAACATTGTTTTAAGAGGCTTCGCAGCCAAGTGTGAAAAGCACACCAAATTACGTTTTCTCTTTTTTATATTCTACAGCCTTATCCTCAAGAAGCTTCAAATTGAGGCATTTCTTAAATATATGGTACGATTCTATTGAAATGCATTTTTCACGTAGCTTTATGGCATTTTTCGTAATAGAATCTTCATTCTTTTTTACCCACGTTAGTTCCTGTCTTAAAAGAACCAAATATTTGCTTTTTTTCAGACAAACTACCATAAGAATCATTTTGCATAATATCATCGGGTCGCAAAGGCTTAGCGAATTTCAACGAAACTGGAACAATATGTTTAAGATCAATTATAGCGACAGGTTTCTTTACAGATTTTTCTGCATCTGTTTCATTATGAAGATAAATTTTGTTAAAAAAATTGTTTCACGAAGTAAGATGTGTTTGTTTTTACCAGACGATATTGGAGCGTAACCGAAACCAAGACCCTTTTATAAAATTATCTTTTAACCGATGCTCGATTTTATTTCTCTTCGTGGGTGCAGACTGCACAATTTGAAAAACGTAGATGCCCAGTTTCCGCTGGGTAAAATTACGGTTGTATGTGGTCCGTCGGGTTGCGGCAAATCAACGCTTGTGATGGACACGCTCCACGGAGAATCGAAGAGACGTTATCTTGAAACGCTCTCGCCATTTGCAGCCGACATGCTCGGAGGCAAGCGAAGCATTCCGCTCGACAGCGCCGAAGGGTTGCCCGCCAGTTTGGCGATTTCAGCAACTCGCGGAGAGGCCCCCGCCAAGGCTTACGCCCTTTCAATTGCCGAATGCGACAATGCTTTACGTACGTTATTTGCAGCGTTCGCAAAACCCGCCTGCCCTGTTTGCGGAGCTCCGATGGTGAGCCATAGCCGCGAAGAGATTATCCGCATTATCGCCGGGAAACCAGTCGGGACGAAGCTACAGTTTTTGGCGAAAATTGATTCGTGCGGTCATACGCTAGATAAACTATCCGCGGTGTTTTTGGCGCAGGGTTTTACGCGAGCATTAGCGGACGGAACAATGTATTCACTGGCGGATTTGCTCCCCGGCGAAAAAATCCTGAAGCCCAAAGAATTCTTTATCATCGTCGATAGAATCATCGTGCGCGAAAACACACGCACGCGCATTGCCGAAGCCGTTGATGCGACGCTCAAGCTCACGCATTCCGCAATTACGCTTGACATCGGCGGCACGCGAGAATTTTACAGCACAAAGCCGTGCTGCCCGAACGCAGGCGATAAAGACCATGAAGCAAGCGATGCTGATGCTGTCACAAATTTAGATGCACGTTCGTTCTCGCCGTATTGCCGCACCAGCGTTTGCGAATACTGCGACGGCACGGGAATCGTTTTAGAAAGTTCCATCAAAGAAATTTCCGCAAGCAAAAAATCTGCGGCAACCGCCAAAGGCGAAGGCAAAGGAAACAGCGGCAAAAACGACGCCAAAGCTAAAGGGAACGGTGGCAAAAACGATCCCAACGAAGCTCTTGATGATGACGAAGAAAGCGACGAATGCCCGCATTGCCACGGTTTGCGCCTGAAAAAGACTTACCTGAACGCTACGATTGACGGCATTAGCTACAAACAAATTCTAACTACAGAATTTGCGGAATTGCCAAAGCTTTTGCACCAGATTTTCGACGATAAAATCGGGCAGAACTTAAAGGCAACATTCACTTCGCTTTTGGATCGCCTTGAAGCCATCAACGATTTGGGCATCGGCTACCTCACTCCGGGACGCGCCGGCAAGACGCTTTCGGGCGGTGAAATCCAGCGACTCAAATTGGCAAGCCTTAGCACTGGGCACTTGAACGGGCTTTTAATCGCCCTCGACGAACCCGCCAGCGGTCTGCACACCTCTGACGTCAAGTCGCTTTGGACCGTTCTTGAAAAAGTCCGAAAACGCGGCAACACGCTTGTGCTTATCGAGCACAATCCACAAATCATCAGCCGCGCCGACTACATCATTGAAATGGGGCCGGGCGCAGGTGAAAAAGGCGGCGAAGTGCTGTTCCAAGGCCCGCGCGACGAAGTGCTGGAGAATCCAGAATCGCCAACAGGAAGGTGGATAAAAGAAGTAGGAAGTAGGAAGTCGGAAGTAGGAAGTAATTTAAAAAGTCTTTCTCGCAGAGGCGAGAAAAGAGTGCAAGGCGAACAAAGCAGGGCTGCTAGCAGACCTATTTTTGAGTCGAAGTCTCTGACAGCAAAGCAGTCAATTTTAGATCCCCGCCTTCGCGGGGATGACGAAAAAGAACGCGAGGGTGACAACACAAAAGCAATCGTCATCAACAACTTCGCGAAGTTTGATATGGCTCCCGTGAGCGCCACGATTCCGCTCAACAAGTTCAGCGTAATTACAGGTCCAAGCGGCAGCGGAAAATCAACGATCTTGTTCGAAAACATCGCGAAACGCGCCAAGGCAGAAGAATTCAAATCGCTCGGCATTGACGCTCTGTCCGTCCTCACGACCGGAGATTTTCACGGCAGCAAGCGCAGCACCGTCTTGAGCGCCATCGGGCTTGCCACATTGCTCCGCGACTTGTTCGCCAAACTCCCCGAAAGCAAGGTGCGAGGCTACACCGCATCAAAATTCAGCATGCACGCCCCCGGCGGTCGCTGCGAAAACTGCAAAGGCGAAGGCGTCATCTACGACCCGCTCGGCTATGAAGAATCCGAATGCCCCGTGTGCCTCGGCAAACGCTTCCGCGACGAAGTTCTCGAGGTCCGCTTCAAGTCGCTTTCGATTGCCGACATTCTCGACATGGAAATCGGCAGTGCATACAAGCTTTTCACGAACATGAAACCGTTCGCCGAAAAGCTAAAACCGCTCGTGGATACTGGGCTCGATTACTTGCGTCTTGGCCAAACCACGGCCCACCTCTCCGGTGGCGAACGCGCGAGACTCCGACTTTCGATCACGCTTGCCCGCGCCAAAGCCCCGAACACATTGTTCCTCTTTGACGAACCCGCCCGCGGCCTCCATCAAAAGGACATCCAGCAGTTGCTCGGACTCATTCGCGGGCTCTGCAACGCAGGCCATACCGTTATCGCCATTGAACACGCACAAGACTTTGTAAACGCCGCCGATCACGTCGTGGAATTGAAAAGGAAATAAAAATTTGTCCGAACCTTCAAAAAAAATATATCTTAGAGGTATTACGCAAACAGCTGTTTGGAGGATTCATGAACATTCGCAAGTACTGGAAAAGGCTCTTATTCTCAGCAACAACTCTATTTTGGGCAAGTTGCGGCGGGGACAGTGAAAATTTGCCAATTGCACCCCACAATAACGGAAGCGAACAGCCTTCAAGCAGTTCCGTTGAAATCCAAACAAGCAGTTCCGCAGAAAATCCTGCAAGTAGCTCTACTTTTACGGAAAGTAGCTCCAGCGAAGCCCCCTCCAGCAGTTCCGAAGCCATTTCAAGCAGTTCTAGTGAAATTTCTTCGAGCAGTTCCAGCGCCATTTCAACACACAAACTCGCAAGCGATACAACGGTAATCTGTTCCAGAGGATACTCGGGCCACAAAGAAGGTTGTTTTTTACACGAGAGTGACGGATACAAAAAAAATTCGAGGATAGCCGCAAACCTCAAAGACCTCTTGAAAAACAATAAAACAAGAACGCTTGAAGAATTGAGCGCCATCGAAGACTCGCTAGAATCAATCCATGAATTTGAAGACGCCCCCGTTTACGGAGTCACTCATTGTGTCCGGTACACATACGTAACATCATTCCATTGTTCAAACGGAAAAACATATGATGTTCATGAAGAATACGACAATCCATACATTGAAGAACACGATTACCTCCCTAAAGATGAATACATGCAAGAAGGCAATATCATTTACTCTTGGGAGGAATACAAAGAAAAATTCATCAGTTCCAGCAGCGAATCGTCCAGCAGCACCGAGTCACCGTCTCCCCTTTGCACCAAAGAAGACTTTGCCAGTTTCAATAAATTAAACGAAGATTTTTACAAAACAAAATCAAACATCACAAACAACATCAAAAAATCTTTAAGCGAAGATGAGCTCGAATTAAAAAATTCCTGCCTAAACAACATTCATGCCAAAAACCCCGGTTTTAACGGTTCTATTGCCACCAAACAAATTTGCGATGGTGACACAACAGTGAATCCACGTTATCAGGCAAAGCTCGACTCAAACACAGAATATGTTCAAAAGCAAATTGATGATTGTTTGAAAGAGGAATAACACATGAAAAAGATTGCGTTCTCGATTTTAGCTTTCGCAGCATTCACCTCAGCGTGGGCAGCACCGCTGTTCATCGGCTATTATCCTGATTGGGGCAAGTGGCACAAGCCTGCTTACACTGTAGATAAAGTTCCTTACGAAAAGTTGACGCATGTGCTTTGGAGTTTCATCACGCCAAATGCTGACGGAACGTTGCACGGCGATGCCGCTGACGACCCAAGTGCACTCGATTCCATGGTGACGCTCGCCCATGCTGTTGGTACAAAAGTTATCGTTTCGCTCGGCGGTGGCGGACAAAGCGACAAATTTGCCCCCGTCGCGAAAGACAGTACGCTACGAAATAAGTTTATCGTAAATCTCGTAGATTACGTCAAAGCCCACAACCTCGACGGACTCGATATGGACTGGGAATGGGAATACAACCCTGTGCCCGAAGCAGACACGATTGCTTACAACAAACTCTTAACGGAACTGCGCGAATCCCTCCCCAAGGACAAAAGCCTCTCGGCGGCACTCCCCTGTTCGCGTTATTACGGCAAATGGTTCACGCCCGAAGTTCTCGTTAAAAACTTGGACTGGTTCGGATTCATGACTTACGACATGACCGGCGACTGGGATGAAAAAGCCTTGTTCGATTCACCGCTTTATCCGCACGAAGGTTACACCACATGGTCATGGCAGGAAACTTTCGATTACTGGAGCAAGCGCGGCGTTCCCGCTGAAAAGATGGTCTTCGGTATTCCATCCTTCGGTTTTCAATTCGAGGGAGCCACCGGCCCGGGCAGCAATTTCACCAAAGGAAAGACAAAATCACTCAGTTACGCACAAATTGTCAAAAATACCGATTGGGAAATCCATTTCGATAGCGTTTCCGTAGAGCCTTACGCCATATCAGAAAACAGCTACACCACTTACGAAGACCCGCACTCCGCCGCCATCAAAACGCGTTGGGTTAAAGAGAACGGCTACGCCGGAATCATGGTCTGGGAAGTTTCGCACGACTACATCGAGGGCGTCGGAAATCCGATTCTCGACAGTATCGCCATTGTTCTCCGCGGGACAACAACAGGTATCGAGCCACGCAGAGGCCACGTCCGTTCCACACTACAATTGCAAAAGAAGCAAATCAAGCATGTCGATGCCCTCGGTAAAACCGCAGACAATACAAAGAACATGAAAATGCGCTATCGCATTAAAAAGCCGTAACCATCGAATTATAGTTTATCTAAAAGAATTCCTTAAACGCATCCTTGTTGGCGTAAACACCGTTGCCTTTCCTGTCGAACAACGCAGGGCCCCACGCACCGCCGATGGTCGGTTCCCAGAAGAATGTGCCAATCCAGCGATTCATGCCGCGAATCATTTCGCGAGTCTTTTGACGCGAATTATCGAACTTGTAATGGTTATCGGAATCGCCGCCATTGTATTCAGCCACGATAAATTCAAGCTTAGAATACTTCGAAGTCACAGTATTGAACAAACTCTTCCAATTGTCTGGAGCGCCGTCACCGTAAGCGGTATAAGCAGAAAAGCC
>Ga0265300_10005138_pt1 | contig 10202 bp, 5 predicted proteins | sample AusTroGonzalo_MG_FD_193482 | JGI IMG/M metagenome (GOLD analysis project Ga0265300, IMG submission 193482) | Bovine rumen microbial communities from tropical cattle in Woodstock, Queensland, Australia - Gonzalo_03 | ecosystem: Host-associated > Mammals > Digestive system > Stomach > Rumen ... | reverse complement strand
TATTCTGTGTCAATCTATCTTTCTGTGATATTCTGTGTAATCTATGGCTACTCACTCTGGGAACGGGTTCTCACCTGGCAGCGGAATAAAACTGTTTTCTGCAGCTTTCTTCTGATAGATGACAACCGTCCTTTCTACGGTGTTCGTTTCATTTCTCATATAAATGATACCCGATCTCGTGCCATCTGTCTTATTCGGACTGGCGGTAATGGTCACATTACCGTTACCCTCTCCAGAGGCAGGGTCGAGGAACAACCAGTCTACATCCGAAGAAAGATTCCACTTACAGTTGGATTTGATAGACAGGATATTCTCTTTTGTATCTGACAATGTCAATTCTTCACTGGCGGCGATATAGTCAGGTTTCTTGCCAGAATCAGCATCATCATCGTCACCGCCACAGGCAACGAATGCAACCATCATCAACAGAAATATCGTTGTTTTCTTCATCATCTCAATCATATCTGTCTCCTTTCCTATTTAATGATCATTTTCTTTCCTTCTACCACATAGACACCAGGCTTCAGTCCGTTTCTGATATCAGTCTTTGAAGCACAGCTCTTGACAAGCACACCCCGCATGTCATACACTCTGACACCCTCAGAGGTTTCATCGACCATACTCTTCACGGATTTAATGGCAGTAGTCATACCATCCAGGACACCGATGGAACGGGTGTTCGAAGTGGTGGTCATATAGGCCTCGAAGGGATATACAGATCTGAGTCCTTTCACAAACTTGCTGCCCTTGTCTGCCTGCGTATAAGTCACAATATCATTATTCACGTTCAGGGCAAGAATGGCGTCACCATTCTTATTGACATAGTTAGGAACGAACGTGCGGTTACTGAACTTGACACCGTTTACATCATGGGAATTCTTGACTTCCACGTTCTCCGACTCGAATGTCACCTTACCGACAACCCGATAGTCCGTCAGATAGAAGTTATTGTTCGGCATACTAATTAAATAAGGTGTATTGGCCTTGATGCCTTCTGCCTCCTGATAGCCACTGGCCGTCAGTTCGTACAGCCAGAACGGTTTTTCCTCACTGTCTGTTGTCCACTTCTTAAACGGGATGATGTTTCCTTTAGTGGCGTGCTTGATGGTCTGTACGTCGTATGGAAGGGCGATGGTCTCCCATCCCTTGGGCTCCGTGATGCCAGTCTCCATCGAATAGTTATGGGTGTACGAAATCTTCTCTGCCGTGAAGGAACGCGGACAATAGAAGTCATTACCTTCCTTACCGTCAGTCAGTACGATGTTCTTGGCAACACCATCCACCACAGCGTTCTGATCTGCCCATGCCACATATTTCGCATCGCTCACATAGAGCAGGAAATTCGGATTGCCGACGATGGCTCTAAACTGAGTAGACGGATTCCAGATGACGGCAGCCAAATCCGGACAGTTCGCCAGCGCATCCTCCCTGATACCAGTCACTTCCCACTGGGTATCAGCGTATGCCACTTTCGCCGGCACCTCAAGAACCTGTAAATTGTCGCCTGATGTCACGGTGACCTGATGGTCTGTAAACGAAGACACCAGATAATGGATGCCGTCCTTTTCAAACGTCATCTCCATTGCCTCGAATGAAATGTTCACATTGATATCAGCACGGATGCTGTTAATCGTGTAATGGTTATCAACGATGGCCGAGGTCACGTCATTACCATTTACCTTCAGTGATTTGGTCATATAGCCTTCATCCGGTGTGAAGGTCAGCACCGCTGTAGTGTCTTCATTGAAGTATGCTGACCATGATTTATCACGGAGGATGATATTGTCGTCGACGGCCACCTCACCTTTTCCTGCAACATAGACCGTCAGGATATACTTGTTTACAGGTATCTCCTCATACTCGGCAACAAGTGCGGTATTCTTCTTGATATTCTTGATGGAATACTGATATTTTCCCAACTCCGAGGTGATATCCAGATCGTCGAGCATGACTTGCTTGATACGCCAATTGTTACCAGGACTGAATGTGATGAAAGCATCCAGGCCGTCTTCTATTCTGAACACAGTAGTTGTATCTTCTACCGCCTCGTCTTGGAAGTTGACAGTACCCTTACCGATCGAGGTGACAATCAGACGATAGTGTATCTTCTCATACGCCACAGCTACCTTATAGTCCTTATCGATATATGCGATGGAATATTCGCCGAATCTGGGCTTTTCTGTTGTCAGAGTGTCGGCAGCGTAAATGTCAGCGAAAAGACTGTCGCTGATAATAGTATCATTCACTGTCACATCCATGATCTGATAGCCCTTATCCGAGACGAAGGCCACAATCAGTGAGTCACCCTCCATAAAAGTGTACTCCAGAGAGTCGTTCCTGATGACCAGCGAGTCGTTGATTAGTGAATCGGCTATATTAATAAGTGAGTCACGCTTACAGATGGCCTGACCGTCTCCTTTCGACATAATGGTGATCTTATATTCACCGCCGATGATCTTATAGAACTGTCTGGCCCAGCTCTCTTCATTCATGAAGGCTGCTCTGGAACCTTTGGGAACCTTCAGCGTAGCTTTCTCATGGATACCCTCAAACACGCTCAGGTCTATTTCAAACGGTTTCTTGAATTCTACCTGTACCCACTTCAGACTGTCACAATTCTTGAAGGCAGACTTCTCTATCTTCTCGATGGTAGCAGGCAGTTTCAATGAATCCAGACGCGTACAACCCTCAAAGGCTGATTCGCCAATCTCTTTCATTTTGTCGGCTATCGAGACAGAGTCCATCTTCTCACAACCCAAGAACGTTGCCTTGGCAATCGCTGTGAGTTCCTCTGGCAGAGCCACATAAGGCAGAGTGGTACAACCCGCAAAGGCAGAGTCACCAAGCTCTTTCAGTCCCTCGCCCAACAACAGTGATTCTATCTTCTCACAATCCTTAAAAGCAGAATTGCCGATCTTCTCCACAGACTTCGGGATTTCCACCTCTGTCAGGCTGATACAACCTTCAAAGGCTGAATTGCCAATCTCTTCGACACCATTTTCGATCGTGAGTTTCTTCAGTTCCTTGCAGCCTTTGAAGGCACCATCCTTGACCACCTTCATTGAGGCAGGAATGGTCACTTCCTCCAGGCTGCTGCCGTCGAAGACCGATTCACCAATATCTTTCACAGAGGCAGGGATGGTCACTACTTTCAGTTCACCACAACCTTCAAAAGCAGAATCACCAATCTCTTCCACACCTTCCTCCAATTCTACTTTGGTCAGGCTGGTACAGTCCTTAAAGGCCTTCTCTCCTACCTTCTTCACAGTACTGGGAATAGTCACCTCTTCCAGACTCGTACATCCCTCGAAGGCCGACTCTTTAATCTCTTCTACGCCAGTCTCTATTTCAAGATCTTTCAGACTGGTACAATCCTTGAAGGTCATCTTCTCAATCACTTTCAGGCTGCCGGGAATGACAATCGCCTTCAGGCTGCTACAGCCCTCAAATGCCGATTCGCCAATCTCTTTCACCTTCTTGTCCTTGCCGAATTCAAAGGTCTCCAGACTGGTACAGTCCTTAAATGCATCCTTGCCGATCTTGTCGATGTTTCCAGTCAGTTTGACAGACTTCAGCTTCTTGCTGCCCTCAAACATCGATTCGACAATACTCTTGATGTCACCCTTGATCTCAATCTCCTCCAGACTGGTACAGTTCTTGAAGAAATCCTCATTAATCTCCTCGACATCACAATCAATCTCCACCGTAGTCAGTTTGGCACAATCCTTGAAGAGCGCCTTGCCCAGTTCCTTGACGGATTCCGGAATGATGACTTTCTCCAGTTTCGAACAGCCGTCGAACGCAGAATTGCCGATCTTTTCCACACCTTCGTCCATCTCAATCTTGGTCAGGCCGGAACCTTTAAAAGCGTTCTCGACGATGGCTGTCACCTTATACTTCGTCTCCTCATAGGTCACTTCCTTGGGGATGACAATGCTGGTGGCAGCATCCTCAACGCCCTCGACTTCTACCACGCCTTCATCTGTCACATGATATTTGACATCGTCGACGGTAAAGTTCTCTACAGCCTCCTTTTCTTCGTCGTCAGAGGATTCGTCACCATCTGCCAATACGGCACCATACGAGAATGCCGACAGAGCTATGATGAACATCAATGCAAATAAAGATGATCTTCTCATTTTATGATATGACTTTATGATTTATACCTTAATTATGTTATTTTCAAGATGCAAAGATAGGAAGATTATTTGAACTTTGCAAATATTTGGGGTAGAATTTGGTAATATCGTGAAAAATAACTAACTTTGCACACAACAAAAAGACTAATAGATGAATAAGTATCAACATTGGCTGTGCGCCGCACTGGTGTTTTGCTATACCTGCGTCGTGAATGCCCAAACGAAACTGGTTTTCACCCCACAATGGACGGCCCAGGCGCAGTTCGTGGGATTTTATGTGGCAAGCAGTATGGGTTTCTATCAGGAAGCCGGCCTCGACGTAGTGATCAAGCATCCAGCCTCCTCGAAGTGGAGTCTTTATTATTTGACAGAGGGCGAAAGCCAGTTCATCACACTGAATCTGGTGACGGCAATGACCATGATAGACAAGGGTGTCAAGTTGGTCAATGTCATGCAGATATCACAACAAAACAATCTGCTGATCGTTTCCCACACACCGTTGAAAGGAATAGAGAGTCTCCGGAACAAGAAGGTGGGCCATTTCCGGACTGGTTCCAGCGAGGTGCCTATGGCGTTGGATAAGAAATACAAGCTTGGCATCCAGTGGGTTCCATTCATCTCTAACATTAACCTCTATATCTCCGGAGCTATCGATGCAGCTCTGGCGATGAGTTTTAACGAACTCTTCCAACTGAAGATGGCCGGACAGCGCATCAGGAAGGAACAGCTTCTATACATGCGTGATATCGGCTATAACATACCCGAAGACGGTGTTTATGTGACTGCCGACTTCTATAAACGTCATAAGGATCTTGTGACGAAGTTTGCCGAGGCCACCCGCAAAGGCTGGGAATGGGCTGTGCAGCATCCCGAGGAAGCAATGGACATCGTGATGATCACCATGCGACAGAACGGTGCCCCCGGCAACTTGATTGCGCAGGAATGGATGCAGAAAGAGATCCTGAACCAACTGGCCGACAAGGACACGGGCAAGCGCTCCTACAAGCTGGAGCCGAAATCCTTAGAACTGGCCAACCGCATCCTGGTGGAGAGCGGCATCATTAAAAAAGAAATCACCTATCATCAGATTACACAATTATGAGCCAGTCAAGACAAGCGAAAGGATTCCATTCGTTGCATGCCAGGCTGACGCTGTGGGTCATGCTGACGGTAATGGCCGTCTTCGTCCTCATCACCATCATCATCACTAACGTCATCCGTAAGGCATTACTGAGCAGTTCTGAAGAGAATGCGAAAAGCCGTATCGAGATAGCCAACGAGCGCATCAACAGTATACTCGTCGGTGTGGAGGTGGCTATGGATAACGTGATACCAGATGTCACAGATAATTTGGACAATCCCGATCAGTATTATGCGGTTGTCAAAAAGCTTCTGGAACAAAATTCCTCCATCATCGGCTCCGCCATTGCCTTCGAACCCTATTATTACCCTCAGAAGGGCGAGCACTTCTCACCCTACGCCTACCGGATGGTGAACGACTCCATCGGCACCAAGCAACTGGGCTCGTCGGAATACGAGTACCACTACATGGACTGGTATCAGATTCCTAAGCTGCTGAAGAAAAGCTATTGGAGCGAACCTTATTACGATACGGGCGGCGGTGAGCAGATGATGACCACTTACTCGCATCCTATTTATGACAAGGAGGGCAACATGATAGCCATATTCACGGCAGACGTGTCGCTGAACTGGCTGACGGAGCTGGTGGCGAAGAGTGACATCGAACTGAATGCCAAACTTCTGAGCGCACATACAGACACCACCGGATTGAAGATCAACAATGAGTTCCTCTCTACGCATGCCTATTCATTTATCATCGGACGTGCCGCCACCTATATCACCCATCCTTTGAGTGAGCGAATCCTCAATGACACCTACTTTGTTTATTCCTTGGAGACGAACGACTCAATCGATGCGCAGATTGGCTACGACATGGTCGACGGCCTTTCCGGCATGCGTGAGATGGAACGCGACGGCGTGAAATACCTCATCTGCTATGCCCCTATCAAGCGCACGGGATGGTCGATGGCAACGGTCATACCTGCCAAGATCATCTATGGCAGTTCGCAGCTGCTCAGCTACCTTGTCCTGCTCATCATGTTTATTGGACTGGTCGTGCTTTTCCTCATCTGTAACTCGGTGGTTATGCGCATTACCCGACCGTTGGCACGCTTTGCCGACTCTGCTGACGAGGTGGCAAAGGGAAATCTGGATGCGAAGTTGCCCGACATCAAGACCAAGGACGAGATGGCCCGTCTGAGACAATCATTCTCACTCATGCAGACCTCTTTGAAGCATCAGATGGAAGAACTCCGTCAGTCCACGGCCTCCAAGGCTGCCATCGAGAGTGAGCTGAAGGTGGCCAGCGACATTCAGATGTCGATGCTGCCGAAGATATTCCCCGCCTATCCTGAACGCGATGATATCGACATCTTCGGACAGCTGACCCCGGCCAAGGCCGTCGGTGGCGACCTCTTCGACTTCTTCATCCGCGACGAGAAGCTCTTCTTCTGCATCGGCGACGTATCGGGCAAGGGAGTCCCCGCCGCTCTGGTGATGGCCGTCACCCGTGCCCAGTTCCGCACCGTCTCTGCCCATGAGTCACAGCCGGAGCGAATCGTCCTCCGTCTCAACGAGACCATGAGCGAGGGCAACGACTCCAACATGTTCGTGACGCTCTTCGTGGGTGTGCTTGATCTGCCGACGGGACGCCTGCGCTATTGCAATGCCGGCCACGACGCTCCGATGCTCATCGGGTCGAGCATCGGCATGCTGCCTTGCGATTCCAACCTGCCTGTCGGTGTCATGGGCGGCTGGAAATTCTCGACGCAGGATGTTCTGATAGACCCTGACACCACCATCTTCCTCTATACCGACGGACTTACCGAGGCTGAGAATATCACCCACGACCAGTTCACCGAGAAGCGTATCCTCGAGGTTGCTGAGGAATGTCTGGCAAACAATGATTACAAGCCCGCCCATTTTGTCAGCAACATGACCAAGGCTGTGAGGGAGTTTGTCAATGGTGCCGAACAGAGTGATGACTTGACGATGCTGGCCATCCAATACACCAAGCGGCAGCTCGACGTGCGCTATCAGCGCAGCCTCTCGCTGACCAACGATATCCAGCAGGTGCCGAAGCTTGCCGAATTCATGGATAATGTCTGCGAGGCCATGGGCTTCGATTCTGCTACTACGATGAAGATGAACCTCGCCATCGAGGAGGCTGTGGTCAACGTGATGAACTATGCCTATCCCGAAGGGACGACGGGTGCAGTCAATATTGAAGTTCAGGCGAACGATGTCAGGTTGAAGTTTGTCATCTCCGACAGTGGCAAGTACTTCGACCCCACTAACGTAGCCACCGCCGATACGACGCTCTCGGCAGAAGAACGTTCCATCGGTGGCCTCGGCATCTATCTGGTTCGTCAGCTGATGGACAGCGTGAACTACGAGCGCATCGGCGGTTTCAACGTCCTCACCCTCCGCAAGAAGCTCAATCAATAAATCATCTGGGACAGCAAACCTATAAGAGATGACAAGGATCACCATACTAAGAACGCTTTGCTTGTCAATACTTGCTGTAGCGTTCATTGATTGTTCCAACCCGCAGGGAGGGAATCAGGCGACCCCGGCATCTGACCAGTATGAAAGCCTCCGTCGTGATGTGGCAGCAAGGATGCACCAGAATCCGGACAGCGCATTTATGATGCTCGACAGCCTGGAGGCAACTGACGAATATGCAGTTTGCGTGATCAATCTCATAAGAGGTAACATCTACGGTCAAATGATGAGTCTGCGGTTTGCTGAATTCTACCTCCGGAAAGCCATCGGCCAGGAACTGCATGACGAATGGCCTAAAGGCTACTACATGGGAATATACAACTTGGGGCTGGTGCTGCAAGAGAAAAGTAACCTGGAAGAGGCGTTGAAAGTGTCGAAAGCAGGCTACGAGGAAATCTTAAAGGAAACCGACCCGTCGCTGAAGATCTGGGAGACGTCGCTGCAGTACGTGATAGGAAGCTGCCAGTTGAAACTCAAACAATTGGACGAGGGTGACAAAATGATGCAGCGGTGTTACGACCAGCTGATGAAAAGAGCCGCCACCGACACTACCCATGCATCGATAGAGCAGATGGGAACCATGAGCACCAACATTGCCTTGGATTATTATAACCACTACCCCGAGGCCACCATGACCTGGATAGAGCGCGCTGAGAAGTCGCTCGATATACTGGCCGAGCATAATAAGACGTCACAACAACCGTCGAACGAGCCGGTCATGAGAATGAAGTTGCAGATGATCAAAGCCATCATCTATGCAACTAACGGAAAAACAGAAAAGGCCAAGGATATCTACAATACCGTGATGGCGTCGCCATACGCCGACCATCCGATTCTCCTTTCCGACAGGCTGATGTACCTGGAAAATACCAACCAGTGGGATGCCGCTGCCAACCTGATGCCAGAGATCGTTGAATTCAACGAAGAGTTGGATATAGAGGACTATACGATGGATAACCTGAGCGACATCGCCAACAGCTATCTCGTCTACGAGAAGGCCGGAAGGACGGCCGAGGCCGCGAAGGTGGCCCATCAGATGGCCCATATTGTGGACAGTGTGAGGCTGTACCAGAACAAGAACGATGCCGCCGAGCTGGCCGTCATCTACGACACACAAGACAAGGTAGAGCAGATAGCCAATCAGCAGATGCGCCTGTCGAGAGCCCGTGTCCTGGCACTCATCGTGACCATCATTTCACTTTCCGTGTTCTTTACTGTTTTCCACATCATCCGTCAACGGGCGGCCAAGCGTTTGGCAGAGGTGCGGGCAACCAAAGAACGTATGGAAAGCGAGCTGAACATCGCACGCAGAATCCAGATGTCGATGGTGCCCAGCACGTTCCCCGACTACGAAGGCCTCGACATGTATGCCTCGATGGCACCAGCCAAGGAGGTGGGCGGCGACCTATACGGTTATCAGATACAGGGCGATCAACTCTACTTCTGCATCGGCGATGTAAGTGGCAAGGGTGTACCGGCATCGCTGTTCATGGCACAGGCTACCCGCCTGTTTCACGCCCTGGCCTCACAAGGCATGAGTCCAGCCGAGATATGTACCATCATGAATTCCGAATTGTCGGGCGAGGACAACGAGCAGGGCATGTTCGTCACCATGTTCATCTGCCGGCTCAATCTGAAGCTCAATGTGCTTGAGTACTGCAATGCCGGACATAATCCGCCCGTGTTAGGCAATGTCGACGGGCAATTATCGTTCCTCGACGTGGATCCCAACGCACCCATCGGACTGTGGCCCGGATTAGAATATGTGGGCGACTCCATCGACTTCTTCAAAGATCGACTCCTGTTCCTATACACCGACGGACTGAACGAAGCCGAGGATGCCGAACAAAATCAGTTTGGCGATGAACAACTGTTAGACATCCTTCGCCAGACATGCTTCGACTCAGCCAGGCAGGTAGTTGAAGTCATGACCCAGAATGTAGAACGTCACCGCAACGGAGCAGAACCTAACGACGACTTGACGATGCTTTGTTTACATATCTATTAAATGAAAAGATAAAGTAATCGTTATGACAGGACAAATTTTGAGGGAGTTGGCCTGATTTGTCGCCTATGGTGACGATTGTCGCTATAAGTTGGAGAAATAAATGTGAGAAAGTTTGTTATGAGACGAAATATGGCGTAACTTTGCATCAGATTTAAGATTTACGCATACGTTAAGTTTCATAAGTTTGGTTTTGTTATTCGGTTATTTGATTAGTTGGAAATTTGCTTAGGGCTCGCAGGGATGCGGGCCCTAAGCATTGGTGATTGCTCCTCCAGCCACGGACACAGCCGTTTCAGATTCTCAACATCCTCACTACTCGGGATATTCCCATCCAGACTGTTACATTTGCAAAAGGACAAAAGGACAAAAGGACAAAAACATTTTTGAAAATGACACAGCCACCAAGACAAGAACAATTATATTATAATATAATTATATATATATAAATATATATATAATTTAATATAAGG
>Ga0265300_10005137_pt1 | contig 10202 bp, 8 predicted proteins | sample AusTroGonzalo_MG_FD_193482 | JGI IMG/M metagenome (GOLD analysis project Ga0265300, IMG submission 193482) | Bovine rumen microbial communities from tropical cattle in Woodstock, Queensland, Australia - Gonzalo_03 | ecosystem: Host-associated > Mammals > Digestive system > Stomach > Rumen ... | reverse complement strand
CAAGGACGATAAATGTCTTTATAGGATAATGGGACAATCAGACCCTATCGACGGAGTTAATCTCTATACGTTAAGAATCGAAAAGGGAAATAAGGCAAATCCTCCTGGATATATCGTACATAATGTACCAGAAACGATTTTGAATCATATAAAATAAGGAAAAATAAACCATGGCAAGACATGTAAATACACAATATATGCTTTTTAAGCAGAATCTTCAAAATAGATTCGCTGAACGCTATCGCAGAGATACAACGCCTAACTATTCACAACAGGATGTTGAACATCTTAAGCTTATTCACCCTGAAATTCCAGAACCGATTATTCCTGCAGCACGCAGTTTTCGTCCGTTCCCGACACGTAAAAATGTACAACAGCAAATTGCTCTTGATACATTCGAACAGGAATATGAAGAATTTATCGCAAAGCTCAAAGCTGATAAAAAGGCAAAGGAAGAATCTGAGCAGGTACAGGTTGAACCAGTAGTTGAAGAAACTGCGCCGATCGTAGAAGAACCTGTTGTTGAAGATGTTGTCGAAACTCCGGTTGTCGAAGAAACAAAACCTACGAAAAAGAAAAAGGCTAAATCTGTCGAAGAACCTAAAGATGAACTTCCAATGTTCGATTTAACCTAATAAAAATTAAATAAAATAAAAAACCGGTTTTTCAACCGGTTTTCTTTTTAAACTTCCGTATCAAGTTTCGTTAATAAATCACGCGTATTATTAAGTTCACCCTTCTTAGAAGCAATGTCTTGCTTAATCTTATCGCGTTTCTTAATCAACGGTTCCTTGAGCTTTCTGTTCAAATATGCCCTAGCCTTAATATCAAGCTTAGCGGAAATCTTCTTGACCAAGAATATAGCGTTCTTAATATTTTCAAACTCTAAATCTTCTTCATTGAGAAGCTTGCCGTTAAAGATGAGCTCGATACAAGCCTTAACCTTATTAATTTCAACCAACTGGTCTTCACTGAGAGTCTGGATTACAGCAGTTACAGTCTTCATGATATTTTCAATATCAAATACTGCCTTTGCACCCGGAGTATCAGACAAAGTTACGTCGTTCGGATTATTTGTTCCTTGGTTAAATTCCGGGTCATCTTCATGAGCTTCGAAATCAACTGCGGAATCATCATCTTCATCGTCATCTTTATCTTTACCAGCAGTACCGGCTTCTCCGCCAGCTCCGCCCCCGGCTCCACTGCCAGCACCACCGGCATCACCGCCAAACGGATCGTCTCCGCCAGCAGGACCGCCAAACGGATCTGCACCACCGGCATCACCACCGACGTCTCCACCTGCATCTCCTCCAGCATCACCGCCCGGACCAGCAGTATCATCACCGCCAAACGGGTCGTCAGCTTCGCTAATAACCGGAACTGGCGTAAAATCAGCCTCTTCCGTCAAGAAGTTATTAAAATCTTCAGATTCTGAAAGACTAATAGGCTTGAATGTTTCATCAAATATATCTTTAAGTGTTTTCATATCTTATTTATTTGCCTTAAATATTTCGTTAAGACGATTCTTAACTATCTCTTTATTTATACTACGAAGATTTGAGCATGTTAAATAATTAAAGAAAACACGGGTACTTTTTGAATTTTTTGACGTTAAAAGCATATAAAGTCCCTGTTTATCTTCATTTAAGAGCATATTTACTATCAATTCCATTAAATCAGTCATACGTTCGGCCATAATCTCGCGGTCGTCAATATCGCAAGTCCTATATGCCTTAATGAGCTGTTTTTCTAAAAATTCTTCCCTATGCTCAATCTTATAATATATTGAAAATAACACTTTTACAATCCTTACGACAAATCAAATTTAGGCTGTTCGACTTCAACAGGTTTAACATTGGCATTTTTCATAATTTCAAACTGTTCAGCAGGGGTAAATATATAAGTATTATTCTGCGTAAGCTGACCTGGTGTACTGCCAGAATTCGTAACAGCCTTACGTTCTGCCATTCGTTCCTTAGATGCAAGAACTTTTTCTCGATATTCTTCGTTAGATTCGATAACCTGATAGTCTGTAATCTCTTTTTCTACATCGCTGAGCTTAGCTACGTTTTCACGAACAGATTTTGAAAGCGTAGCATAAACAGCATACATAGCAGGATTACCTGCACCTTGTGTAATCATATCCTTTAATGTCGACATAACTTCACGGTCAGATGCAATCAAGTCCTGTAATTCAGTTATAATATATTCTTTATCTTCAAGATTATATTTTTGTGACTTAATGCCTTCTCTAACTTCGGCAATCTTTTCATCAGCCTTAACCAAAGCATTCTTTACTTCGTTTTCAGCTTCTTCTATATTAAATTCTTCTTTTAAACTCTGAAATGCGTCCATATGCTGATATAAAATATAGTAAAAAAATTTTTAATGTGTTTAGATTAATATTTTATTCCGATTTCTTCTTCAGAAAGAACCTTAAAAATATATCCGTTATCTTTGCACCATTTACGTGCGTATGTCCATTTTGAATTATTTATTCGCAAGACATTACAACGTTCCTGCCAATTCCGTATAGCCTTTTGCGACTTTTTCTTCGGCGGGTCAGGATATATTATCTGGTTATTTTCATTCAGAACTGCAATCTGACACTTAGGCTTTACTTCTAAAATATACTTATTTATTTGCCCAAATTTATCGCGGCAGACAAAAAAGAAATCGGTAACATAAGTATGTTGTTTTCCGTCAACCTCGTTGATATATGGGACTTCAAGTATTTCAGATCCCCATTCAAGAATCGAGTCATACTTATCGCAAAATTTCATGAATTTCAATTCCCAAGAACTACGATAAGTACAATTCGAAACTTTCGCATTACGTCCGACGACATATTTCGAATTTTCCGGATGAATATTCAAACATTTTTCCGGATGTTTAGGTATAAAATATCCCTTTACGTAATTTTTAGAATAAATCGACATATTATTTGAATATATATAACCCGTTTTCCGACCACTGTATATTGACAATGGCGTTCTTAAGCTTGTAATTCAGCGGCAGTTCATAATAGATACACGGAACTGCGGCCTTTCCTTCAGTAAACGCATCGACCGGCCTAGCAGAAGTCAGCATATATGTACCAGAACAAGCACTCCATGCCAATGTTTCTGCCTTAGTCCTACATAGTTTTATCCTATTGACATAATCGGCTGAAATATTTGCTATACGAGCGCCTGAATACCAAGTAATCAACAATGCTCCGCCTTGTGAATTATGAACATCGCTATTTAATGAAACATTGTTCGTCTTTGGCATTACGTTATTACCGACCAGATAATCCTGCGGGCCGTCATAAATCTTGTATTCATTCTGTTCATAATTATTACTGAAATTGTATTCAGTCTGGAAATAACGAGACCTGCTATCCCAATACGGCGGGCTAATTGACGTAGCCTTGCCATAATTATTATATTCTGATATATATCTAATGCCTTCAGCCGACTGATGTAACCTTCTGTCATAAACTTCATAGTCATATGCTGTATAACAAGTATCTGTAGTAAAAGTTATACCTTGAGGGCAATCATGTTCTGAAAACAGATAAGCGGACAACGGTAAATCGAATATTTCTTCATAAGTATTTTCCATATTCATTCCGTCGTCGCCATTACACTCAACATCTATTTTTCCCAATATGCCAAGATGCGTCATCGATTCCGGAATAAATACATTATTTTTGGAATATGTATACATATTCGCATTAATGTCATTAATTCCAGAAAATGACATACCGCCAGGACAAAGCCAAACATCAAAATAACCCGGTTCATAAAACGGTTTATTCTCTTTCATTACCCTGTCATTGACAAGTTTCAGATATGAATTAAATACACAACTAGACATCAGTATTTACCTCTAACAGCAAGCCAGACAATGGCGGTAAAAATCCATCATTTTCCGTATACTTTTCAAATTCAGATTCAGGAACACTCGGGTAGCACTTATATGTCCAAGACGTACCATCAGTACATTCACCCATTCCGACATCTATATACATAACCGGCTCATTATTACTATCTGTTATATATAAACCTTCAAAATCATCAGCAGATATACTTGATAATGTTATACCGTTTTTCTGATATTCCTTATCGCTTTCAAGCTTAGCAAGAATACATTGTTCGTTTAAAGTTTTACCAAACGTAAGCAGGTTTTCACTATAACGGAAATTGTCGTTATATTCTACATTCTGATATTTTGCATCTTCATTCCTAAACCAGAAACCTGCCTTATTATTCTGATAATCAAATCCACAATTCCATACACCGCCAGAAATCGGATTTTCTTCAGCTTTAGACAAAATATGTTTCGTATACGTATACTTGAAGTAAGTCGCATAATTTTCTTCATCTGGTATTTCTTCCATCGCTTCGTCGACAATTTTCTTGAAATATTTATTTGCAGCGACAACAGAAGTATTATACCATGCGTCTTTATCATGTCCAATATCCAGTAATTCATACTTAAACGTAACATCGTTTTGTCGCATTTCATCGGTCATGTTAATACTGCAATTTATCAAATCATTATGGAATTTACCCACTTTATTCAATGCATAAAACGGCTTCGGTACAATATTATATGTACCTGTTGTTCTGTCATTTTCTATTACACGTTTTATATTTTCCGTTACATCGTCATCATCACCGGTTTCTGTATTATGTTTGAAATATTTTATAGATACACAATTAGTCAAAGGTGCCGGGTCGAGATTATCGTCATACCAGTCATGCGAATCATCATCATAACTTGCACCGCCATCTCTATGAGTTTTTTGTCCACAAACATATCCTAAACAGAACGGAAAATTCGGCGGAGATATTCCATCTTTTCTATTTCTATTATACGGAGAAAAATCGAACAAAATAACCGCGTTTGCAAATTCATCTTTCGAGCGACCTTCATCATCATCGCTGTAAAAATACCAACCGTAACCTGCACCAAATGCTTTACTATCACGCCACTTTCTGAACGGTCTTTGATCAACATCCTGATTATCGTAAAATGCAGAAAGTTCAGAAATACCATTACCATAAGTACCTTCATTATTATCATACGTTCTACGCCATATTCTAGTATTAACATAGTTATTAGGACCAATATCGCCATCGTCAGTGCTAAATCGTGCGTCTGATTTCACGGTTACTATATAGTTTTCATCAATTTCACCAATATTCGTAGGAATAGTTGTAAACGGTGCTTTACTAAATGCATCTTTTCTGATTTGGAATTTAACGCTATAAACTCCAGGTCTTGCTGCATTTCCGCCATCACGGTCTCCACCTAATTGTCTTTCCAGATAATGTGGTGCATTTTCATAAACGATTTCAATATAGTCAAAATCTAATTTCGTCAAATCTATAGTATCTCGCTCAAATGTTTCATCATTGGTAATTTCATTCGGCTCGATGATAAGATCTGAACCAAAATACGGATATAACAAATCAATTTTATTGCCATTATAAATAAAGTTCTTAAAATCCCTATATCCAGACTTTGTATATCCTACAGCATACGTTGAATCTGCTGAAGCTGCCGTTGATGTATCTATATCCGGTGCACTATATTTCGCTTCGCTCCATTGTGCTGCAATATAATCCATAGGTTCTCTACCATTACCGACACTATTACCAAGTGAAGCATTTCTTTCATAAATGTAATAATATGAATTTTCTTCATCAGGTATTACTTGAGTATTCTTCTCTTCTAAATATCCTTGTAAATGAGGTCTAAAGTCTTTTCTGAAGTCGGTATCATATCTACCTGCTGAAGGTTTGTCCTCAGTTCGAACACCATATATACTTGCTGCTGCCGGCAACGTAATACTTGACCATACATAATCACCATGAGTATTGTTATACATCACGGTATTTTTCCAGTTTATTATTTTTCCAGGAATTTTTGCCGTGTCCATGGTAAAATTGGTTCCTTCTCGTGCATTTATCAAATCAATAACACCGCCGGCATAACCTGAGTATTTCCAGCCTTTATTCTGTGTTACATCAAAAAGTCCCAAACCATTACTTACACCAGGCAAGTCTAATTCCATATTTACCGACCAATAATCAGGATCAGATAATGGCGCGGCAAGCATTTGGTCCATCATGAACAAACCAAGCCTATCCCAGCTACTATGTCTCTTTACACCGTCTAATCCGGTTACATAATTATCTTCGTTTTCTAAATCAACTTCAGTATTATGGAACGGGCTTGCTATAATCGAAGGCACAGACAGATAAACTGGTTTCACTTCGGCAAACATCGGGCTAGAAACGCCAAAATCATAAAAATTCGAATAAAGCTGTGTTGCTGAATTCTTATGAAGGTCAATAACACGAGATACACTATAACCGCCGTTTAACAACGCAGTATCAATTTCTTCTGTGTAATTAAAAACACAGTCAGTAATTGATATGCTTCGGTTTTCATGACTCTCACCGTTAACGTCATTATTTGCATATATACCATTAATATCAAGTAACGGCGCATATTCCGAAGGATCACTAAACTTCTCCGCGATTTTACTATTCCAGTACCAAATATCACTGATATTACAAGAATTATATTCGACAACTGCTGCAATACCGCCAAACCTATTAGCGAAATAATAGTCATTGTGAATAATTCCAGTATTATCGCCAATAATGTTAATCCTATTATCAAAACTACCAGAAACTGCGTTTAACGCCAAAGATCTAGAATTACCGACAACCAAAGAACCAAACAATCCGCCAATATTAAGAATACTCTTCTTTTTAAATTGGTAATTCATCACTGCATTCGGACTATCAGGCGCATAGTCGTAAGTTATCAATTCATTTCTTGGTATTACAGGCTTATTGTCTTTATCTGTCGTAATATAATCAGATGCAGAAACAGTAACGGAACAATCATTGATTATACCCTTTGACTGCTTACCGGCAATACCGCCAGCAAAACCGACAAACGTACCGCTGAATTCCATATTTGCAGAAATATATACGTCTTTCAATATTCCAGCATTCATACCAACACACGGAGACACATAATATGCGGCTCTATTTTGCTGGTTCATCTTAATTGAACGGTTGAAATATCTTGCTTTATCTACATCGATAAATGACTGATAAAAATCTCCACTAGTCTTCGGAGTATAGTACAATAAACCATACGCTTTACCGTCTTTTATTCCGATTGAATTCGCTTCAGGATCAACTGTATTATAAACGGTTTCGACTATCGATGCATCATACCATAAAATATTCTTTTTATGAATCGGCGGAGTAAATGAAAACAAATAACCACCTAAATTGTTATCATATAATCCGTTCCAGTAATACCATTCTGCAGGAGATGGGGTTTTTGTACGTTGCGGCTGTTTAATATCATAACCCGTATCCCATAATGCAGTGTTCCAATATGTATAGAAATGTACTCTATCGTTATAATTACAATATCCAGAATAAGTCGCAAAAACGCCTTCGTTAAAATATCCAATATACGGAATAATATTTCCAAGCGAATTATAGCACAGATAATCCGGATAAAAAACGTTAGTATCTGGTGACACATTAGCTTTATCTTCTGTATCGTCAGTCTTATTTTTTATGCTATACATTTTCGGAATAAAACCGGCAATCGAAACAGTATTCGTAATATTGATATTTTGAATTTTACCGTAGTTATTACCGCAAATAAATCCAGCGACAATATCAGTACCGTCAGTAGTTAAATGAGTCAAAGACAATGACTTATTGCAAATAATTTTACAATTATCTACCCATACATGGCTAATTAGGCCATTATTACCGAGATAACCAACAATACCGTTTGCCGTGTTATTACAAATCAATTCTACATATTTAAAACCGAAGCCGTTACCAAAAAAGATACCTTCAAACGGCTGCGCCGGATTTGAACCGATAGTAAAATTAATCTTTGTATAGTTATTTTCTTCTTCATTATTTTTATCGACACTGACAAAACCGCCGATATTATCTCCGAGAACGATATTTATCGTATTATCGTAAATTGAATTATTGACTTTTTGAGAGCACCACAATAATTCTTCTTTGGTCTTTACATAATAAAAACCTCTCGGTATCGGTTTTCCAGCCTCGTCATAAAAACCAGACTCACGGAAAAATACGCCTGGAGTTTCTTTAACGTCATCCTCATAGAAAAACAATTCGTATAGATACTTACATTTATCAGCATCGCTGAAAAAATCCCATTTATCTTCAGTTACAAATTCAGGATGCATCGGCGTATCGACATCGACCATCGGCATATAAGTATAATCGATTGTCTTTATCTTCGTTCCGTAAAAATCATACCACGAATTAAAAAATCGTTCGTCCCTTCCTTGATAATGGTCCATATGTTTCCAGTAACTTTTCGCATTTTCTGGATTATTGGCCATGTCATACATTATAAAATCACCAGAAGTCCTAAAACTCTGTATTTTATCTTCATATGCTTCGGTAAATTTTTTATTAACCGGGTAATGATGCCAAGTATCGTTAAGCTTGGCTGTACCATTTATCAACTTTTCTTTAAAGCTATTAAAAACAAAAGATTCCATTCAATTACCACTTCTTTGCATAGTCCGGTTCGAGTCTTTCAGTCGTTGTTACTACAGGACGATTGATTCTAAAACTACATTTCAACGAATTTTCTTTATTTATATCATGCTGTTCAAATATCTTTTCCGTATCAAGCATAGATATTTTCTGTTTGGAAGATTCCATATATTCGGTTTTGTCCAGTTCCACGTTATATTCACGCAACCAGTCACGTTCTATCGTTTTATTATCGCCTGCACCGAAAAATTTACGACATATGCTATTCAACCAGTTAACGCCCCTAAGAGCATCGCTATCCAATATACGCTTATATTCAACCTTTCCCAGATTAAATTGCCAACCATAGGTATCGCCGATATACATATGGCTCGCCAGATACTTTCTATAGCCTTTATCAGTATGACGCTTTTTAAAACTATACGGTAAACCATCGTCATTATTATATTGCAAAACGGTGCATAATGCAACTTCGCCTGTCGGCAAACGCCAAACCGGCGGAGCGCCAATCGGTACCGGCGTCCTAAAATTGCTTTGATAATAAGCTTTACGGTCTTTTACATTATAGGTCACATCCGTATAAAGCGATGAAAATGCTATCGTTTGAAAATTATTACTATCATTAATAGTATACTTCACTGTCTTTTTCAAACGTAATGCCTCTATAACTTGCAAAAATGTACCAAAAGGCGAATAATCGGTTGGCATATCATAATATGGTTTAATACCGTCATATTCTGCCTCGCTGCCGGCATATCTAAACGGCTTAGTAAAGAAGTGAGTACCGTATTTGGTATCATCCATACGCTGAACTAAGCCTCTACACTGTATTATCTTTTCATTATTTTCAAATTTATCAAAAAATGGATTTTGAAGATTTGCAATATTATATAAATCCCAAGTCGGATTAAGCTTAAATTGATCTACTGGAATCCAACCATTCTTACCATTCCATACGCACAAATGAAACTGTTTCAGATACGTAGTTTCATATCCGTCAAGCGAATAGATACACCAGTTTTTAAGGTCTTCTACCCAAAAATATTTAAGCTGTGATGGCATTGTTCCGCCATACGCCAAATAACCTTCGTCTGTAACCTGCCCAGCATTGTTTACCGATGCATTACTATAATATTCCGACGGAGTTATCCAACCGCCTACAGAAATCATCTTATCAATTTCTGTATTTTCATCTGAACTGGTATCTGTTTCAGACGGCTTAATCGTTACGTTATTATCGTTTACAGAAAACTTATATTCTTTATATGTTACTGTTCGATTAGCCTGACTTTGGAATTCTTCATTATAGTCTATAATTTTTGCCATATAAATATTTATTATGAAGATTGCAGGACTTGACCTTTCTATCAGTTCTTCGGGCGTAATTATTGAAGAACTTGACAATAATTTTAACGTCACAAAAGTCGAACGACACGGTTTTACGAAAGTTTTAAAAAACAGTGCCGATAATATCGTTTACTATAAAACGACCCAGTTCAAGAATGACTACGAACGTTATCAATTTTTCTGTGACAATATAATCTGGTGGTGTAAAGATTGTGATTATGTCGGAGTCGAAGACTATGCTTACTCCATGTCTGGCGCTTCAGGCATGATTTTCAG
>Ga0265300_10005134_pt1 | contig 10208 bp, 8 predicted proteins | sample AusTroGonzalo_MG_FD_193482 | JGI IMG/M metagenome (GOLD analysis project Ga0265300, IMG submission 193482) | Bovine rumen microbial communities from tropical cattle in Woodstock, Queensland, Australia - Gonzalo_03 | ecosystem: Host-associated > Mammals > Digestive system > Stomach > Rumen ... | reverse complement strand
AGAAAGAGATAGACCCCTTCCTCGTGCCGACGGATGTCAACCTGGCTATCAAGACGCACATGCGCGAAGTGGAGATCTTCAATCAGGTGGCGCGTGACCTGAAGGGTGGTCTGTACGTGAAGGACGGAACACTCATCCTCGATGAGATGGGCTTCGTCTGCCGTGCCGCCAAGTTGCAGTTGACCGCCATGTACCGCACACCGCGTCGCAATCATCTCTATCTGGGTCTGGACTATCATATGCTGCAGATCAACATAGACGAACTGATCTCGATGATACCTAACCTGGAGCAGATGGTGCCGATGCTGAGCAGCTTCAAGGGTGCGGCGGAGTTCCACCTGGCCGCAGAGACCTATCTGAACAGCCAGTACCAACCGAAGATGAGTACCCTGCGCGGTGCCGCTTCGCTGACGGGTAAAGACCTCGTTGTGATGGACGGTGCCACCTTCAGCAAGATCAGCAAGCTGCTGCTCTTCAACAAGAAGACAGAGAACCGCATCGACAGCATCAATGCGGAGATGACCGTTTATAAGAACGAGATAGACATCTACCCGCTCTGCGTACAGATGGACAACTACATGGTGGCGCTGGGTGGACGTCACAACACCGACATGACTTTCAACTACGACATCAACGTGCTGCGTCCTATCTACCTGGGCGTGAACGTGAGCGGAAACATCGACAACCTGAAGATCAAGTTGGCGAAATGTAAGTTTGCACAGGACTTCCGTCCACATTGGTATCAGAAGGTGGATACGCAGTCGCTCGAACTACGCGAACGTATCAAGCGGTCGATGGAGAAGAATGTGCGCATCGAATAGTGGAACGTTTAGTGTTTATAGAAAAAAGACATATGAAAAAGATTTTGACAGGAGCAATCGCAATGATTCTACTTGCTTGTACGACATCCAACCCGCTGTTGGAGCAACCTAAGAACGAATATGGCATTCCTGCTTTCGACCAAGTCAAGCCGGAACATTATCTGCCTGCTTTCGAGGCGGCTATCGCCGAACAGAAAGCGGAGATCGATGCCATCGTCAACAACCCCGCCGAACCGACCTTCGACAATACCATCGTGGCATTGGACCGCACCGGCATGACGCTGGAGCGCGTAGCCGGTGTGTTCTTCAACGTGCTCGAGGCTGACGGCAACGACGAGATGAACGAGATAGCGGAGAAGGTGAGCCCCATGATGAGTGAACTAAGCGACGGCATCATCCTCAACGAGGCATTGTTCCAGCGCGTTAAGTTCGTCTATGACATGCGTGACCAACTCGGTCTTAATCCCGAGCAGATGCGTCTTGTCACGGAGACCTACAAGAGCTTTGCTGACAATGGTGCCAACCTGCCCGAAGAGCAGAAAGAGCGTCTGAAAGAGATCAACCAGGAACTGGGGCTGCTCTCCCTGAAGTTCGGTAACAACGTCGTAGCGGAGACCAATGCCTGCCAACGCTTTGTGACCGATGAAGCCCAACTGAAAGGTCTTCCGGAGAGCGCCAAAGCCGCAGCAGCCGAGGAGGCTGAAGCAGCCGGTCACCCGGGAGAGTGGCTCTTCACACCCAAGCGCACCAGTTTCACTCCGGTGCTGCAGTACTGCGAGAACCGCGACCTGCGCAAACAGCTGCTCATGGACTACACCACACGCGCCAACCACGACAACGAAAACGACAACAAAGCCGTCATCGTACGTGAGATGGAGCTGCGCATAGAGAAAGCCAAACTCTTCGGCTACAACAACCCTGCCGATTATATCCTGGCGGATTGTATGGCTAAGGACCATAAGACTGTGGACGCCTTCCTGGCTTCCGTATGGGCACCGTCACTCGCTGCTGCCAAACGGGAGGCTGCTGCGCTGCAAGAGATGATGGATGCAGAGAAGATGGCCGAGGATCCGCACACTGACATACAGGTACTGCTGCAGCCTTGGGACTGGTGGTTCTACGCAGAGAAATTGCGCAAGGCCAAATATGCGCTGGACGAAGAGGAGCTGAAGCCCTATTTCGAACTGAACAACGTACGCAAGGGTGCTTTCGGCGTAGCCGAGAAACTCTACGGCATCCGCTTTGAGAAGTTGGAAAACATGCCGGTGTACAATCCGGAGGTGGAAGTCTTCAAGGTGACCGAAGCCGACGGTACGTTTGTCGGTATCCTGATGACCGACTATTTCCCCCGCGCCGGCAAACGCCCAGGCGCATGGATGAACAACATCGCGCCGCAGTATATCGATGCGGAGGGCGTAGATCATCGCCCCGTGATCATCAACGTGGGTAATTTCAACAAGCCTACGGCAGGCAATCCCTCGCTGCTGTCGATGGATGATGTGGAGACGCTGTTCCATGAGTTCGGTCATGCCCTGCACGGCCTGCTCAGCAAGGCGCACTACAAGAGCCTTAGCGGCACGAACACGCCGCGTGACTTTGTCGAACTGCCCAGCCAGTTTATGGAGAACTACGCCTACCAGCCCGAGGTACTGAAGACCTATGCCTTCCACTACCAAACGGGAGAGATTATTCCCGACTCGCTGATAGAGAAGATCAACAAGGCCGGTACGTTCAATCAGGGCTTCGTGACCACCGAACTGCTCTCGGCTTCTATCCTCGACATGGATTTCCATGAGTTGACCACTGCCGACAGCCTGGATGTGAATGCCTTTGAGAAACAGAGTCTGGAGAAGATGGGCATGATCCCTGAGATCATCGTGCGCTACCGTCCTACCTTCTACAACCACATCTTCACGACGGGCTACGAGGCGGGTTACTACAGTTACACCTGGTCGGCTGTGCTGGATGCCGATGCGTTCGCCGCCTTCAAGGAGACCGGCGACATCTTCAACGCCGATGCCGCCATGCGCTTCCGTCACCTGCTGGAGCAGGGCGGCACACGCGATGCGCACGAACTCTATCTCGAGTTCCGCGGCAAAGAGGCTGACCCGCAACACCTGCTTCGCCGCAAGGGTTTTATTGAGTAAGAAAGCACGTGAAACGCGCAACACAAAATATGCTTTACCACTTATTGCCGGTAGTCTTTTGGCTGTTGGCAATAAGTGGTAGTGTGCTGCCCTTGCTCCTGGCAGCCCCCGACTCACCGTTCTCCTCGTTGCCGTACCGGCTCGGTTTTGTGGTAGCCCTTCCTGCACTGCTTGTGATCGCCATCATGGCGCGTATCCAGCGTCACAGTTCGTCTGTGGAGCAATGTATGCACATGGGAGTACTGCTGGGCATAGCCTCTTATGCCATGCCTACGGTGGTCTTTCTGACCCTACCCGTATGGGCATACCTGATCTACCGCAACCTATTCAATCTGCGTTCTTTCATTGCCACTATTCTGGGCTATGCACTCATCGCTATTTGGGCTGCCGTCTTTATTGCATTAGGCTGGATTGGCAATCCTTGGGCTCACTTCTTTGCATCAGAAAACGCCCTTGGGTGGATTCCCTTAGGCGCTATCCTGCTGGCGTGGCTTGCTTCGGCCATCGCCCGTCAACAACTCCGTATTCGTTAATATCTACGCTCTGCTCCGATAGTCGTACTATCGCCATGGCCGGGCAAAACGTGTGTGTCAGCCGGAAGGGTGAAGAGCCTCTCCAGCGATTCTATCAGCCGGGCAGTACTGCCACCGGGAAGATCGGTACGCCCGTAACCCATCCGGAAAAGGGTGTCCCCGGCAAACAACACCTTCTCTTTCGACATATAGAAACACACGGAACCCGGTGTATGTCCCGGCGTGTGCAGCACTTCTATTCCCTGCTCGCATAGGGTCTCTGTCGCAGGTTCCTCCATCGGAAAAGGCTCTGGCTGCATCGGTACGCCAAACAGGTCGTACTGCTGCTGCATGGCTTGCGCCAGCGGGTGGTCGGACGCATGCATTTGTACGGGCAAGTGCCACTCTCGGCACGCCCATGCAGCCCCCCAGAGATGATCCAGATGACCGTGCGTCGCCAGTATGGCTGTCAGCTGCAGTCCCTGCGCCTGTATATAATTGCGCAGCATGGTCTGTTCGGCCCGGCCGCTGCATGCGGGGTCGATGAGCAGGGCGCGTCCCGCGGCATCGGAGACGACATAGGTGTTGGTCTGGAAGAGTCCGAAGGTGAAGGTCTTTATTTCCAACATTCTTGACATATCTGAGGTTGTTCATGGAGTGCGGCGCGGCGTAAGGCATGTGCCTCGGCTGAGCAGAACAGGTCGCGCATGTGCGCGTTCATTATGTTCCCGTACGCATACGCGTGCGCTTTGTCGTAACAGCACGGCAATACCTCGCCCGTAGTAGTGACCACACATCCGCTCCATACGCGCATACATCCGCGACGCAGCGAACGACGGTGGTAGCGGCCGTCTTCGGCTTTGACATAACGACTGTAACGCGGGTTGGTCGGCATCAGCGGATGACCGTCACGGTAGTCGTAAAGTTGTGCGGTCTTGAGCGTCAACCGATCAGCGCCCAATGTCTTGTATTGCTGCTTCAGCGCCGTCCACTCGTGCTCGTTGGTGCGCAGCCGCAGACATTGCAGTTCGATCGTGATCCGACTGTGCAAACGCTCCTTGGCTTCACGAAGCCAGCGCAGCGCAGCCTTGCATTTCTCCAGGCTTCCTCCTACCCTATAGGCATTGTATGAGGCGTCCGTCAAGCCGTCCATCGAGACGATGATACGGTCGAGTCCGGCACGGACAAGAGCCTCCGCCATCTCGGGTGTCATCGCCATGGCGTTGGTGCTCACAATCGTATAGAGCCCCGCCTCATGCGCCTCTGCGATCATGAGCGGCAGGTCTTTATTCAATAGCGGTTCGCCCTGAAAATAGAATTGGATGGTGAAAGCCGTAGTGCGCACTTCGCTCAGCACGCGTTGCCATACTTCGCGACGCATGAACCGCTGTACATTGTCCTTTGTCCCTTTGTACATTCCCACCGGGCACTCCGGACAGCGGAGTTGGCATACCGATGCGGGTTCGACACTGACAAAGAGTGGCGAATGCGAACTATGCACCGAACCGAACAGGCTCAGTGCATAGTTCCAATAACAACGCAGGGCGTTAGTGAAGCGCGATCTTGTTAACACGACGCTCATGACGACCGCCTTCAAAATCGGTAGCGAAGAATGTACGAACGATGGCCAAAGCTTTCTCCTCGGAGATGAAGTTAGCCGGCATACCTAATACATTCGCATTATTATGCTGACGTGCCAGTTCTGCCAAAGGTGTATCCCAGCACAATGCAGCACGGATGCCTTGATGTTTGTTAGCGGAGATGCATATACCGTTTCCTGTCGAGCAGATGACGATGCCGAAGTCGTACTCACCCTTCTCTACAGCCTCGGCACAGGGGTGTGCAAAGTCGGGATAGTCACAACTATCGGTGTTGTAGCAACCAAAATCATGGGTCTTGGCACCCTGCTGTTCCAACCATGCCACCACTTTCTGCTTGAGGTTAAAACCCGCATGGTCGCTGGCCAAGGCAATTTTCATTTCACTGAGATTTTTCATACTGCGTATATAGAATTAAAGTGAGACAATCAGAAGAGTGTGGCCAAGTTGCCGAACATCAGTTTGCAAGCGATGGCGAGTACGATAATGCCGAAGAACTTACGGATGATATAGAGCGCCGTCTGGCCCAGATAACGGGTCAACCAGTGGGTACCCACCAGGACCAGATATAGCACGACGATGCAGAGTATCAAGGAGACACAGAGGCTCGCGATGCTATACTCGGCCGTGATAGCCAGCAGGGCGGTGAAGGCACCCGGACCGGCGTACATCGGGAAAGCCAGCGGCACGATAGAACCCTCTCCCTCCAGATTGGAGTTCTGGAAGATCGTGATGTCGAGTATCATCTCCAGCGCCATCAGGAAGATGACGAAACCACCGGCGATGGCAAAAAACTCAATCTGCACACCGAAGAGCTTGAGTATCCACTCGCCCAGGAAGAGGAAGGCCATCAGGATAATCAGGCTGGCCAGACATACGCGCCACGCACTGATCTTCGTTCCCTTCTCCTCCATCGAGATAGTGACGGGAATGTTACCGAAGGGGTCGATGATAGCGATCAAAAAGATGAACGAAGATAAAACCTGCCAAATATCAACAGCACCAAAAAAATTCTGTAGTGTTCCCATTGTATTTTCTAAATTAGCGCACAAAAATAGTAAAAAATTTGCATATATGCAAGATTTTTAGTAATTTTGCGGCGATTTTTTAAGAAATAAACTATAATTCATAAATTTGAAATCATAAATTATTTGTATGATTAACAGTCAAGACATCAAAAACGGCGTATGCATTCGCATGGACGGCCGTTTGTATTTCGTTATTGAGTTTCTTCATGTAAAGCCGGGTAAGGGTAACACCATCATGCGTGTTAAGTTCAAAGACGTAGTGGACGGTCGCGTATTGGAGCGCCGCTTCAACATCGGTGAGAAACTCGAGGATGTACGCGTAGAGCGTCGTCCCTACCAATTCCTCTACAAAGAGGGTGAGGACTATATCTTCATGAACAACGAGACCTTCGACCAAGCTCCTATCGCTCATGACCTGATCACGGGTGTGGACTTCCTCAAAGAAGGTATGACCGTTGAGGTTGTTTCTGATGCTTCTACGGATACCGTGCTCTTTGCCGAACTGCCTACCAAGGTGGAGCTGCAAGTGACCTATACTGAGCCCGGTCTGAAGGGCGACACCGCCACCAACACCTTGAAGCCGGCCACGGTAGAGACAGGAGCTGAGGTACGCGTACCGCTGTTCATCAACGAGGGTGAGATCATCCGCATCGACACCCGTGACGGCAGCTATTGCGAGCGCGTTCGCTAATACGAAAGAAAATCCAATGATAGCCGTGCTACCTGGTACGGCTATCATTGTGTTTGAGCAAAATCCCAACAAATAGGGATTGCGCAGGTCGGCAAAAAGCAGTATTTTTGCAGCGTGATTAAGATAGCAGTCATAGGATTACCCCGGAGTGGTAAGAGTTCTCTCTGTAAGGCCTTGCAGAATGTGGCCGACAGAGAGTATCGTGACGTGCAATTCGTAGAGGTGCACAACCCCGATCATGTGCACGGACACGTTTATGACGTCGTGTTGCAGGTGGTTGATTCCACCCGTCTCGAGGACTCACTGATGCTCACACCGCATATCATCGACGAGGAGCAGAAGATCGTGCTGGCTATCGGTCGCTACGACCTGCTGCTGAAGACCGACCACTCGCTCAATATTCCTAAGCTGGAGCAACTCATCGGTGTACCTACCTGCCGCGTGTCGGTGCGTCTCAACTACGGTCTGCCTAACTGTCTGTCTATCCTCGAAGAGGTAGCCGAACGGCCGGTGTCGAAGGCACACCCTATCTACCACCTGCGCGACCTGGACGATACGGATGCGTATCGTGCGTATGTGCATGGTATTCTGACCGAGACGCTCACGCATGCCAAAGACGATAAGCACCAGACGCGGTTGGAGCGCATCGACAAGGTGCTGACCAACCCGTGGCTGGGTTTCCCCATCATGATGGCGCTGCTCTATTTCGTCTTCTGGTGCACCTTCACGCTCGGTGCATATCCGCAGGCGTGGATCGCAGGCGGTATAGAGGGGCTGGTAGAATGGCTCAACGGGCTCTGGACCGATGGCGGTTGGCTGCGCGGACTGCTGATAGACGGTGTGCTACAGGGTGTGGGCGCCGTACTCTCCTTCCTGCCGAACATCATCATCCTCTTCTTCTTTATCTCCCTGATGGAGGACTCGGGCTACATGGCCCGCGAGGCGTATATCATGGATACTATCATGCACCGCGTGGGTCTGCACGGCCGCAGTTTTGTACCGATGCTGATGGGCTTCGGTTGCAACGTGCCGGCTATCATGGCGGCGCGTGACATACAGAACCCCAAAGACCGCACGCTGACGATGCTGATGGTACCCTTTATGTCCTGTTCGGCGCGTCTGCCGGTGTACATGCTGTTTGTGGACACGTTCTTCGCCCGCCATAAGGCGTTGGTGATGATCTCGCTCTATGCCATCGGCATCGGGCTGTCCATCCTCTTTGCGCTCATCATGAAGCGCACACGCTGGTTCCGTCAGGACGACGATGATACAGTCAACGAGTTGCCGGTGTTCCGTGTGCCGCGTGCCCGCAACACGGCTGCGCATATATGGGAACGTGTGGCCGACTATCTACAGAAGATTTGTACAGTCATCCTCTGGGCCAGCATCATCATCTGGGCGCTGGAGTATTTCCCCGGTCAGGACCTGAACGATCTGGAGAACTCCTATCTGGCCATGATAGGCCGTGGCGTAGCGCCGCTGATGGCGCCGCTGGGATTCGACTGGAAGATGTCGGTCTGCCTGCTGACAGGTCTGCCGGCCAAGGAAGCCATCGTCTCGACGCTGGCCATCCTCTATGGAGGTGACATCGCTGCTGCCGGCTTTACGCCGCTGACAGCCTTCTCTTTCCTCATATTCGTACTACTCTATTTCCCCTGCGTAGCCACCATCGCTACGCTGCATCGCGAGGCGGGCCGCCGCTGGGCGATCTTTACCGTCGTGCACAGCTTGCTGCTGGCATGGCTCATGGCATTCGCCATCTACCAGATAGGAATGCTGCTTTCGTAAACATAAGTTCGGGGTGCCACGGCTGAGATTATACCCGTAGAACTTGAACAGATAATGCTGTTAAAGGAAATGAAAAATCCAAGATTTATTACTCTTTTCGGCGCATGCGTGCTGGCTATGTCAGCCCTTGCGCAGACGACAGAAGACACGCTGACGGTGCTGATGCACCAGCTGGAGGACATCGAGGTAAGCGCAATGCGCGTACAACAGACCACACTCTCCACAGCGGTAGTGAAGAACGACGAGCTGAACCGTGACAACACGGGGCAGAACCTGCCATACCTGCTGGCCACCACACCGGGTATGCAGGTGACGAGTGACGACGGTCTGGGCGTGGGTTATACCTATTTCCGCGTGCGCGGCACCGACCATACGCGTATCAACATGACTGTCAACGAGGTGCCGCTCAACGACCAGGAGAGCCAGACCGTCTTCTGGGTCAACATGACCGACATGAGTTCGTCTATCTCGCAGGTGGACGTGCAGCGCGGCGTAGGCACCAGCACCAGTGGTTCGGCCTTCGGCGCGAGCCTGAACATGCAGACCAACATGCTGGACAGCATCAGCCGTCTGACGCTTGCGTTCAACGGAGGTATGTACAACACCTTCCGCGCCATGGTCAATGCGCATGCCTCCATCAGCAACCGATGGATGATGAACGCACGCTTCACCAAGGTCAACTCTGACGGCTTCGTCTATCGCACCGGTAGCGACCTGTACAGCTATTACGGCGACATCGGTTGGTACGGCAAGAAGACACAGGTCATCGCTCGTGCTTTCGGTGGCGCAGAGAAGACCGGCATGGGATGGGAAGGTGTGTCCTACGACGTCGCCTACGGACTGAACGGGGCAGACCGGCGCTACAACCCTGCCGGCGAATATACGGTCAAGGCCGGCGACGGCAGCGACTCGACGGTCTATTATCCCAACCAGACGGACAACTACGCGCAGCAACATGCCCAACTGACCATCAACCATCGCTTCACGCCCCGCTGGAGTCTCACCGCCACCTTCCATTACACCCATGGCAGCGGATACTACGAGCAGTATAAGAAGAAGAAATACAGCTACTGGGGCCTGCCCGACAGCGGCAAAAGTTATGGCATGTACCAGAAATGGCTCAGCAACCATTTCGCGGGTTTTATGATATCCGCTAAGTATATCTCCGAACCGGTGGATCTGCAGGTGGGTGCGGCCGCCAGCAATTATCTTGGCCGTCACTGGGGACAACTGGAGTATCTGGCCACGCCGGCTGCCACTACCCTACCCATCCACTACGAGTACTACCGCAACCGTGCCAACAAGATCGACGCCAACGCCTACGCCAAGGTCAACTGGCGTATCATCCACCGCACACGCGAACAACTGGCCCTCTATGCCGATATGCAGTACCGCTTTGTTCGCTACACCCTCAGCGGTATCAACGACGAGACCATGACCGACCTGCCGCTCACGCGCGACTTCCATTTCTTCAACCCCAAGGCCGGACTGACCTACCAGAACCACAATCACCTGCTCTCCGCCTCGTTCGCCATCGCCAATCGAGACCCGAGCCGTAGCAACTATACCGACAACTTGGCCTACGATCCCGCCACCGGCACCTACACCGGACGCATGCCAAGT
>Ga0265300_10005129_pt1 | contig 10219 bp, 7 predicted proteins | sample AusTroGonzalo_MG_FD_193482 | JGI IMG/M metagenome (GOLD analysis project Ga0265300, IMG submission 193482) | Bovine rumen microbial communities from tropical cattle in Woodstock, Queensland, Australia - Gonzalo_03 | ecosystem: Host-associated > Mammals > Digestive system > Stomach > Rumen ... | reverse complement strand
GTTGGATAGTTTCAGGTTAACCAACTCACTGACTCGCAAGCCACAGGAGAACAACACCTCTATGATGGCCTTGTTACGCTGCCCTTCCGGCTTTGAGAGGTCAATGCTTGCCTCCAGACAGTCAACCTCCTCGGTCGAGAGCACTTCGGGCAGGTGCTCACCCAACACGGGCGACTCCAACAGTTCCGAAGGATCGTCGTCACGCCAGCCGTCCAGCTGCAGGAACCTGAAGAAGGAACGCACGCCACTTAGGATGCGGCACTGCGAACGAGGCCCTATCCCGATGTCATGTAGTCCCGCAGCAAACGTCTGCAGGTCGGCCAGCTCCACATCCCTGACGTCACGCTGCCCAGCCGACAGAAACAACAATAGCTTTTGCAAGTCATGCTGGTAGGCATCAAGCGTATTGGCAGACATGCCCCGCTGCAACTTCAGGTAGCGCACGTAAGCACGCACCATGTCTTTCGTCTCCTTCATGGCGCGAAGATACGAAAAAATTTGCTACCACCATGATAAAAAATGTGAAAAATACCCTTCTCTCCGCTTTCTCAACACTTTCCTCTCTCCGCTCTCCTCTTTTTTCTTTATCTTTGCCAACAGAAAACGAATTCCTATGTACAGACTGTGCGACATCCAGACAACGCCCTTTTGGGGGACCGGCAGCGGTTTCCTCCCTGAGGAACTGCTATGCATGCATACCCATAGCGGGACGACACCCTTCACGAACCTGATGCAAGAAACATTCAACTGCTATATGTTTACGCTGGTCACTGAAGGCTGTCTCACGCTGAATGACGGTACACAAGCGCTCACGCTACAACCTGGAGACCTCTATATCTTTGCGCCAGGCATGCCAGCACCCATCGTCAGTGCCTCTGCCGACTATCACGGTATCTGTATTGTGACCGACGAACAACTGTTGCTAGAAACATCTTTGGCTGACAGCATCATCCGTATCGCCTATTTCCCCGCTATTGAGTATGGAGAGCCCCTCCTGCATCTTTCAGCAGAACAAGCCGAACGACTGGAAAAGTGGCTGCACCAAATGATGCAATATCAGGAAAGCAACCATCGTCACAAGACAGAAATACTCCACTCCCTACTCTACCTGCTCCTACTGGAATTGCAGGACATCATGGAACAGGCTTCACAACGCAAGCTCTCTGAACATACTGAGCGTATTTTTATCAACTTCATCCGCCTATTACCACGTCACTTCGTCCAGCACCACGACATCACCTTCTACGCCGACGAGCTGCACATCACCACCACCTATCTCTCACGTATCGTCCGTCAGGCCACAGGACGCACCGTGGTGGATTTCATCAACCAACTTCTACTCATGGAAGCATCATGGCTCCTGCAAAGCACGACCCTTGGCCTCGCAGTCATTGCCGAGCGCCTACACTTTGCCGACCAGCCCACTTTCAGCAAGTTTTTCACCCGCATGAAACAGGTATCGCCAAAGGCATACAGGGTGGCGTCGCATGAAAAATAAGCACAAAATTTGGGAATGCCAGATATATGTTGTAAATTTGCAACCAGTTTTTCCATCAAAGCATATAGAACAACATGAAGATTCTCATTATCAACGGCCCCAACCTCAACCTTCTGGGCAAACGGGAACCAGGCATCTACGGCTCCTTGTCGTTCGACGAATACCTGCCGAAGTTACAGGCGAAATATCCAGACGTGGAACTCAGCTACTACCAGAGCAACGTGGAAGGAGAGCTGATCAACAAAATGCAGGAGGTGGGATTTTCCTACGACGGCATTGTGCTTAACGCTGGTGCCTATACCCATACCTCGGTTGCTTTGCAGGACTGCATACGCTCACTGAAGTGCCCTGTCATCGAAGTGCATATCTCCAACGTCCACCAACGCGAGGAGTTCCGTCATAAATCCATGATTTCATGTGCCTGCAAAGGCGTAATATGCGGCTTTGGGCTCGACAGCTATCGACTGGCCATCGAGGCAATCAAGGGATGACACTGGACGATTACATCCTCAGCCATATTGACGCAGAGCCTGAATATCTTTATCAGCTCTACCGTTCCACCAACATCCACATGCTGCACGGACGCATGGCCAGCGGTCATCTGCAGGGACGCCTGCTGAAGATGCTGGTCAGAATGATACGTCCGAAGAACATTCTGGAGGTAGGCACGTTCAGCGGCTACTCAGCCCTCTGTATGGCCGAGGGACTGGAGGATGATGGGCATCTCTATACCTTCGAAATCAACGACGAGCAGGAGGACTTCACCCGTCCATGGATTGAGGGGTCGCCCGTGGCAGACAAGATTTCATTCATCATCGGTGATGCCATTACTGAAGCACCCCGTCTGGGTATCAAGTTTGACCTGGCCTTTATCGACGGTGACAAACGAACGTATCGCGAAACCTATGAAAAGGTGCTCAGCGTGCTCCGACCTGGAGGATTCATCATTGCAGACAACACACTATGGGATGGCCACGTGGTTGACCCAGCCTACAACCATGACCAACAGACCCAAGGCATAGAAACATTCAACGACTATGTGGCCAATGACTCACGGGTGGAAAAAGTCATACTGCCACTACGCGACGGACTGACGCTAATCAGAAAGAAAGAAGCATGAGAGGACAATTTGCCGAACTGCTGTTTATCAAACGATTGGGATTTTTCAAGACCTTTCTACACGTGCTGTCCCAGTACGAGATTGGTCCTAAGGTGCTGCTGCCATACACACGACAGCTGCTGAAAATGCTCATGCGCATCAGTGACATGACAGCCTACGGCATCTCCTACCACACCATCGACCCTCACGGGAAACCCATCCTCGCATCGGGCGTCATCTACGTACCCCGCAAGAAGGGAAAACCGAAAGGCGTCATCGAGGTGTCACCCCTGACACGCAGTAAAATCGACTGTGCTTCGCGTGACATCATGGCGGCAGAGATATTCCCTGGAATGATGGGTTATATCACTATTATCCCAGACCTCATCGGCTGTGGCATCTCCGACAAGAAGCCCATTGCCTACCTGCAACATGACAATGTGGCCGAGGTCAGCGCCGACATGCGCAAGGCGGCAGCCGAGTTCCTGCTCAAGGAGCAACACTACCAGCTACCCAATGAGAGTCTCCTCTTCGGCTATTCCCTGGGAGGCTCAGGTGTCTGGGCTTTGGCACGCCACTATCAGCTACACCCAGAACTGGGTGTCAACGTACGCCACATCTTCGCCGGAGGAGGAGCCTATTACCCTGAAGTGGCTCTTCGCGCCTTCCACTCCACACGCTATAGCGACTATGCCATCCTACCCAACATCGTGTATTCCATGAACCACTATGACCATCTGGAACTCGACTTCAATCATATCTTCAAGGGGGAGCTGCTGAAGAACTATAGTCATTGGTGCAAGGGCAACATACCCATACCCGAATTAACACAGATGATAGGCACCAGGCTTGATCGCTACCTCAACTTCGAATTCTTCAATGACCAGAATCCGCAGTATATGCGGCTTATGAAGATAGTGACCGAGAAGACCGTCCCTGAGGACTGGGTGCCCAAAGCCAAGGTTCATCTGTTCCACTCACGACACGACACATACGTGCCCATCGCCTGTTTCTGGGAACTCTACAAGCGTCTGAAACGCTGTGGAGCACGCGTTGAGTACAAACTGCTGAACCACGACCACGTGCCAGCAGCAGTACCCTTTGAACTCGACTTTATCTCGTTCCTGATTAAATAATTATCAATTATCAATTGTTAATTGTCAATTATTTCGTATCTTTGCAGCGAAATCAAGCAACATATCGATATGCAAGAAACAAGACAGAATAAAATAGCACGACTACTACAAAAGGAACTCAGTATCATCTTCCAGCAGCAAACCCGCGCCATGCATGGAACGATGGTTAGCGTTACCCGTGTTAAGATCTCACCCGACCTCAGCATCTGTACAGCGTACCTCAGCATATTCCCCAGCGAGAAAGCAGACGAAATGCTGCGTAACATCACTGCCAACGAGAAACAGATACGCTATGAGCTGGGAACTCACGTACGACATCAGCTACGCATCATCCCTGAGTTGCGTTTCTTCCAGGATGACTCGCTCGATTATATTGAACGTATTGACGAATTATTGAAAAAATAAAAGGGTAAAAAAGTAAAAAGTGAACTTCCCGTTTTTCATTGCACGAAGATACCTCTTCTCTAAAAAGTCAACCCATGCCATCAATATCATCAGTGGCGTGAGTATCATTGGTGTGGCCATTGCTACTATGGCACTCGTTGTCACACTGAGCGTCTTCAATGGTTTCCATGACCTCGTGGCAACTTTTTTCACCGCCTTTGACCCACAAATTAAGGTGATGCCTGCCCTGGGTAAGACTGCTGATGCCAACGATCCCATCCTGACTCAAATTAAACAGCTTCCGCAGATTGAGGTGGCTATGGAGAGTGTCGAGGACCAAGCACTGGCCGTCTATAACCAGAACCAGACAATGGTAACCATCAAGGGCGTAGAGGAGAACTTCAACCAACTGACACATATCGTCGAGATCCTTGAAGACGGCGATACCATACAATCCAACAATGCCGAGAAATACCGATTGAGAGCAGTCGACCTCAACTACGGTATTATCGGAATGCGCATTGCCGAGCAACTGGGTATGGGCTACTCCTTCCCTGGCAGTATGCAGATTTATGCCCCCGTACGCGAAGGACAACTTAACATGGCCGACCCTTCACAAGGCTTTGTCGTCGATGAGCTCTACTCTCCTGGAGCGCTCTTCTGTGTACGGCAGGCCAAGTACGACGGCAAATTCATCCTGACCCACATTGATTTCGCGCGCCACCTCTTCGACCTCGAAGGACGACTCTCATCACTCGAGTTACGCCTGAAGCCCGGTAGCGATTTCAATGCAGTCAAACAGCAGATACAGCAGTTGGCTGGTGATAAATACGTCGTTCAGGACCGCTATGAGCAACAAGACGACACCTTCAAAATCATGAAAATCGAGAAGTTCATTGCGTATATTTTCCTCACCTTCATTCTCATCGTTGCCTCGTTCAATATCATCGGATCACTCTCGATGCTTATCATCGATAAGAAGAATGATGTGGTGACATTGCGTAACCTGGGAGCTTCTGACCGTCAGATTACGCGTATATTCCTCTTTGAAGGTCGTATGATATCAGCCATGGGAGCCGTTATCGGCATTGTGCTCGGTCTGTTGCTCTGCTGGCTTCAGCAGACCTACGGTATCGTTTCCCTGGGCCGCTCCAGTGATGCCTTCATTATTAACGCGTACCCCGTCAGTGTCCATCCATGGGACATTCTGCTGGTATTCATTACCGTAGTGGCTGTCGGCTTCCTCAGCGTATGGTATCCCGTACGCTACTTCGCAAAGCGGTTGCTGGGATAATGTCTTTTCCTGATTTGGTTGACTCTCTTCCTAAGGACATTGACTATATGACAAAAACCTAATACCTATCATATTGATGGTAACAAGAATAGAACATACACAAAGAAGTAAAACGAAAAAGACCACGATATATCAGTAATAAGTGACCTGATAGATAGAATGAAGATGTCAAGGGGCTTTCCCTCGATATCCATCAATCCGATTTCGACGTTACGCCCTGTTCTTTCTGCCAACTGTTTCGCTGAATTATTCGAAAGATAATTAGGACATCCGTTATCAGTCTTCATTCTTAAATTTCGACCATACAGGTCGAATAAAATTTGAATCCATGATTATCTGAGATATAACTGGGACGTAACATTTTGGATGCGCAAAATGGCCAAGTAAATCGGCTTCCAGACTTTCAAAATCAGCAAAAATTGTTTCAAAATCAGCAAAACCTGAATAAATTTTGCCTTCAAGTTTTGTTATTTTTAAAAAAATGTTTACCTTTGTAGAGAAAACCTAAAATAAATATTAACTCAAAATGAAGTAGAAAGCCATGAGATTGTGGCGTGTTTTTAATAATAATCCAATAAAATTTAGCACATAAAAAACATGAAAACGAAATCAATTAAATGGACTTTGATGCTCGGCTCTTTGGTTGGGCTGGTGTCGTGTGGCGTTGATATGCCCAAGGAGACACAGTCTTCGTTCGAAACGATGACAGTGGAGAAATCAGACATTGAACTCCCTTATAAGTTCAGTGCTAGGATGAAAGGCCAGAACGACGTAACGGTAACGCCACAGGTCAGTGGTCAGTTGACAAAGATATGCGTGACCGAAGGTCAGCAGGTGAAGAAGGGACAGACGCTCTTCGTCATCGACCAGCGTAATGCCCAGCTGGAACTGGAGGCTGCACAGGCTAACCTGCAGGCCGCACTGGCGCAGGAGAACTCTGCCAAGCTGGAATACGAGTCGAACAAGAACCTGTTTGATAAGAAAATCGTGAGCAGCTATATGCTGGATAACTCGTTGAATACCTATCGCCAGGCACAGGCCTCGGTGGCACAGGCCCGTGCTGCAGTAAGCCGTGCGAGGGTAAACCTTGGTTTCTGTACCATCACAGCTTCCGTATCTGGAGTTATCGGCGAGATACCCGTGCGTACTGGTGACCAAGTTTCGCCTGGGACACAGTTGACCATGCTGAGCGGCAATACGACGATGGATGCTGAGTTCTCAGTAACGGAGGGCATTATCGAGTCTATGGTTCAGGAAGGTGTGAAGGCTTCCGACGTGGAGAAATATATTGCCAACATGCCCCCGGTAACGTTTGTCATGAAGAATGGAACGGAGTATCCTCATCAGGGTCGTATCGTCAGTATGACGGGTGTTGTGAATGCCGCTACTGGCTCGTTGACCGCTAAGGTGTCGTTCCCCAATCCCGATGGCCATCTGTACTCTGGCATACAGGGTACGGTGGTGATGAACTTTGCGGAGAAGGGTGTGATGGTCATTCCCCAGAATGCCGTAATACGCCTTCAGGACAAGTCACAGGTTTATAAAGTACAGGCCGACAGTACGGCTACCGCAATCGAAGTGACGACACAAGATACGGGTAACGGTAAGGACTTCATCGTAACCAGTGGCTTGAATGTTGGCGACCGGATTGTGACCACGGGTGCCAACAACGTGACGGAGGGGCAAAGGGTGCTGTTTCCAGCAGAAGCGAAATAGTATTCTGTAATACTATGATAACGTTATAACGTAATAACGCAAATATGAAGAATAACATATTCATTAATAAATACGTGATGGCTTGTGCCATCTCGATAGTGATAGCACTGGTGGGCTATATCTCGATGAGCACACTGGCCGTGGAGCAATATCCCGACATTGCGCCGCCTACAGTGCTAGTCAGCACCAGCTATTCCGGTGCAGACGAGAACACGGTGATGAAGTCGGTCATTCAGCCCCTCGAAGAGGCTATCAACGGTGTGACGGACATGACCTACATGACCTCAAAGGCCTCCTCGAACGGTAGCGTCAGTATCAATGTATATTTCAAGCAGGGCGTCGATGCCGACATGGCAGCGGTGAACGTTCAGAACCGCGTGGCCCGTGCCCAGGCCCTGTTGCCTGCTGACGTGAACAAGGTGGGTGTCTCGGTACAGAAACAGCAGAGCAACATCCTGCAGATCTTTGCCGTGAAGAGTGTTGACGGCAAGTACGACGAGGACTTCATCTCGAACTATGTCGATATCAACATCAAGCCGCGTCTGATGCGTATCACCGGCGTGGGAAATGTGCTGAGCTTAGGTAACACTTATGCCCTGCGCATCTGGCTGAAGCCCGATGTGATGGCACAGTACGGCCTGACGCCTAACGAAATCTTCGCAGCCATTGGCGGACAGAGCTTCGTGTCGGCTGTGGGTTCGCTGGGTGAGCAGTCTGAGAACTCCTACCAGTACTCCATGCAGTACAAGGGTACGCTGAAGAGTGTCGAGGAGTTCAACGAAATCGTGCTGCGCACCAGCGGTGGCGGCATGCTGCACCTGAGTGATGTGGCTGAAGTGAAGATTGGTGCCATGAGCTACAACTTCACATCGAACATCCAGGATAAGCCGGGTGCTCTCTTCATGGTGTTCCAGGCACCAGGTGCCAATGCCACCGAGGTGAACGCTCGTATCAACAAGACCTGTGAGGAGATGAAGAAGACGATGCCTGCCGGGCTGGAGTTCGTCACCATGATGACCAGTGACGACTTCCTCTTCGCAGCCATCCATAATGTGGTCGAGACGCTCATCATCGCCATCATCCTCGTGGTGCTCGTGGTGTTCTTCTTCCTGCAGAACTTCAAGGCCACCATCATCCCCTCTATCTCAATTATCGTCTCGCTGTTAGGTACCTTTGCCATCGTCTCGCTGGCAGGCTTCTCGCTCAACATCCTGACGCTGTTTGCCTTGGTGCTGGCCATCGGTACGGTGGTGGACGATGCCATCGTGGTGGTTGAGGCCGTCATGGCGAAGATGGAGGGTGGCATCAGCGATGCCCGCGAGGCTACCCGTCAGGCCATGAACGAGGTGTCGGTAGCTGTGGTTTCGTGTACCTTGGTATTCATGGCTGTGTTTATTCCTGTGACCTTCATGCCTGGCACCTCAGGTACGTTCTTCACCCAGTTCGGTGTGACGATTGCCTCGTCTGTAGGTCTGTCGTGCGTGTCGGCCCTTACGCTTTGCCCAGCCCTCTGCGCCATCATGCTGAAGGTGACCGACGGCAAGAAAGAAGGAAAGAGTCTGACTTACTATACCAAGAAGGCCTACAGCGTGAGCTATAATGCCATTTTCAACAAATACAGCAAGGCTGTCCAGAAGTTTATCAAGCGCCCCGTCTTAGCATGGAGCATATTGGCACTGGCCGCTGTGTTGCTGGTGTTCTTCATGAAGAGCCTGCCCTCTGGCCTTGTGCCACAGGAAGACCAGGGCGTGTTCCTGGCTGAGGTGCGCGTTCCAGAAGGCACCACGCTGCAGCAGACCCGTGAAATTGTGAAGCAGGTGGAGGCCAAGGTGAAGAAGATACCCGAGTTGGAGAGCTTTGCAATATGCTGTGGCTACGGTATGGCATCGGGCGAGGGCTCCAATTTCGCCACCCTGATTGTCCGTCTGAAGAACTGGGACGAGCGTTCTGGCATGAACCACCTGATTGACCTCGTCATGTACCGCTTCTACTATGACTGTATGGACATCAAGGACGTACAGGTGCTGCCCTTCCAGATGCCGCAGATTCCTGGCTATGGTACCAGCAACAGCGTAAGCCTTGTGGTGGAGGACCCCACCGACGGCAATCTGTCTGAATTCGCCAAGCATACTGAGAAGTTCTTGGCTAAATTGGCTGAGCGGCCTGAGATTGGTTCTGCCATGTCGTCCTACTCTGAACGCTATCCGAAGTATCAGGTCGATGTCGATGCTCCCCAGTGCGACCGTGCTGGTGTGTCTCCGGCCGACGTGCTCAATACACTCGGTTCCTTCTGCGGCGGTGCTTATATCGGTAACTTCAACCAGTTTGGTAAGGTTTATCGCATCATGGCTGCTGCCTCGCCAGAATACCGTCTGGACCCGTCATCGCTGAACAACATCTTCATGCAGGTGAAGGGCGGCAAGATGGCCCCCATCTCTGAGTTTGTCACACTGAAGGAGATCGTCGGTCCTGCGAACATCGAGCACTTCAACCTGTTCCAGAGTATCACCTGCTTCGTGACGGCAGGTAGCGGCTACACCGAGGGTGATGCCCATAAGGCCATTGCCGAGGTGTTCAAGGAGGAGATGCCCAGTACTGCTACTTACGAGTACAGTGGCATGTCGCGCGAACTGGAGGAGGCTGCCGGATCAAATGCCACAGCCCTCATTTATGTCATTTGTGCCATCCTTATTTACCTCATCCTGGCTTCACTATATAATTCGTGGTTTACGCCTATGGCCGTGCTGCTCTCAGTGCCTTTCGGCCTGATGGGTGCCTTCGTATTCGCTTACTTTGGCTCGCTGCTCCATCTGCCAGGTATGGATAACAACATCTACCTGCAGACGGGTGTCATCATGTTGATCGGTCTGTTGTCGAAGACAGCTATCCTGATTACGGAGTTCGCCTCGGAGCGTCGCGCCCAAGGTATGAGCATCAGCGAAGCAGCCTATGAGGCTTGCAAGGAACGTCTGCGTCCTATCCTGATGACGGTGGCCACGATGATTATCGGTATGATACCGCTCGTCATCGAGGGTGGTGCCGGTGCCAACGGTAACCGTGCCCTGGCCCTGGGTGTCATCGGCGGTATGAGT
>Ga0265300_10005125_pt1 | contig 10227 bp, 15 predicted proteins | sample AusTroGonzalo_MG_FD_193482 | JGI IMG/M metagenome (GOLD analysis project Ga0265300, IMG submission 193482) | Bovine rumen microbial communities from tropical cattle in Woodstock, Queensland, Australia - Gonzalo_03 | ecosystem: Host-associated > Mammals > Digestive system > Stomach > Rumen ... | reverse complement strand
GTAAGGCGGGGTTGGAAAACAGAGGATATTCTCTTTAAGCCTATAAATAAGAGATATTCTCATAGCAAATACACGAAGGGAGACAGGGAATGACCAACACAGATGAATTATACGATCTTTACAAAAACGATCCCGACTTTAAAGAATACGTTGATCGCTGGTGCAGCAAGCACAATTTAAGTATCTTTGAGGCTTTCAGGATGCGTATTTTACAGGATTACGCTGAATGGCTGAAGAAAAAGAAGAACGACCAAAGATGACCTCGTATTTTTCGATTTTAGACCATTTAGGGCGTTAGGTGAGGAAATCATCACGAAGGGATTTTGAAAAGGAAATAGGCTATAAATTGACAGCGAGAAGGGCATGGATTTGAAATGGATTCCACGCCCTTCTTCATAATTGTTTCATATTATTGGTTTTTTTATAGCATATCCAGGGGATTTTGTCAAAAAAGGCGTGGATCTCTCCACGCCACAACCAAAAACACCTACTGAAAGAAAGGTCTTTCAAGGTATATTCGATTATATAATATTTGCTGATATCATGCAAGCCTGAAGGTCATAACATCTCTTGCGGTAAGCTGTTATACTCTGAATTATTCATTTTTACCCCTTTCTATGTCGTCTCTGATTAGCTGTTTTATGTATGTCTGTTTACCTTCCACCTGATCCAGCTTTTCAATAATGTCTGCATCTGTCTTGTTGTTCAACTTTAAGTGTATTCCGGTTGTATGAGTGGCGTTATACTTGTATTGCGCCCTCAGTAAAGCATCGCTCATTTTTTTAGCCATTGTCTCACCCTTCCATCCTTTCAAGCGCTCTTTTGAAGAATTGTATCGCTTCCTGAAGAGAATCGCAAGGGCCACTGACTCCGCTTGTCTTTGTGCCATATCCGACAGATATAAACCGTCTATGATCGTCTATTGAATAGTTACTGTATTTCACTTCAAACTGTACTTTGCCTATATTAGCCACATAGCCCCATAAGTCGTCTTTAAACTTAAAATCAATGCCTGTGGCTTCCTTAACAGCCTGTACCATGTCAGCCTCACTCATTGCGTCAAGGTCTGAGGTCTTCTCTATCTCCATAAAGTCAAATATTGACATCTGTTCCATATTAGCCTCGTTTCTCCCCGTTTAGCCGTTAGGACAGCTCTGTATCAATGAAGCTTCAAATAGGTCTGTATTTCATACGGGATCGGCTTGGTGATCGCCGCCAAAAGGCCATTGAAATACTCGACCTGGGCGATTATGTTGTCTGACTCTGCTAAATACTTCTCGTACTCAGCTATTTTCTCTTCATGCTTTGCCTTCCTTGCGTCAAGTTGGGCTATGCCTTTCTCGGCTATGATCCTTTTGTTTTCTGAGAAGATACTGTCCTGACGACTAAAGAAGTCCTCAAAACGGTCGCCAGCGCAACTTGGAACACATAACAGGCTCGGTCTGTTATAGTTGGGGTTATTCCTCTTGTAAACATAGATATAAAACCATTTGCCGCTGTCGTAGCTTGAGTATCTGACATCATCATCAGTTAGATCAGATATAGCCTCGTTAAAATGCTTGTTGTAGACCTTACCATCAAAAGCCTCAAATACAGGGTATAATTTGCCATAATTCGATACGAGGAACTTGAAGTAGTTTATATCGGCCTGTATCTTCTGTTTTGCTTCCTCTAAGTGTCTTGTATAATAACCATCGTAATAATCCATATTGCTTCCTTTCTCCCCGTATGGCCTGATAGGACAGCCCTGAACCCTATGAAAAATTAAATCTCATGGTTTTTTGTTCTTTCTCAAACATTGCTACGACTAACGGAAACTCTGTTCTTAATGCTGTTGTGTCGATCCGGCTGCTTGCTACTTCTTTGTATGTAGCTTTATGCTCGTCACTTAATAATGTGTCGATATTTTCAGCTATCATGTAGCTTTTGAGCTGCTCCTTAATCTCATCAATGCGATCATTAAGCTTTTCAAGCTCTATATTGTACTTTGCTAAGTCCTTCATCAGTTTTTTGTAATCCATGCTATCACCTCATCCCTCTAATAAGTCCATCAGGTATTCAATTACAGCCTCGGGATCGTTTGCTATGTCGTTTGTGATATCGTCTACTGTCTCATAATCTCTATCCCAGGGATCTACATAGTTGAAAATCCTTGTTGCTAACTTCTGCCTTAATACCGCTCTATCTGTATCGCTCATTATGTCCTCTTTCCTGCCCGTATAGCCGTTAGCTCAGCTCTGTATTGATTAAGCTACTAAGTAAGCGTGACCTGAAAGCTGTTCGTTAGGGTCTACTTCCTTGTCGTTTACGTCTGATACCATGCTGTCAAGGTATACAGGATCTTCAGCGTTTACTATAATCACCTCATGGACAGATGAGGGAAGGACAGCGAACCCTTCAGGAAACAAGGTCTTAAGCTGGTCAAGCATTGCAAGTATTGAATAAGCCCCGTAACATCCTTTCTCATTGCTTATAACGATCATCGGCGGCATATCGTCACATACAAGCGGATAGCCCATTTCAGCCATAATCTCAGACATTGACTGCATTTTAGCCTCTTTCCGGCTGTTTTCTTCAGCCTGGCTTATAACTTCCTCAGCCGTAACCTTCCATACCTTCAGCATTTCCTGTCTTACCTTGATAGAGCCGTTTTCGCATACTCCGTCGATATAAGGCACTATGATTAGATCATTGAAAACGCCGCCAGCTTGTTTGAATACCTCAGCACTTGTGGCCTTGTTTAACAGCCTCGCCCTTAACATAGGTCTTACCTTCTCAAAATCAGCGATCCATGAAATATCAAGCTCATCTTTTGCGTATGTTTGCGCTATGGTTGCGACCTTATCAGCGGCCTCGTATACTGTCAGCCCTCTATCGTACATTTCATCAATGTAGACCATAGGCCTTACATTAGATCCCGTGTTAACCTCTACGCCGATAACCTTCACGCCGTTATTCTTCTCTACTTCCTTAGCTACTCCGTTAACTTCCTTTGCTACTTCCTTTGCATACTCCATTTTTGACATAATTTTTTTACCTTCCTTTCATGTAATATATAGTGTTTTTAGGTTGTTTGGCGGCTCTTCAAGGCGGCCGCCTGGCCTTGTTACCGTTAGATCAGGTGAAGCCCTTTTGAAAGCTTGTTACTGTTATTAACAGGGCATACCATGATAAATGTTGTCTCGTTTTCCATGTATACAGGGCTTTTTTCTGTATTCCACATAACCGTATTAGATCCCGTTACTTCCATTGCCTGAAGTAAAAAGCTTGCATTTATCATCAGGCCGCCTTCCTCAAATACATAGGCTACTGTCGCCTTGCGCTTGCCAGCTTTAAGCTGGGATATAGCCGCCTTCAATTCCTTAGTGGTAAAATCCAGCTTGTAAACCTTCTCAGCCGCTTCCTTAGTGGCTTTTTTCATGCTTTCCATACGGTCAACATCAGCCCTTTCGATAGTTTCGGCTTCCTCTATCGTTTCGGTTGTAATCATCAGCGTATAGCCGTTACAACTGTATACAGTACCCTCAAATACTCCATTCCACTTTGTAAGGTGAGATCCCGACTTTTTGAGGCTTTCAAAGGCCTTTTGTGTAGCTGTCCTCTTGGCCTTTTTGGGCTTATCCTGTATAACTACGCCTAAACTGTTTACAGGCTCTTTTGTGGCTTCCTCAGCCGCTTCCTCTGTTTTCACTTCCTCAGCCGCTTCCGGCTCATCGGTTACGGCTTCAGAGCTTTCGATATAGTCAAGTGAAAAGTGGCTTACCTCGTAATCCTTTAAAGGGCGATCATATACCAAAATGTCGTAATACTTGCCTGTCGTATCGTCTAACCTTTCAATAAATCCATTCATCGGTTGACAGCCTATTGAAAAGCCTCTTACCCTCATACCATAGCGGTATGTTGTAGCCGTTTCCGTTACTTCCTCAGCCGTTACGGTATCGGCCTTTACTTCCTCAGGCCTTTCAAGCTCGTGTTTTTCCTCACGTTTTGCGACCTGTAAAGCTATTTTCCTTCGCTCGTTAGTGTCCTTTGCATACCAACAGCGCTTGCCGTTATGCCACCTGAAGCCGTTAACCTTCAGGATCGCCCTGGTCTTACCATAAGGGAAGCCCTCAAAATAGATCTCAATACCTTTGTACTCTTCGTTTGTGTTTACAGTTGTCTTCATGTTTTTGTACCTTCCTTTCATTGTGTTTTTGGTTTTTGGTTGTTTTTTTTGATCCGCTCTGTATTTTAAGGGCTTGCGACCTTCACAAGTCAATGTGGCTACATTAGATCGGCGGCTGTCGCCGCCTTTCGATATTTAGTTAAGCGTTACGCTATATATATGCGCTGGCGTATCCTTCACTATGGTAGTTATGCCGTCAACCGTATAACTGTATATAGTGCTGAAAAAATTGGAGTTGCGGCTTATAACCCTTAGGTCGTCGTTATATCCGGCAGTATTCTTAGCCCTGAACCATATGTCGTTATAAGCTCTAACTTTGCGGCCTGAAGGCCTTCCGTATGCCTGTTCGATAGTACCGTAACCCTTTCGCTCGTGATCCTTTGTTATAGCCTGTCCTAACTTTGTTGTAGTCTTGATGTTTTCCATTGTGTTTACCTTCCTTTCGTGTTTTGGTGTTTTGGTTGTGGGCTTGTATCGCCCTTGCAAGTATAGTTATACACCTATACAGAAAATCTGTCAACACTTTTTTTAAAAAAATTTTAACAGCCCTCAAACATTTGATTTTACGGGCTTTTTGTGGTATCATGTAATCATGAGTAGGAAAAAAGTTTCGGAAAAATCCATTGAACAGGGTAAAAAAAACCTCATACCATTAAATAAAAGAAGCCCTGAAGAAAAACGGGCTATAATAGAGAAGGCTTCCGCCGCCCGTACTTTAGCCGCCCAAAAAAGAAAAACTATTAAAGAAGTGGCTGAGGCGATCTTAAAAATAGAGGGTAAGGATCTCACAAGTTGTATAGACAATGAAGCATTAAAAGAGAAGGCCGCCAAACTTGACTTGTCTATTTACGATGTTATGTATATAAAGATGATAGACCAAAGTCTAAAGGGATCTGTTAAAGCATTTGAAACCGTAAGGGATAGCGCTGGAGACAAGCCGATCACCAAAACAGAAACTGATATAAACATAATCAATGAAAGTGATCACACCTTATTAAACAGAATAGCTAATAGATTAGGCATCGAAACATCGGAAGTTATAGACGGAAGCTACACGGAATTATAAAAGACGGATAAAAGGATATAACAGGATATTACACGGGTTCAAAATACGGCTCGTGTTTTTTCATATATGGAAGCATCGCCAGGTCGGCAGCCTGATAATGAGGAAATACAAAAGGCATTCCAAACACAAATACAAAAGGCAAAATCAAAATCAAATACAAAAGGCATACAAGACAGCACAAAAGGGAAAACAAGTTTTGCAATGTCCGACAAGAAATACAATGTCGATCCCAGGTATAGTATACTAACTTACACTACTATGTATAACTATTCGTTAAATACGTCTTTGACGAACAGTTTCGAAAACCCGAAAACGTGTCAACCATGCTGTATTGAGGGCTATTCATACCCTGTATTTTTTATTGGTAGTTGACATAAGATCCTTATGAGACCTACTACTGTACTGGATCATACCAGGTATACCCCCTACCCCCAAAAGACCGGGGTGTGTTTTTGTGCGAAAGGGGGTGTCCGCTCCAAAATTTTATAATTTTTTTCAAGGGTGTCCAAAACAGAGAAAGCATATCCTGACAGCGTATAAAGCTTATATAGGCGCATATAGAATAGGAAGACGTAGATCAGCGCAAAAAAAGACACCGTGTACCTGTACGATGTCTTTTCCGAAAGGTATTTGCCATGAACATTTCTGCTCAACAACGGATGATATCTACAGACATTTTCTTTTTCACGGAAAATAGAGGAGTAAGCCTGTATAGCTATCCGTTCTGAGCATCTTAAGTATAACATATCTGAGTAGAAAGTCAAGTCAGGGTTACATAATATTATCTGAGGGAAAATAGGACGTAGCACGCATGGCTGACATATCTAAAGACAATTCTTATTAAAAATTCCGTTGTGCAACTTGCATAAAGAGGTGAAATATATTCTCGGGGAAATACGAGACCGTTTTGTGCAACTTATACAAAGAGACCCCGACGGGGAAAATCGGGATCTCAGATCGAGGGGAGTCCAATGAAAAAATTGGCTAAGATCATTGTATCACAGGCATAATTAGGTGTAAACCACAAAAAATATTGAAAATAGGGGAGAAAATGTCTAAAAAGGCTACATAATAATTTGACATAATTCAAATTTATGTTAACTTTAAAGTGTGGCTACTATAAGTGAACTCAGGGAAAACGAAATAAATTACTGCTATGAGAACCCCGAATACTTTATAGACAACTACGGTCATATAGAGGACAAGGACGCAGAGGAATTGGTACAGCCGTTTAAGATGTGGCCTGCACAGAGGGAAGCTCTTAAATCCATCTTGGAGAACAAGCTGAACATCATTTTAAAGGCAAGGCAGTTAGGGATCACATGGCTCGTTCTGCACATAGCTCTTCATCAGATGCTAAAGCCTGGCTCAACGGTGGTGGCATTGTCAAGGACAGAGGACGAAGCGAAGGAATTAGTCCGACGTTTGGTGATGATGCTTAGGTACTGTAAAGGGTTGTTCAATGAGAAAGGCCACGAGGAACAGGGCTGGAAGGACGCAGTATTTGAGAACACGGCTTTGGAATGCACAATCCATTATCCCAACAAACCCGATTCCATCTTCAAAGGTTTTCCGTCTTCGGCAAATGCCGGACGTTCGTTCACAGCCAATTTAATCATATTTGACGAAATGGCATTCCAGCAGTTCGCTGAAGAGATTTACACCGCAGGATTTCCGACGATCAACCGACCTAATGGCGGTAGAGTCATCTGCTTGTCAACCATAGAGCGTGGATCGTTCTTTGAAACCCTTTTCACAGACCCTGACAACAAGTTCAATAAAATCTTCATACCGTGGAACGCAGACCCTAAGAGGACTCCTGAATGGTATGAGGAAACAAAACTTGCAATGGGCGACAAGATGACACAGGAATATCCTGCAACCGTTGAAGAAGCCTTGGAAGTACCAGGCGGAGCGTTCTTTCCTGAAGTCAGACGTGAATCTCACATCGACACACAGGAAATGACAGGCCTTATGCGGAATTACTGCTGTTTGGACTACGGTTTGGATATGCTTTCTGCTCATTGGGTTCATGTGAACCAAAGAGGTGAAGCACAGGTCTACAGAGAATATGACGCACCGAATCTAACGATAGGCGAAGCAGCTGCGATCATTCTTGATCTGAGTGAGGGCGAACACGTCACAATGTACTTGGCACCGCCCGATTTGTGGAATCGAGAGCAACTTAGCGGAAAATCAAGGGCGATCATCTTTTCCGAATGCGGTCTGAACCTGACAAAGACCTCAAACGACTTTGAAGCCGGATGTGCTTCCATGAAACAATGGCTCTTGCCAAAGGGAAAGAAAGCCAAACTGACGTTTTTGGACGGACAGGCCCCGAATCTGTACAGGAATCTTCAGAAGATACAGAAAGACAAAAGAAAGCCTAATGTCTACGCCAAAAAACCGCATGAGCTGACCCACGATCCCGACAGTTTACGATGCTTCTGCATTTACTACATAAAGAACCCCTACATCGACAGAAAAAAGGCCATGAAAAGCCTTCATCCGTCGTTTTTGGAAGATATGGATCACGCCAACAGAGAAGAAAAGGACTACATTTTGAGGAAATATGCTCACTTGGAAGAAGATACAGAGGAAAATCATGCCGACTGAACAGGACAAGAAACTTGATAAGTGGAGAGACAAACTTGAAAGCGCACGGATAGCCTACTCCTCGGTGCTTGATGACATCAACCGTCACGAAAAGCTGTATGAAGGCACTCGTACAGTCTATACGAAAGACGTTGAAGCACCGAAAGAGGCTGTCAACGTGCGAAATATCGTCTATGAACTGATAGAATCACAGGTTGACCCCTCTGTGCCCGTTCCGAAAGTGACCGCTTTGCATAAAGAAGATGAGGAATTGGCTCAGAAGATAGAGCAGATCCTTATTGACAAGATGAAAAAGCAGAAATTCCATGTCATGAATGACAAAATCGAGAGGATCGTACCCGTTCAGGGCGGTGATTTCATGCTTGTAGAGTGGGATAACACCGTCGGAACGCATTCATCCATAGGTGATGTCATCGTTTCAGAAAGACATCCACGTCAGGTCATTCCTCAGCCAGGTGTGACAGAGATCAAGAAGATGGATTACATCTTCGTTCTAACCCCTCAGACAAAGGAATTTGTGAAAAAGAAGTACGGAGTAGACGTATCTTCTGCATCTGAAGACTATAGAGAACTCAGAGGTGAATCCGCTTCCACAGTAGAGGACATCATCACTATAAACACCGTTTATTACAGGAACAAAGGTAAAATCGGACGTTATGTGTGGTGTGATGACTACGTTTTGGAAGACCTTGACGACTATCAGGCAAGAATGACCCGTAAATGTAAGAAGTGTGGCGAGGTAGTGGACGATGACACCAAAGAATGTCCTGTCTGTGGCTCGAAATCCTTTGAAAAGACCGAAGATGAAACTCAGACCATAGAAATACCCAAACTTGAAATAGAAATGGTTTTAGACCCCTTAACGGGGCAGTTCGTGGAACAGCAGAAGATGGGTACAGAGGAAATAGAAATTGAGTGCTACAAGCCTAATGAGTTTCCTATTATCCTCAGACGAAACATCACAAGAGAAAATTCCTTCCTTGGCTATTCCGACGTAGAGATCATCAAAGACCAACAGGAAATGATAAAGAAGCTCGGCTCTAAAGCGGCTGAGAAAACCTTAAAAGGCGGTTCCATTGTCACCCTTCCCGATTCTGTGAAGATAGAGACCACAGACAAGGAGCTAAAGATCGTCAGGATAGATAATCCGGCAGACAAGGCTTTAATCGACGTGATAAATGTACAGGCTAATATCCAACAGGATATACAGCTTATGTCTCTTGAATACGACTATGCAAAGTCCGTTTTGGGAATTTCAGATGCTTACCAGGGCAAATACGACAGTTCGGCTTTATCAGGTACAGCAAAGCAGTATTCCATAAATCAGGTTGCAGGTCGTTTGGAATCAAAGAGAGTTTTGAAGAACGACTCCTATGCTTCTCTTTATGAATTGATGTTCAAGTTTTGGCTTGCCTATGCCGATGATGCGACACCCATCACAAGGGAAGGCAAGGACGGTGAGCAGATTTACGAGATCATGGAAAAGTCAGATTTCCTTAAACAGGACGCCAATGGTGAATGGTATTGGAATGATGAGTTTATCTTTGAGACCGATCCCACGTCAACGCTTATGGCAAACAGAGAAGCCATGTGGAATCAGGCAGACATCATGCTTCAGAGTGGAGCTTTTGGCGTGTTAGGCGACATAAACACAATGCTCCTGTATTGGAAGTTCAAGGAAAAGAACAATTATCCGAATGCCGGAGAAGTCTTAAGACAGCTTGAACTTAGAAAACAGGAAGAACAGATGCAACAGGCTCAGATGGCACAGCAATTACCGCCACAGGAAGCACCTTTGGAAGGTCAGTTGCCCGTACCTGAGACCCCGAGTTTACAAGGAGTGATGTAAAATGGTTCCTCATCTTATGAACAGAAACGCCGCTTTTTTCGGCATAGGACAGTTCGGACAGGGAAACATCGACCTGTTCAACCGCCCTCAGTATATGAATCCTGACGGAAGCGTAAGCACGGTGCGGAGCATGAGCTTTAATGACGGCACAGGTGAAATCCTTGTACCGACTATAGCTTATCAGAACGGCAAGCCAGCATTGCTGACAGACCAACAGGCAATAGACAGATACTACAGAACAGGCGAGTATTTAGGGAAATTCAATACGGTGCCTGAAGCAAACGACTACGCAGAGAGACTACACAGACAGCAAGACGTGATTTACGGAAGGAAATAAGCATGAAATGCCCCTTATGTAATCTTGAAATGAGAATAACAGGCTCACACTTTGAGACAGAGAACGATGACACACCCAATGAAGAGACAAAGCTTTACAGGGTGATAGAACTGTCCTGTGTGAACGAAAAATGCGCCAACAACGGCAAAGTGGTTGAGACGCTTAGGAATGAATTAGACCTTAACGGCTAA
>Ga0265300_10005123_pt1 | contig 10227 bp, 9 predicted proteins | sample AusTroGonzalo_MG_FD_193482 | JGI IMG/M metagenome (GOLD analysis project Ga0265300, IMG submission 193482) | Bovine rumen microbial communities from tropical cattle in Woodstock, Queensland, Australia - Gonzalo_03 | ecosystem: Host-associated > Mammals > Digestive system > Stomach > Rumen ... | reverse complement strand
TCTGTGACGGCAGCAAAAACGCGGTCGCCGTCAAGGTGCGCTGCGCCGATTCGAGCGAAAAGGAGCTGTCTTCCATGACGCTCGTCGCGGGCGACGAAGTCAGCGACAACATCGCGATCGGCGAACTTGACGACGTGGTCAGGTACCTCAAGATCGAGAGTACGGCAAGCGGTTCCGCCGGCTACCGCCTCGCCGCGCTCGCGTAAGAGAAAAAATTCCCCTGCCGCCGACCGTGACGATGCGGTCGGCGGCAGAGGGAAACCATTTTCGACACCCGGCTGTCCGCGGGACGGACAGCCGGGATATGTCATGCGGAGAGTATGGTTCAGAAAATGTTCTTTCGCCGACGTCGCTTCACCTTGATCGAACTTCTGGTCGTCATAGCGATCATCGCGATCCTCGCATCGCTGCTGATGGCGGCGCTCAGCGCCGCGCGCGAAAATTCGCGGCGCGTCGAGTGCCTGTCCAATCTGCGGCAGGTGCTGAACATGCATCTATTGTACGCGGATTTCAACCACGGGGTCTTCTGCATCGCCTGGGACAAGAAACTCAACCAGTGGGATACGGGCTACCTCTATAAGAAACCGGGCATCCTCGCCTCCGGAGTGCCGGGCGCCACGGCGACGACGGCGCGGATCTTCAACTGTCCGGACTCGGCGTCGTCACTGCTCGTCAACCGCAGCTGGACGGCACAGTTCGCCGGATACGGATACAACTACCTGCTCTCGTTCCGCACCGTCGGCGCCATGCCGCCCGACTACCGGCCGGTCAAGGTCGGCGCGCTGCGGAATCCCGCGCGATTGAGCGTGGTCGCCGACGCGGCGGTCTTCGCCGCCGGGACGGGCTCCCGCCCCGCGCCCACGGCATTTCTCTACAACACGAGTTCCAATCAGGGCGGTTACGCGGATTTCCGCCACCGCGGACGCTGCGGCGTCGGCTTCGCGGACGGTCACGCCGCGTCGCAGGAGGATTTCACCGAGCGTCCCGCCGACGGCAACGGCTACATGGACCGCCTGGGGTATCTTTCCCGGGACGACAGCGCCTACGATCCGGAGTTCGGCACCCACTGAACCGGCGCGATCCTCAACTTCCCCTTTGCTTTTTGGACGGTCGCGAGGTATGTTATACCGATCGAGAACGGGGGCGGAACATGGAACGTGACGAAATACTTTCACTGGACGACGCGGCGCTGTCGCGGATCGTGAAGCTGGAGTTCGCGCGCGGTTCGGGCAACGGCGGGCAGAAGCGCAACAAAACCTCGACCGCCGTGCGCGTCGTACTCGACGAATACGGGATCGCGGCGACGGACTGCTCCGAACGCAGCCAGCACCGCAACCGCGCCGCCGCGCTCCGCAAACTGAGGCTCCTCCTCGCCTTGCACGAGCGCCGTCCGCCGCAGCCGCCGCCGCGCGTCAGGTGCGCGGTCGACAGCCCCGACTATCCGCTCTTCGCCGCGCGGCTGCTCGACGCGGTCGCGGCGGCGGAGGGCGATTACCGCAAGGCCGCCGCCATATGGGGAGTTTCGCCCTCCTCGCTCCTCAAGACTCTGGAGCGCGACCCCGCGCTTTGGGAGTGGCTGAACCGGAACTATCCCCGCTTTTTCGTCCGCGGCGAGACGCCGCCCGCCGAGGCATAGCTTCGATATACAACAGTAGAAATTTTTTGGTCACCATTGACTACGCCGCCGCGCACCTGAACCCTTGATCTACAACAGTAGAAATTTTTTGGTCACCATTGACTACGCCGCCGCGCACCTGAACCCTTGATCTACAACAGTAGAAATTTTTTGGTAAACGACTATTGATTTTTCGTCACGCTTCGGCAACTGTAAAGTCTATTGCCTCCGTTTGTTCGCGCTCGTTGCGTCCGGGGTGTTCCGCACACCCCGGAACCCCGGCGGCAGGGCTCGCCCTGCACCTGCTTCGGACGGCGTTGCCGTCCTCGCATGGGTCGGATGACGGTGTGTGACGCTCGCTATATTATGGTCGTAGCTTCTTTCGTCGTCGGCAACAATAAAAACGCTTTCATTTTTTGTCCGATGCGACTCCGTTCGCTTGACTCCGGGCGGCTGTTTTCCGCAAAAACCGCTTTCCGCGACAAACCGTTTACACAATTACGCATGGGCGGTTTTGCGGAACCTTTTTTCGCCGCCCCTGCGCGCTTCTTTACGAGCGCGCAGATCTTCGCTCCGTCGCGCCCCGCAAGGGCTTTCGCAGCCCTTGACCCGCGGCAGGGGTGACACCCCTGCACCTGCCCGGCTTCACCTTTTATGGCGAAGCCGGGCTTCTGCGTCCAACACGGCTTTGCTGAAGAAACACCACCTGTTCCATCAAGCAACCTCCGCGTTATGAAAATCAATAGTTGTTTAGAACAGAGCCAACAAAAAACGCTCCGCCGTTTCCGACGGGGCGTTTCGATCGCAAAGTGTCTGTTCGAGGCGTCAGGCGCGCGGGGGACGCTCTTCGCGCGGACGCGCTTCGTTGACCACCGCTTTGCGGCCGCCGATATCGCTGCCGTTCAGCGCTTCGATCGCCGCCTGCGCCTGCGCGTTGTCGGCCATCTCAACGAAGCCGAAGCCCTTGGACCTGCCGGTCTCACGGTCATTGACGATTCTCGCCGCGGCGACTTCGCCATAGGCGGCGAAGATCTCGCGCAGTTGGTCGCGGTCGATGCTGTACGGCAGGTTGCCAACGTAGATGTTCATTACTTTTCCCAATCCTTTCTGATGATTTTATGAATCGGACCGTTGCCCTCCTTTTCGGCAACCGGTCGGCGATCCCGTATTTATCCGCCGGAACACTGTCCCGGACCGAACCATTTATTTAACGCCGTCTCCACGGAATTTTCCGCTTCGCGCCGCCCGACATGCCACACCTATACATAAAAAGCGGTTCCGATGCGGATGACAGGAGTGGCGGAGGATCTCGAAACGCCGCCCGACGGCGACCCGATCCCGGATGTGCGGAGCTTTCAGAACTTCGTAAAGACTACCCGATAAAAACTTACTCAAAATCAATGCGTTGTTATAATTATACCCAAAATCCACCAAATGTCAATAGTCGGAATGGGATTTTTCGTTTTTTTTTGTGAAAACGCACGCTTTTTTCCGAAAATCCGGGGTCCACTTGACGCGTGAAGGGGCTGCCCGCGAGTATTTACGCTGTTGATTTTAAGCCCTTCGCGGTGTATATTAAGACTCCGGCAACGGGGGCGGGGCGACCGCCGCCCGGAATGGGGACGATGCGCCGGCATCGGAAAAGCATAATTCTTTGTTGGGAAACAAACGGAGTTCCTGTCATCATGAAGATCTACAACTTCTCCGCTGGACCGGCCATGCTGCCGGTGGAAGTCATGCAACTGGCGCAGAAAGAATTCACCGATTACTCCGGCAGCGGCAGCGGCATCCTCGAGCTTTCGCACCGCGGCAAGTTCTTCAAACCGGTGATCGACCGCGCCGAGGCGAACGTCCGCAAGATCCTGAATCTTTCCGACGACTATGCGGTGATCTTCGTCCAAGGCGGCGCGAGCATGCAGTTCGCGATGATCCCGATGAACCTGCTCAACGGCGGCACCGCCGACTACGTCGACACCGGCGTCTGGAGCAACAAGGCGTCCAAGGAGGCGAAATTCTTCGGCACCGCCAACATCGCCGCCAGCAGCCGCGACGACAAGTACGATCACCTGCCCAAGCGCGAAACCTGGAAGCTCACTCCCGGCGCCGCCTATCTGCACATCACCAGCAACAACACCATCGCCGGCACGCAGTATCCCGATTTCCCGGATGCCCCGACGGGGGTGCCGCTCATCGCCGACATGTCCAGCGACATCCTGTCGCGGCGCTTCGACGCCAACAAGTTCGGACTGATCTACGCGGGCGCCCAGAAGAACCTCGGTCCCTCGGGGCTGGCGCTGGTCGTCATGCGCAAGGAGCTCGCCGCCCGCGCCGACGAGGCGAAGGTGCCGACCATGCTCCGCTACTCGACCTACATCGAGAACGGGTCGATGTTCAACACGCCGCCGACCTTCGGCATCTACATCCTCGCGCTCGTTACCGACTGGATCATCCAGCGCGGCGGTCTCGCCGCCATCGAGGAGATCAACAACGCCAAGGCGGCGAAGCTCTACGGCTTCCTCGACGACAGCAGCTTCTTCAAGACGCCGGTCAAGGGCGCCGACCTTTCGCGGATGAACGTGGTCTTCCGCACCCCGAGCGACGAACTCGACGCCAAATTCGTCGCTGAAGCCGAAAAGTGCGGGCTGACCCAGCTCAAGGGTCACCGGCTCGTCGGCGGCTGCCGCGCGAGCATCTACAACGCGATGCCGATGGAGGGCATCGAAGCGCTCATCGGCTTCATGAAGAAGTTCGAGTCGGAGAATAAGTAACTCTGCGATCCCGCTTTGATACGCGAACGCCGCGTCCCGCAACGGACGCGGCGTTTTGTATGTCGATCCCCGGTGTTGTTCCTGCAACATTCCCCCGTCGGGAGAAGATTTCCCCCGTATCTCCGGCAGCCGCAGTCAACTCGGAGCACAAATCCCCGCAAGTGGTAACTGATGGGGTAGTGTCCGAAGTTTTGCGCACATTCGGTTCTGACGGTTCAGAGTTCTACGCGCGTTGGCGAGCCGAAACAAACCGACCGACCGTGCAGCTCCGGAGGAGCAGGTCGGTTTGTAAGGCGAAGCCTTTATCTTACTGTACTCCAACCTTATAGAGTTTGCAAGTATTCATATATTGGCGAGTGCCCCATTTTGTCGTTGATATGTGCCTCAGCCTCGCCCCGACCAGCATCATGGCGGAATAGCCGTCCGGAAAACTGCCGGCGACCCGCGTTCCACGGCGTATCTCTTTCATTATCCGTTCCAAGCCGTTATTGGTCCGCAGGCGGCTCCAAAGTTCGTAGGGGAAATCCATGTATGATAAAGTCTCTTCAACGCTTTTCTCCACGAACTCTGCTACTTTATCCAGTTTCAACATTCGCTATTTCAACCAAGACAGGATATCTTTAAAGCTAGGCGGGTTGTCTCCGGTTCAATACCGAAGGCGTTTTGCACAATAACTGTCCAAGTTTTTGGGGTCACCCAAACTCCGGGGGCGGCGGCGGGGAGGCTATACCGCACCGTGGTAGCTGATGAGCTTTTTCAGAGTGTGCCAGAAGAGCTGCTTCATGAACACTCCCCGCTTCGACGTGACGGCGATCGCTCCGGCGGGCCACAGCGATCTCCTGACGCTTTTCCAGTATTCGGCGCGGCTACTCTGCGCGATGTCGCCGAAGACCGGAGTACGTTCGTTTTTGCCGAAATCCGCGCTCCGCGGCGGCACCTCGAGTATCCGCGCCTCGGCGGGCGTCGGATAACGCAGGACGCGCCTCCACACTTTCAGCGCCTGCCGGGTGGCCGCCGTCACCTCCGGCAGCAAGCACGACGGGGCGGTCTCGAAATACTCCTTGACGCCCTCCCACATCGGCTCGTCGGCGCCGCCTGCGATCCGCCGTTCCCAGCCGGGAATCATCGAATTGCACCGCTCCGGTGTCAGATAGTATTCCGTGCTCGGGAGTTCGGGCTCCAGCACCGCTTCGAGGATATGGTGATACTCCAGCATGACGTCGATCGGTTTCCGACCTTCCAGCCCCACGGCGTCGATCATGAGACCAACGATGTCGTTGAAGTACCACGGGGCCGCCTCGCGATAGTTCCAGCGGCCGAAGTAAAACGCGTTCCACTGCCAGTCGCGGAACCCGGTCTGCAGCGAGCCCAGCGTCGAGCCGAACCAGCCGGTATCGACCGTATGCAGATACTTGAAACTCCCGAACCGCGCCTTCAGATGCGCCAGACCCTTGCTTCGCTGATCGCGGAAGTGCTCGCGCAGACTTTCCGAATAGGGGCACGGATGGTGGTACAACTCGAAGAACCTTTCGCGAGTCAACCCGGCGGAGCCCAGCTCCGGCGGGATCGTCTTCACCAGTTCCGCCTTGTCCGGGAACATTTCGTCCGGCAGCAGCGCCGCCGCCACCGTCCGGCAGTCGGTATACGAAAATTCCCGGACGATGTGCTCCGCCGCCAGTTCCGGGTTGGCCGTGAAGGTCAATTTGTCCGCGGCGAAGCGCGAGATCCAAAATGGGAACGCCCGGATCCGGGCGGGAAGGCCGTTTTTCTTGAGAAATAGCTCGTACAGATATTGCAGCCGCAGCCCGCCGCGGGACATGAAGAGCAGCGCGTCCTCATCGGGATCGCAGTTGGCGCTTATCCAATACAAACGGCAGCAGAATTCGTGGAACAGGGGACCGAGCAGCAAACCGGCCTCGCGTCGGCTTTCGATCGTGCGCTTCATCGCGGCCTCCGGATCGAAAGGCGCGCCAGCTTCAATCTGAGCCGGTGCCACCACGGGCTCGCACCGTGTTCGACATTGTACTCGGGACCGTAGCTGTGGACGTTTTCGGGCAAGGAACGACCGAACCGCCATGCATCGACGACGGAATAAAAATCCAGTTTGTCGCGTTCGAAGTCCAACGCCCCCTGCGGCGGTTTGTCGGGACGCGCGCAGGACCAGAGATACATCTCGGGGTGGATCCGCGTGAGATTCGTGCCGACGGCGACCGGAAGGTCGGGATACTTCCGCAACCGCGTCTCCTCCCTGATGAAGAGCAGGATGTTCTGCCGGTACCACGGACAGATCATGCCGTCGTACCAGAAGCGGTCGCGGATGATGTCCACCGGCGTGTACCCCTGCTCCTTGAAGATCATCGCCCAGTACTCGGGGTAGTTCTCGTTGACGTGCCCCGTGCCCCCCTGATAGGGGAACGCGCCCGAGAAGAGCACCACATCGGAGAGTGACGTGAGCTTGCCGACGAACTCCCGCGCCTTCAACGGAGAAATATGCTCCGCGACCTCGAGGCTCATCGCCAGATCGCAGCGCCGCCCGAACTCGACGGGACCGCTCAAATCGGTCGGGTGAAAACACTCCGCAGGGATCTGCAGATATTCGCGGGGGACGTAATCACCGTCATATCCGGCGATATCCTTCACACCGCACCGCGCGAAGACCGACAGCCACGTCCCCAGACCGCAGCCGAGGTCGACCACGCTGCCGATGTCGAACAAATCCAACAGAAAGGGAACTATTTCGCCGGCGGAATTCCGACTGCCGAGACATTGTTCCTCGTAGAACGCTTTGTCATATGCCATTTACGACACCTGCCGATTTGAGTTTTTCCATCATCTTCCGCTGCTGACGCGCGCAGTAACGGTTGTAGAGCCCCGAGCGCGGCAGCCATACCGCGTCGATGCCGTGCCGCAAAAACGGGACGACGCAATCGGAATCCCGGTTGTCGCCCAAATGCAGCAGCCTTTCGGGTCTGCAGTTCCGCTCCTTCAACACCCGGTCGTACAGAAGCCCGGAGGCCTTGGATACGCCGAAGTCGCTGCTGCAATAGACGCGGTCGACAACCGCATCCGCGGGCAGGCACCGCTTCAAGATCTCCATGATCTGTTCGCCGCTCCAGTACATGTCGCTCACCGCGATCACCGGGATATGATTTTGCCGGGCGCGGCGCACGAGCGCGCACACGACGGGGTTGGCGCGCAGATGCTCGACCTCGTAACGCAGTTCCAGGGCGGAAAGGACCTCCGCCGCGTCGCCCGGCAAGGCGAGGATATTCGCCATGCAGCCGAAGATAGCCGCCGCCCGGGGCTCGCGGCAGCCCTGCACGGCGTTTGTGCCGCGGTAAGTCAATTGGTGCGCCAGAGCCCGCGCCTCATAGAAGGTCCGGACGGAGATATCGGGATACCGCGCGGCCTCGGCGGACGCGATCTCCCGGAAGCGCCGAAGTTCGGAGTGGAACTCCCGCAGGAGCAGCGTGTCGAAGACGTCCAGCGAAAGGACGTCGACCTCGCGCGCATCCAGCTTCGCCCCGATCCGGCGCAGCCGCTCCCGGTTGCGCACGCGACAGGGCAGAAGCCCGGCCACGGAGGCGCCGCGAATGCGCCAGCGTTCCGACGCGAGATCCAGACGCATCCGGCGCAGCTCCTGATCCCTGCCCCAGACCGTCACCTCCAGCGACAATTCGCGGTCGCGGGACTTTTGCAGCGAATCCTGACATCTGCCGAGTTCGCGGGAAACCTCCGCGCACGCGGCTTCCTTTTCGGACAGCTGCGACTCCAACGCGTTTTTCTGTTCCTCCGCGGCGGCCCGTTCCGCCGACAACTGCGACTCCAACGCGTTTTTCTGTTCCTCCGCGGCGACCCGCTCCGCCGACAACTGCGACTCCAACGCGTTTTTCTGTTCCTCCGCGGCGACCCGCTCCGCCGACAGCTGCGACTCCAACGCGTTTTTCTGTTCCTCCGCGGCGGCTCGCTCCGCCGACAACTGCGACTGCAAGAGGTTTTTCTGTTCCTCCGCGGCGGTCCGTTCCGCCGTCAGCTGCGACTGCAAGAGGTTTTTCTGTTCCTCCGCGGCGGCTCGCTCCGCCGACAGCTGCGACTGCAAGAGGTTTTTCTGTTCCTCCGCGGCGGCTCGCTCCGCCGACAGCTGCGACTGCAAGAGGTTTTTCTGTTCCTCCGCGGCGGCTCGCTCCGCCGACAACTCGCCGATCCGGGAACTCGCCTCCTCCAACTTGCGGAACGCCGTTTTATTCTCTTCGGTCAGGGCGCCGACCGTATTTTCGAGTGCCACGCGTTCGTTCCGCGCGACCTCGCGGTCGGAGCGCTCCTCTTCCATCTGCCGCGTCAGTTTGGCACAAAGCTCCTTCTGAAACGATTCGTTGGCGACGCTCCGATCGAGGGAGGCGCTCAAAAAGCCGATGCGGGAGTCTTTTTCGGAGACGAGCGACTGCAGATAGGCGATCTTCGAGTCGCTGGATTCGAATTTTTCGGAGAGTTCCGACAGCGACAGATTGGCTTTCTTTATGTACTCCTGGTCGCTGTTCCAAACCGCCCCCGCCCGTCCGATCTCGTCGCGCAGCGATTGCAGCAGGCACAGGTTTTCGATCCGGTTCGCCTCGAGCGTCGCCAGTATCTCCCGATGCGACGCAAGTTCGCGCGCCGCATTTTCCACGGCGGCGCATTCGTCGGCGCTCAAATTGTCGGTGCAGCACAATATCCCGATCCCGTAGAAGATCGGGATGCGCCAGAAACGCCACGAGCTTTCGTGTTCCGCCAGAAAATCCTCCACCGCGGTCAGGACGCCGTTGCGTTCGCCGCCCTCCGCCCGCGCGATGCTGTAGTTGAAGGGCGGCAGATAGAACTTGTCGGACTCGGCGTCATAGGGCGAGATGTTGACATCGGTCCCGTTGGGATGGGGCTCGCGCACCTGCGTCAGATCGTAATAGTTGTCCCGCCGCGCCCACGGCCACGAAACGTCGTGCATGAAGACGATCTTTATCCCGCTGGCGGCCTTGTTCCGGTCGATGATCTCGAGGTCGCCCTTCACGCTCTCGTAGTTGTGGTCGCCGTCCATGAAGACGATCTCGCCGCGAAAGTCCTCGCCCAGAAAGTTGCGTGAGGTCCCCCGGTAGAAGAAAAAAACGTCACTCCCCGACATCTCGGGCGGGAACGCGACCGCCGCCGGATCGACCGCGGTGAGTTTCGCGCCGCGGGACCGGGCGTAATCGAACAGCGCCGCGGTGTTCACCCCGTCCTCGCAGCCGATCTCGACGATGTGCGTCACCCCGACGCCGTCCATGATGCGCCCGGCCTCGGGATGAAAGTTCACCATCGAACAGAGGTTCGATATGCGCTGCGCGGTCGGCGGCAGATCGAAGAGAGCTGCCGTCAGCGGAGTCATCGCGGGAAAAGTCATTTACCGGCCTCCGCGGATTTGAGTTTCTTTATCAGCCGATCGAACCACAGCTTCCGCTTCAGATATCCGAGCAGCGAGTTGGCGCCCCGGGCGAAATTCCGGGTCGACAGCTGATCGAGCTTGCTGTTCTGCCAGTTCGTCATCACCGCGAGATTGGCGAGCACCCCCAGATCCTGAGGCGAGGTCCGCAGGTAATGGTTGCGCAGGATCGCGTCGTACCGGATATGCGTGGAGACCCCGGCGTTCACGGTGTTGCCGTAGACGTCGCCGGCATCGGTTATCGTATCCCGGTGGTGGTACAACGCGAGGAGTTCGGGGATCACGCCGATATCCGCCACCTTCAAAAAGCGGATGTTGAAATCCCAGTCGCCGAGCACGGGCAGCGATTCGTCGTATCCGCCGATGCGGTCGTAAATTTCCCGCTTGTACAAAAA
>Ga0265300_10005122_pt1 | contig 10227 bp, 9 predicted proteins | sample AusTroGonzalo_MG_FD_193482 | JGI IMG/M metagenome (GOLD analysis project Ga0265300, IMG submission 193482) | Bovine rumen microbial communities from tropical cattle in Woodstock, Queensland, Australia - Gonzalo_03 | ecosystem: Host-associated > Mammals > Digestive system > Stomach > Rumen ... | reverse complement strand
GGAGGAGTGGTACCTCCAGGAATCGAACCGGGGACACACGGATTTTCAGTCCGATGCTCTACCAACTGAGCTAAGGCACCATTGTGTCAAACAGCAATCCTTTCGTTTGCGGGTGCAAAGGTACGACTTTTTTTTGAACCCACCAAATATTTCAGCATAAATTTTGCAAAAAAATCATTCTGAAAGATGCGTCCACCCCTGTGCTTTGAGCTCAAACTCCTGATTATCACGGGTTACGAGCACTTTGCCGAATTTGACATCAGTGATGTGGCCGATAAGCTTCACACCCTCTATCTGCTCAATCTTCTCGTGATCGCCGATAGGAACGGTGAACAGCAACTCATAGTCCTCACCGCCATTCAGGGCACAGGTAGTGACATTCATGTTCAGTTCCTCTGCCATCACCGCAGTCTGGTAGTCGATGGGAATGTTCTTCTCATAGATACGACAACCCACGCCTGACTGTTTACAGATATGGAGCAACTCAGAGGAAAGACCGTCGCTGATGTCCATCATCGCTGTCGGACGGATGCCCGCCTCACGCAGTTTCTCGATGATGTCGCCACGGGCCTCCGTCTGGAGTTGGCGTTGCAGCAGATACTCCTTGCCGCTGAAGTCGGGCTGGAAGTTCTTCAGTTCCTCCAGGGCACGCTTGTCACCCTTACGCTTGGCTTCCTCCACCTGACTGTAATACACACTCTTCTCACGCTCCAGCAACTGGAGTCCCATATAGGCAGCCCCTAAGTCACCTGAGACGCAGACGAGATCCGTGTCCTTCGCACCGTTGCGATACACGATGTCCTCTTTCCTTGCCTCACCGATACAGGTGATGCTGATGGCCAGTCCTGTGTAACTTGAGGTGGTGTCGCCTCCTACGATATCCACGCCCCACTTGTCGCAGGCCAGGCGCAGACCGCTGTAGAAAGCCTCCATGTCCTCTACGCTGAAACGCTTGCTCAGTGCCAGCGATACGGTGATCTGACGAGGTGTGCCGTTCATGGCAAACACATCGCTGATGTTCACCATCGCCGCCTTATAGCCCAGGTGCTTCAGGTCGATGTAGGTCAAATCGAAGTGTACCCCTTCCATCAACAGGTCGGTTGTCACAAGCACTTCCTTATCAGGATAGCTGAGTACGGCGCAGTCATCGCCTACGCCGTACTTCGTGCTTTCGTTCTTGTTCTCGAGATCTTTTGTCAGTCGGTCGATCAGACCGAACTCTCCTATTTTCGCTATTTCCATCCTTCTGTCGGGTGATTAGTATTAAATGAGTCCATCTGGTCGTAATCAAACTTTGCCGTCCAGACGATCAATTCTCTCATGATCTCTGTCATGAAAGGCTGTGCCTTGTTGGCTGCCTCCTGCACTTCCTCATGACTTACTTCCACAGGATCGTCGAAGCCGCCGAGATCGGTGATGACAGAGACGCCGAAGGTGCGGATGCCACAGTGATGGGCTACAATCACCTCCGGTACGGTTGACATACCGACGGCGTCGCCACCCAGGATACGGTACATCTTATATTCTGCGGGTGTCTCGAAGGTCGGACCCTGTACGCCGACATACACGCCGTGCTGCACGGGGATGCCTTTTTCACGGGCGATGTCATAGGCCATCTTGATCAGCAGGGGATCATAGGTCTGATGCATATCCGGGAAACGCGGACCTGTGGGGAAGTTCTTACCACGAAGCGGATGCTCTGGGAAGAAGTTGATATGGTCGGTGATCACCATCAGGTCGCCGATATTGAATTTCGGGTTCATACCACCTGCGGCATTCGATACGAAGAGGGTCTTGATGCCCAGTTCGTACATCACACGTACGGGGAAGGTGACCTCCTTCATCGAGTAGCCCTCATAGAAGTGGAAGCGTCCCTGCATGGCAAGGATGTCCACACCGCCCAGCTTGCCGAAGATCAGTTTGCCGCTATGTCCTTCAACAGTAGAGACGGGGAAGTTGGGGATGTCAGTATAAGGGATCTCGCTCTTGTCAGTAATTTCTGAAGCTAATTGTCCGAGGCCTGTCCCCAGTATGATCGCTGTCTTTGGACTTGTAGTCATCCTTGCCTTTAGCCAGGATGCTGTTTCTTGAATTTTTGCGTACATAATCGATAATGTGTTTATTAAATGATTCCTCCTGGTCGAGTAGTAACTTGATGCGGATAGGCAATACATAGAGGTGTTGCTGCACCTCGTCGCTCAGTCCCTCGACGGTTCTCAGGCGCACGGCATCTTTCTCTGTGGTGATGATGCACTTGGGCGAGGGGAGACTGCCGAAGGTGTCGTTGATCTGTTGGATATCCTTCTCCTTGAAATGATGATGGTCAGCGAAGGCCAATGGATGGATGTCTTTGGCATATTTCTCCAGGTCGAGTTTCATCTGTTCCGGCGAGGCAATACCTGTCAACAGAAGCACATGCTTGTCGGCGAGGTCTTCTAACCTTTCTAGATGATCTAGACTATCCTGATTTTCTAGTCTTTCTAGATTTCCATACTCGTGGGTAGAGAAGTAGAGTTGCTGATAGGGATAGAGGGCCATTGCCTTAGTGATCACACGGTAATCCATCGGCTTGATGTCGGGCGGACATTTTGTGACGATCACGATGTCGGCCCTGTCCTTACTGCCGACGGGTTCACGAAGACGCCCTGACGGCAACAGCTCATCGTAGATGATGAGACGATGGTAATCAACCAACAGGATGCTGATGCCGGCTCTGACATAACGGTGCTGGAAAGCATCGTCAAGCAGAATCACGTCGATATCCTTACCTGCCTCACCATTGATGAGACGACTGATGCCACGCGTTCGTTTCTTATCCACGGCGACGGTGATATCAGGGAACTTCTGTTTGATCTGGAAAGGCTCGTCACCGATATCGTACATCGTCGAGTCGTTGTCGGCCAACAAGAAACCACGGCTCTTCCGTTTGTAGCCACGACTGAGGACGGCGAGGTTCGTCTTGTCCTTCAGCAGACGGATGAGGTACTCCACGTGAGGAGTCTTGCCCGTTCCGCCAACGGTGATGTTGCCCACTGAGATGACAGGGGTTGCATAGGTCTGACTTTTCAGGATGCCTGCCTCAAAGAGCATGTTCCTGAAACCCACACCTAAACCGTAGAGCCAACTCAACGGACGCAGTTTCTTGTTGATATAGATGAGATCGCCTTCCATCGGAATGTTATTTCATGCGAACGTCGTCGAGTATACGGGCCTGTATGCGACTGCTGCCCTTCATCGTCTGACGGATCTCCATCAACGGCTCGTAGAGGTCGCCTAAGAGTGCCTTGAACTCCTTCTGCAACTGACTGTCGAGATAAGAGCCCTTGTTCTCTTTGGGCATGAATCGCTCAAACCAACTACCCTCGTAGGGATAGGTTGCTGTGTGATACTCCTTCACCTTGGCGAGTTCGGCGGCCTTCTTCACGGCATCGTCGAGACTACCGAGTTTATCCACGAGTTTGATCTTCTGGGCGTCAGTGGCCAGCCAGACACGACCCTGAGCAATGGAATCCACCTCAGCGGGCTTCATGCCACGACCCTCTGACACGATGTCGAGGAACTGCTGATAACCTTGGTTGATATAGGTCTGCAGATGCTTCATGATCTCATCGTTGTCCTTACCCAAGATCAGGTCTGTCTCGTAGGCAGAGAACTTATTGGTAGTCACACCGTCGAAGGTGATACCGAGTTTGTCGGTTACGAGTCCACTGAAGTTGGGGACGAGTCCGAAGATACCGATGCTACCAGTGATGGTAGTCGGCTCTGCGAAGATGTAGTTGGCAGGCGAACTGATCCAGTAGCCGCCAGAGGCTGCCATACCTCCCATAGACACGACCACGGGCTTCTTGGCCTTCAGCAGTTTGATGGCATGACGGATCTGCTCAGAGGCAACGGCACTACCACCACCGGAGTTCACACGGAACACCACAGCCTTCACGTCATCGTCGTCAGCCAGTTTGCGCAGGTCTGCTGCAGTGGTCTTGCCCACGATGCAGTGTCCGCCGCCGTTCACTAAATTCGTAGTCTCACTGTCCACGATGCTGCCGTAGGCATAGTAGATGGCGATCTTCTCGCCGTCGTCCTTCTTCTCTGACTTCACGTTGAGCATGTCGCTCAGTGTGAGTTGGTTGATATCGTCGTCCTTGTCGATCTTCAGACGCTTCTTGATCTCTGCCTTGATCTCCTCGGGGAACATCACCTTATCGATCAGTTTGGCTGTCACATAGTCCTTTGTGTCAGCGAAGCCCATGATACTGTCGTTAGCAAGTTGGTTCAGAGTCTCTGCCTTTACCTTACGGCCCTCAGCCATCTCCTTCAACCAGTAGTTCCAGATACCGTTCACGTAGGCGGTGCGCTGCTCACGGTCGTAGTCGCTCATACCCGTCTGGGTGTTTCTCTCCACATAACTCTTATACTTACCCACCTTGGCCACCATGTATTTGATGCCAAGTTTGTCGTAAAGGCCCTTCATGTATTCGCCTTTACCGCCAAGACCCGTGAATTCAATGTGACCGTGATCGTTCAGATAGATGTTGTCGGCTACCGAGGCTACATAATAGGAAGTCTGATAGTACTGGTCGGAATAGGCTACGATCCATTTGCCGCTCTTCTTGAAGTCCTTCAGGGCATCGCGCAGTTGCTGGGCTGTAGCCGGTGCGTCGAAGGCCAGTGCGCCGCCCTCCAGGTAGATACCTTTGATGTCTTCATTGTCCTTTGCCTTACGGATGGCACAGATCAGGTTGTCCAGTCCCATGGCGCTCATGTCGCCCATGTCCAGGATCTCACTGATGGGTGAATTCTCTTCCGCCCGTTCACTGATGGTGCCGTCGAGTTTGATGACAAACACAGAGTTTTCCTTAACTTTGGTTGAGGCTGAATCACTGGCAACCATACCCAAGAGTGAGATTGTCAGGAAGAATCCGGTCACTACCAGAAAAATGGCTATACCACAGACGGTGGCAAGCGTCATTTTGAAGAATTGTTTCATAATAGAGTTTTTTAATGTTACGTAACAGCTGCAAAGGTAATCATTATTTTTTGATTAGCATCAACTTTTTACAAAAAAATAAAGAATGACATGTCTGATGGCATATGGCGCTGACAACTTGTCACATCCTGTGGGGTTGGCACGGTTTTGGCTGAAAAGATGGCGAGACGATGGAAAAGTCGTCGCGCCAATTAATATAATAATAAGGTATAACATTAAAATATTTGTATTATGAACATCAAACCATTAGCAGACCGCGTGCTGGTATTGCCCGCACCGGCAGAAGAGAAGATCGGTGGTATTATCATTCCTGACACAGCCAAGGAGAAGCCACTTCACGGAACAATCAAGGCCGTAGGCCAGGGAACCAAGGATGAGACTATGATCCTGAAAGAGGGCGACGAAGTGCTCTACGGTAAGTACTCTGGTACAGAACTGGAGTTCGAGGGTGAGAAGTATCTGATGATGCGCCAGTCTGACGTCTTAGCCGTCATTGAAAAGTAAAAAGGTAAAAAAATTAAAAGGTAAAATTATTATGGCAAAGGATATTAAATTCAATATTGACGCCCGCGACGCTATGAAGCAGGGCGTTGACCAGTTGGCAAATGCAGTGAAGGTAACCCTCGGTCCGAAGGGTCGTAACGTTGTTATCGAGAAGAAGTTCGGTGCCCCTCAGATCACCAAGGACGGTGTGACCGTTGCTAAGGAGATCGAACTCGAGGATAAGTTTGAGAACACAGGTGCTCAGCTCGTTAAGAGCGTAGCATCAAAGACCGGTGACGATGCAGGTGACGGTACAACCACCGCTACCATCCTCGCACAGGCTATCGTTTCTGAGGGTCTGAAGAACGTTACCGCCGGTGCTAACCCCATGGATTTGAAGCGCGGTATCGACAAGGCTGTGAAGGCTGTCACTGAGCATATCGCCAAGAGCGCTGAGCAGGTAGGCGACAACTATGATAAGATTGAACAAGTGGCAACCGTTTCTGCCAACAATGATAAGGAGATCGGCGAACTGCTCGCTGAGGCTATGCGTAAGGTCTCTAAGGACGGTGTGATCACCATCGAGGAGAGCAAGAGCCGTGATACCCACATCGGTGTGGTTGAGGGTATGCAGTTCGACCGCGGTTATCTCTCAGCCTACTTCATCACCGACAGTGAGAAGATGGAGTGCGTGATGGAGAACCCATACATTCTCATCTACGACAAGAAGATCTCTAACATCAAGGACTTCCTGCCCATCCTGCAGCCTGCTGCTGAGAGCGGACGCCCCTTGCTGGTGATTGCTGAGGATGTTGACTCTGAGGCACTGACCACCCTCGTAGTGAACCGTCTGCGCGGCGGTCTGAAGATCTGCGCTGTGAAGGCTCCTGGCTTCGGCGACCGTCGTAAGGCCATGCTCGAGGATATCGCTACCCTGACAGGTGGTGTCGTGATCAGCGAGGAGAAGGGTCTGAAACTGGAGCAGGCTACACTCGAGATGCTCGGTACCTGTGACAAGGTGACTGTCTCTAAGGACAATACTACAATCGTTAACGGTGCCGGCGACAAGCAGGCCATCCAGGATCGTATCGCCCAGATCAAGAAGGAGATCGAGGTGACCACCTCTTCTTACGATAAGGAGAAACTCCAGGAGCGTCTGGCTAAGTTGGCAGGCGGCGTAGCAGTGCTTTACGTCGGTGCTAACTCTGAGGTAGAGATGAAGGAGAAGAAGGATCGTGTTGACGATGCACTCTGCGCTACCCGTGCTGCCATCGAAGAGGGTGTAGTAGCAGGTGGCGGTACCACCTACATCCGCGCTCAGGAGGCTCTGGCAGGTCTGAAGGGCGACAACGCCGACGAGCAGACTGGTATCAACATCATATGCCGCGCCATCGAGGAGCCGTTGCGCCAGATTGTCACCAATGCTGGTGGCGAGGGTGCTGTAGTAGTCCAGAAGGTTCGTGAGGCCAAGGGCGACTTCGGTTACAATGCCCGCACTGATGTCTATGAGGATCTGCGTGAGGCCGGTGTGATCGATCCTGCCAAGGTGGCTCGTGTAGCTCTGGAGAATGCCGCTTCTATCGCAGGCATGTTCCTCACCACCGAGTGCCTGATCTGCGACAAGCCCGAGAAGGAGCCTGCTATGCCGATGGGCGGTGCCCCAGGTATGGGCGGAATGATGTAATTTTGCAAAGCATACATATCAAAATGAGGGGTGAATGGCGACATTCATCCCTTTTTTTATTAATAATTGTATAAGAACACTCATTTTTTTTAGTGATCTTCTTGCAAAAGAGTGAAAAACCTTGTATATTTGCAGCAGAATCATTAATCATAATTGCATCAACTATTCGAAGTCCCCTCGACAATTTAAATTTGGATACATTTTGTGTATAAGATATTTTTTGATTTGTTTTAGTAGATTAGTTTTTAAGTAGTTTGTTTTTGAAACCGATTGTCGTGAGACACTCGGTTTTTTTATTTTTTGATGAAAATGTTTGGCGGTTTAGGATTTTTATCATATCTTTGCACACATAATCATTTTATCTTTTGAATAAAAACTCGATTAATTAATAGAATTCACATCTTATGGAAGTAGTATTATTAACTGTTATTGTTGTGCTGTTGCTCGGTGCAGGCGTGGGCTTTTTCCTCTTCCGTCGTCACTATCAGCAGCTGTTGAAGATGGCCATGCGCCGTGCACAGAAGAGCGAGCAGCTCAAGGCGGTTTTTATCGACAATGCCTGTCACACTCTTCGTACACCGCTGAATGCCATTTCTGGTTACAGTACCATGATTCTTGAAACACCCGACACGATGATGCAGCCAGAACATGTGAGAGAATTGGCTGGTAACATTGAGAAAGACAGTAAGCAACTGCTCGGCTTCGTTGACCAGCTTGTTGAACTGTCGAAGTTTGAGGGCATCACACCGTCCTTCACGTTCATTGAGGTCAACCTCACCGAACTGATGGCTTCTTATCGTCGTGAGGCATTGAACTACACGAAACCCGATGTGGCCGTGCAAGTCAGAACCGACTTGTCGCCCCACTGTAAGGGTACACTCGACACGAACTTCATGCACCAACTGATGATGCATCTGCTGAAGAATGCTGCCATGCATACCACCCAGGGCGACATTGTCATCAAGTACGGCTATGAGCGCAAGGGTATTAAGGTCACCATCACCTACATGGGTATCGGACAGGCAGAACTGGTCGGTGCCGATATCTATTCATTCCTGCAGAAGGAGAATGCGCTGGCGGATGTCAGCGAGTCGTCTGCCCTCGGACTGGCCACCTGTAAGGCCATTGTCGAAGTGCTCGGCGGTGAGTTCTACATGGAGACGGAGGCCAACTCGAAGACCGTTGCCACCTTCTGGTTCCCCTGTAAGATGAGAGACAGGCGTAAGGATCTTATTATGTTATAAATATAAATGCCGCATTTGATATGAAGAAGTATTGGTTATTAGTTTCTTTGACAGTGGTCATCCTGTTGACCAGTTGTGGTAGGCATGTCTCCGAGGCTTTAGTACAGAAGACCTATTTCACCCAGTGGAACGAGTGCCCGGCGCTGACGGCCCTGAAGGACTATGTGGAGGATGTCACCAATCCGAACTCTCCCAACTTCATCAAGGCGGAAGACCGCATCGCCACCTTCGACATGGACGGCACGTTCGTGGGAGAACTCTATCCGACCTATTTTGAGTACAATCTGCTCGAATACCGCGTGCTCGACGACCCATCCTATCGTGACAAGGCACCTGAGGATGTGCGCCAGACAGCACAGGAGATCAGAGATTTCGTGCGTAAGGGGACGAAACTGCCAGATCATTTCAATCTGAAGCATGGCCGTGCGGCAGCAAAGGCTTATGCCGGCATGACGCTCGACGAGTTTGATGCTTACGTCAAGGCTTTTGCTGAAAAGCCAGCCAACGGATTCAAGGGAATGACTTTAGGTCAAGGCACCTATAAACCCATGCTGGAAGTCATCAACTATCTGAAGGATCACGCTTTTACGTACTATGTTGTGTCAGGGTCCGACAGATATATTGTCAGGGCACTGGCCACCGCCGTTGGTTTCGATCCAAACCACGTGATAGGTACCGACTATGGGCTCTGCTCCAATAGTCAAGGTGATGTGGATCCGCTCGATTATACGATGAGCAAGGATGAGAAAATCATCCGCACCGACGAGTTCATCCTCAAAGACGAGAAGAACAACAAGGTATTGCAGATTTGCAAAGAGATCGGAAAGATACCCGTGTTGTCGTTCGGCAACAGTAGTGGCGACGCTGCCATGCACAATTATTGCCTGAGCAACAAGCAGTACCGCACTGCCGTCTTTATGCTGGTGGCTGATGATGATGCCCGCGACCATGCCAGTCTCGCTGAGGCTGCGAAGCGTGAGGCTAAATGGCGCGAAGCCGGCTACAACATCATCTCCATGAAGAACGACTTCAAGACCATCTACGGTCCTGAAGTCAAAAAGGTAGATTTTGTATTCCCGGAATAAAAAGAATCGGGGGCTGATAATCATCAGCCCCCGATTCTTTTTATATTTAGTAGTTAGATTCCTACAATAAACTCTCCTGGTGCCCATTGGCCGTCGAGGATCTCATCGACCAGACTGCCACATTTCATGGTGAAGAACAGTGTACCTGTTGCGACGTGCAGTTGAACGAATGACTCTAATGAGACGGTCTTGATGCTACCTGATCCCCAGGTGTTGCGTACACTCTCGAGGTTGCAGTAGGGCACCACCTCGTCACCTGTGGAGTGGAAGAAGGTAAAGCCTTGACTCGGCATGAAACCGTCGGCTGTCAGTGCATTCTTTGCCAGTGAATTCTCCAGCGCCTTCAGTTTTTCTACGGGCACTTCGCCTGTGACGGTACCGTCGCGGAAGTAGGCAATCACACCGGGCTTCAGACACTGGTCCACGGTGCAGTAGTTGTAGCCCTTGCCATTCTCGAGTTCAAAGTCGCGCTTCTTACCGCTGCCATCCTTGAGATTATTCTGGGTATAGGGCAGGAATCCTTCGCTGCACTTTGCCATCATCGTGAAACCACCGTCATCACCATGGTTCTTAGAGTAATCCAGCAGGGCTGCCTGAATGTCGTCGGTCGTATTCTTCTTGCCCTCAATCATCTTAAAGATACCAGTGGCGCTGAACTTATCAGTCACGAAGTCCTCATACTTGCATTGTAAGGCCATCATGTCAGGATCGGTATCTACGGCACCCTTCAGCAGCATGGCAGGA
>Ga0265300_10005119_pt1 | contig 10234 bp, 7 predicted proteins | sample AusTroGonzalo_MG_FD_193482 | JGI IMG/M metagenome (GOLD analysis project Ga0265300, IMG submission 193482) | Bovine rumen microbial communities from tropical cattle in Woodstock, Queensland, Australia - Gonzalo_03 | ecosystem: Host-associated > Mammals > Digestive system > Stomach > Rumen ... | reverse complement strand
CTCAGCCTCACGCTCACCTACGTGAGCCTCAAGGTCTGTGCTGTTTATATCTACGTTGACCTTCTCGGTCACCTTCTGCTTATCGGGGGTGAAAAGGTCAAGTTTTTGTTCATATATGTTGTAAACGCCCTTAAAGCGGGCACCTTTCTCGATAGGCCAGCTGAGCGGGCGTACATGTATCTTAAGCTCCTCCTCAAGCTCGTCGAGCAGGTCAAACGGGTCATTACCCTCACGGTCCATCTTGTTGACGAACACGATTACAGGGGTCTTGCGCATACGGCACACCTCCATGAGGCGGCGGGTCTGCATCTCAACACCCTTGGCGCAGTCAATCACTATGATTACGCTGTCAACCGCAGTCAGGGTACGGAACGTATCCTCGGCAAAATCCTGGTGACCCGGGGTATCCAGAATGTTTATCTTGTAACCTTCATAATCAAACTCCATGACCGATGTGGTCACTGAAATTCCACGCTGTTTCTCAATATCCATCCAGTCCGATGTGGCGGTCTTGCGAATCTTGTTAGACTTGACCGCGCCGGCCACCTGTATCTGGCCGCCGAACAGCAGGAATTTCTCAGTAAGTGTGGTCTTACCGGCATCAGGGTGCGATACAATCGCAAATGTTCTACGTCTATTTATCTCTTCCATAATATCAATCCAACTCAAGTGTGCCCTCCTTATCCTCACGGTAGAGCACTGCCAGCTTTCCGATGAAAGCCGATACAGCCTTAACGGCCTGCTCAGTTGCGGTGCTTACAGGTTTGCCCTGTACCTTGAGCAGCCAGACTCCGTACAACATATTGAAACAGTCACGCAGTTCCTCATTCTCCGTGCTGTGATTCTTGGCACGGAACTCTACGATGAACGGCAGAGCCTTGTAATACAGATCCCTGTACTGCGGCTGCTTGTGTGACTCAAGCAGGCGTGTATGAAGATCCTCAAGCAGAATGAGCACATTCTCATTTATCTGCAGATGACCGCTTACGGTCTTACCCTCGGTGCGCATCATCTCAATCAGGTCATCATACCACTGACGCCACTCGCGGCAATCGGCCTCACTACGGCCGCTGTTCTTAATGACGGAGTCGTACAGACGGTCGCTGTCCAGCCCGGCTGCACGTATCATATCCTCAACCTGCCACATGTAGAGCAGGTACTCGGCAATATTTTTCTCTCGTAACTCTTTTTGTACGAACATCCTACAACTTTATCAAAATCATGGTCAGCCACGCTACGGAGGCTACGATCAGTATGGTACCCAGAATTCTGTTTATCATCCACAGGCCACGCAGGTCAAAACGGTTGCGCAGTTTGTTGATGAGGGTGGACAGGGTAAACCACCAGCAAAAATCGCCCAGCAGGACGAACAGGTATGTCTGCAACTTAAGTCCGGTAGTGAAATCATCGACCGGCAGTGAAAAGAAGGCAAACAGACCCATATAGAAAAAAACCACAAGAGGATTCACTATGGCAACTCCGAACCCGGTAAGCATTATCTGCCAGAGCGAATCCTTCTTTACCTTAACCTCTTTTGATGCCGCAAGGGGGTTGTTCCTTACGGTAGTGATGCCGAACACCAGCAGTAGGGCGCATCCTACCAGTTTGACCACCAACGCTATGGTGGGATCCTCAAGATAGCCTAGCACCAGTGACAGGCACATCATGGTGATCATGATGTAAAAGGCATCACTGACAGACACTCCAAGGCCGGTTAGAAATCCTTTCCACCGGCCTTTGTTGAGTGTTCTCTGAATGACAAGCACCCCCGACGGACCCGTCGGGGCTGCTGCCAGAAATCCTATAGCCATGCCTTTGAGAATTATCTCAAAGACGGATATGTCAATCATCTATATTACTACGTTTCTTTCCGAATGCAAAATTAAGACCCAGACTGAAGTTCAGTCCAAAATCGTGCAAAGGTACAAATTGTGGATTAAATTCCGCCTTAAGTCTGTCAACTGCGAGGAAGAAATTTATACCTCCGGGATGCAGATTGAGCAGAAGGCCCATAGAAGTGCCCATTGTTGAAGCTGCAAAGTTACCCGAGATATCGAACCATCCGCAAGGTGACATAGTGACTGACGTACGAGATTCAAAATATGAATACAGACCAGTACGGAAAGTCAGCAACTCACCGGCTGAAAGCCACTGGGCAAAAGGCATCTGATACTCTGCGCCAAGTCTGAATGTAGCGTCAAGGGCTATCTTTTCCTTTTCGTTGTCTCCCTTCTGGTAGAGTTTTACCATATCTTTGAAGTCATCGGAGATCTTATCCATAGTCTCATCATTGTCTCCGTCAGGCTTGTAGTTGTTGAAGCCTTCAAACTTTACGTACTCGGTGTTGTCAGTTGCGAAAGTGCTGACACCACCCCAATTGATAAAGCCCAGGTCACATATGGATGCAGATACCTTGAGACCCTCAACCAGATCCTTGAAGTCATACTCCGCACCCAGGTCTACCGCAAAACCGTAACTTGAGGGAGCCTTGAAGGAATAGCCGTCCTCAATTCCGTCAAGGGAGTGGTTCTCTGCATCATACTTATACTTGACACCGGGAATGGATGCCTTAAGGGTTCCGTTGCTCTTTACAAGCCACTCGTCTTCGCCCAGTCTGGCATCGATCTCATCGATATTGAGATCTACATACTCTATTCCATCCAGGAACTTGAGGCCCAAACCTACAGTAAGGTTCTCACCGATCTTATGGGAGTGGGTAAGAGATATCTCGGCATAAGTGATGCTGTTGACATTAGTATTCTCAATCATGTAGTTGCCATTGGAGAAACTGGCCTTCATGAAACCGAAGAGGTCCTTGGGAAGTGAAATCTTCTGGTTGTTCCTCAACTTGATATTGAAGGTCGTGAAACCGTTCCTGCCACCTATGCCCAATGCAAGGATATCCATATTGAGACCCACATTGAACTGTGCGGCTTTAGGTAATTTATCCAGGAACTCTGACGAACTGATATCCGGACTCATGAATGTGGTCAACATGCCGGGCTTGGATTTGGACTCGAACAGGAAGTTGGCCAGACCTACTGAGCTCTGTGCATCAACCTGCAGGTTGCTGAGCGCCGGAATTGCCATGAACACGGTACGCTCAGGGGCAAAAGCCGGGTTAAGCTGATAACGCTGGCTGTAACCCTCCAGGAAATAGCCGGAACTTGCACTCTGTGCAGATGAAACAACCGTCACAAGCAGCATTGATACTGCCATGAACGACATTCTGATTATATGCTTTTTCATAACTTTTTCTCTGTTTGAGGGTTATTACTTGTCTTTTTCGGTCAGGTCAACCTTAAGACCCTGAGGCAACAGGATGCGCAGCTTCTTGATCCACAGCCACTGACCCTCATGTATACTTGAACTCTCGTTACCTGAATCGCAGGCTGCCACGAATACGATGCTCTCCAGGTCGGCCAGGCGCTTACCGTTCCTGATATCAATACCCAGAACCATCTGAGACTGGGTAACGGTATCGTTTCCGGCTTCTATCACGCATGAATCGATCTTGATGTCATCCATCTCATATCCGTACTTGTCGTATGCCGTAGCGACGAGCTTGACACCCAGAGGTATGGTACTCTCGATATCGGCAACAAGTTTCATCCCGGTTGCATCGATCTTATCGGCCACATCCTCGAGATCCTTGCTCAGATCCCTGATGGTATCAGAGTATTCTATGTAGAGGCTGTCAAATGCCAGAGGTATGGAAACATCATAACTACCGCAAACGAACAGAGTACGTGTAAGGTCAACGAAATGATACTCGTCCTGGTTTACACCTGCACGCAGATTGAACTCAATCTTGTCAGGTATGGTTGTCATAAGCTCTGAAAGACGGCTTATACGTACATATATGGTATCATCTGAAACAGGCACATCCCTCTCATTCTTGTAGATGACCAGTGTGGTGGTACGTTTGTCAGTGTCATAATCACACTTGGGAAGATGGATGGTTCCATTCTCCGGACCGATGTTACGGGCTATGTATTCACCCTTGGAATCATATGAAGAGAGGCTCAGGTCCATATCGATGGGAAGGGTTACTGAGCTGGTCAGGTTGATTACTATCTGAGGATCACTGAGTGAAAGCGTATTCTTTTCATTCTGGAAGAAGTCATTGTCTTCACCCAGTGAGAGTTCTACCATCTCATGTACCTCATCGATCTGAGGATTAACCTTTCCGTAAGCAGCCTTGACGCGGATAGAATTGAACTCCACGGCGGGCCGTACTGTAATCATATCCAGACCTGCCAGGCCGAGATTCTGCTCAGCGACAGTTGCCGCACCTGAAATCTCGACTCTCTGGTCAAGAAGTTCCAGACGTCCGTTTACAATGACAAGAGGCTCCTTGAACTCCAGACCTTTAATGTTGAATCCTGACAGAATCAGACCGTCACCACCGGAGGCCAGTTCGCTCTTGACGACAGTCCTGTTGATTACGATTGCACCGGAGAATTCATCAATATAGATATTGGGATCCTGGCCCACATACTCCATCTTGATGAAATCCGGCAAAGAAATGGTCAGGTCCGATATGGTGAGTGATTCTATCTCATCGGGCACACCGTCAAACTTGAGAGACATAGTCACTCCGGCAGGATTGTTTTCATCGATGTCTATACGGCTGAGAGCCACAAGAGACTCGTCAATATTATCCTCTACAACGTCAATCGATGTCGAGCTGCTCAGCTCTGACCTGATTTCTGCGATAGTGAAGTCTGCATCCTTGATGACGATAGCTCCCGATACGGTAAAGCCTACGGTCTGGTCTTTCATCTTGGCAAGACCGTCCGAATCCAGTCCGTCCTTAGGGGCGATGGTGATTGCAGTGGAGTATGATACGTTATTGTTCATCGTGATGGCACCGGTAAGTTTGTCAACATCCTGATACAGTTTGACTTTACTGAGATGCAGTACAATATCATTACCCTTGGCCTTAGTAGGATCTATGACAAGGATGTTGTCGTGGTCGGCATCGGAAGTCCAATAACCCCTGTCCTCCAGACTGTAGGTCTTGTTAAACACGAAATCATTAGAGAACACAAGACGTATGGAACTCTGATTGTCAAAACTGAACGGATCAATGTCAAAATCAAGCATTGAAAGCTTGATGTAGCTCTCATCCTCCTCAAAGTCAATGGTGTTGATTCTCTTCATACCTCCAAGTCCCTTGACCTGGAAGCTTGACTTGATACTGTCCTCAAGAACCGGGATCACCTTGGCGCGGGTATCGACAGAGAAATCAGCTATCTTAAGCTGGTCGTTCAGTTTTACATCAACATACAGGCTACCCGTTCCCTTTGATGTACCGGAAACTGCCAGATCCAGAGAGTATGAGATCTCACCGTCAAAGTCAATGGTATGGCCACTGCCTGAGAAATCACCTGACACCAGATAGAATGACAGAGGAAGGACCTTGCTGGCACCAGTAAAGGTTTCAATCTTCTGGTTTTCATTCATAGTGATGGTGAAAACATTTCCGCTGGCTGTGATGGTACCCTGTTTGATGTAATTGCTGAGCTGGTCATCCTTGGCAAGCACGAAATTATCCGGGAACGATATGCTGAGTTGCTTGATGCGGATCACAGGATCATCAAGTGTGGAGTATATACCACCCAGATCGACATTAAGGCAAATCTTCTGTCCGGTTTTAGTACCCTGCTTACCGAAAGTGATGGAGTTAAGATTCTCCACCTCATCAGGAAGAGTAAAATTGAAAGATAAACCCTGAGTCTGTTTGGGAACAGGTATATCCAGATTGTTCACCTTGTACCCCTTGATACCCACCGGGAAGGACTGAGTGGTCACCTCCAGACTGATAGGATCGAAATTATCCTGCATATCAGACAGGTCAACGGTTCCGACTTTCAGTTCGCTCTCACTGTCCATGGTGGGGATATTGAATGTAAGGTCCTCTTTCTTAGGCGTTGCAAAAGAGGTTGTGATTTCACCGATAGTAGGAGGATCAATGTTGATATCCAGCGGATCTATCTTTACTTTGACAGAGTCAACGGTACCGTCCATCGTTATTCCGAACGTACCGTCATCCAGTTTCTTGAGCATTGAGTCATCACCGTCAACTTTGATGAGCGAATCAAGGAAGAGGGTATCAAGACTACCCAGAGGAATAGAGAGACCTCCGGGACCTATCTGCATGTCCAGACTGATCTCCTTGTCGAGATCCAGTTCATTGGTTGTGGTCAGACAGGAACCAAAGCCAAATGCAGCGACAACACCGCAAAGAGCCAATGATCTGTTGATTTTTTCCATAAGGTTTATAATTGGTTTAGTTATTTATTACCTGTTAAGAGACACATTGATATCGCAAAGATACAAAAAAGGAGTACACACGCGCGTGTGTACCAAGAAAAATTTAAAAATTGTGAAAAAATTATTCTTCCCGCTCTGATTTGTCGTGACGGCGGACGGTTACGCGGATACCGGACAGACGACGTTCTTTCTTCTCCATAACCTTAAGTATCAGATCCTTGCAAACAAGTTCCTCATCCTTTTTAGGGAAATCACCCTTGAGTTCCAGAAGGAATCCGGCCAGAGTATCGGCCTCACCCACCGCCTGGGCATAATCATCCTCATCCAGACCTACTATGCGGAAGAAATCAGAAAGCAGCGTCTTTCCCTCAAAGACGTATGTATCAGGGCCTGTCTTGCGATAACCGACGGTATCGTCATCAAACTCATCGTTGATTTCACCCAGGATCTCCTCAATGACATCCTCCAGAGTTACCAGACCCGATGTACCGCCGAATTCGTCGACCACTATAGCCATATGTATGCGACCGGTCTGGAAATCATGCAGGAGGTCATCGATCTTACGGGTTTCCGGTACAAAGAATGCAGGGCGGATGAGTGACTGCCAGCGGAATCCCTCACCTTTCTCCAGGTACGGGAGAAGATCCTTAATGTAAAGAATTCCCTTAATATTATCGGATGTTCCGGAGTATACGGGAACTCGTGAATAGAAGTTCTCCTTTATACATTTCATGACATCACCATAGCCGGCTTTTATATCCAGCATTATCATATCAATTCGGGACGTCATTATATCCACAACCGTTTCATCGCCAAAACGTATCACTCCCTCCAGGAGCTGGTGCTCATCCTGTATGTCATCAGAGTCAGTCAACTCGAGCGCGTGTTCAAGCTGATCTACCGAAATGTTGAAATTTTTCTTAGACTGAACATGATCCGACAGAATCTTGGAGCGCATAAGCAGTGACGATACCGGACGCAGCAGGACAGTAAGCACGGACAGCAACGGAGCTGCCCTTAGACTGAACGTGAGTGAGTTATGGGCCGAGTACAGTTTGGGTATTATCTCGCCGAACAGGAGCAGGACAAAGGTCAGTATCACTGTCAGCACCAGGAATTCAACCCATTGGACACCGAAGGTCATCATCTGCGAGAATGCCAGGTCAAGCAGAAGGATGATAGCCACGTTAACCAGATTGTTGGCTGTCAGTATGGTAGCCAGGAGACGTTCCGAATCCGCAAGAAGGGAGTTCGCCTTGCGGCCGCGAAAAGAATCGTCTTCCGATATGCGCTTGAGCTCATCGGGAGAGAGTGAAAAGAATGATGTCTCGGACGCAGACACGAAACCGGACAGAACCAAAAGAAGCAGGGCCGTCACAATCGCAATGACGGACCCCGCTGTTGGAGCATAGAATCCGACCGCCCACCGGGCAGCCGTTCCTGAAATCGTTAAAAGACCGGTTTCTATAATGCTACGGATTTAATTCAGAAAGGAATACCATTACCTCCTGCCTCAGGCTGTGAAGGAGCAGGAGCCTGACCGGCATCCTGTTTAGTCTGGGGACGGGAAGTCAACATCTCCATAGAGTCCACAAAGATCTCAGTCACATAACGCTTCACGCCGTTCTGATCATCATAACTGCGGTTGCGAATGCTTCCTTCAACATAGAGTCTGTCTCCCTTGTGAACGTATTTTTCAACGGTCTCGGCCAAACCTCTCCAAAAGACAAGGTTGTGCCATTCGGTACGATCAGGCACCTGAGTGCCATTCTGAGCAGTGTAGCCACGTTCTGTAGTGGCAAGGGTAAGATTAGCTACACAAACATGGTTATCCAGATACCTTACGTCCGGATCCTTACCCACATTTCCAATTAAAATTGCTTTGTTAACTGACATAATAATTAGGTATTAAAATATTTCGACAGCAAATATAGTGACTGCCATACATGATTCCAAAACTAAAGAAGGTTTTTTTAACACCTCAAAAAATTCACATAAAATCACAGTAAAAGTTTTACATATCCCCAAAAAAGAATTACTTTTGCAATCCGAAAACGAAAAGCGACATTTAAGACTTAAATTATTGACAATATGACAAAAGCAGAAGTTGTAAGCGAGATCGCAAAGAAGACCGGTATTGACAAGGCCGACGTTCTTGCATGCGTAGAGGGTTTCATGGAGGTTGTCAAGGGTTCACTCGAGAACGACGAGAACGTTTATCTGAGAGGATTCGGCAGCTTCATCACAAAGAAGAGAGCCGCCAAGGCCGCCCGTGACATTCTCAAGAATACCACAATCACCGTTCCCGAGCACAAGATTCCCGCTTTCAAGCCGGCCAAGACTTTCGCTGCTGCTGTAAGAAAGTAATAGTTAACCCAAAATAATAACAGTTATGCCTAGCGGAAAGAAGAAAAAAAGACATAAGATGTCTACGCACAAGCGTAAAAAAAGACTGAGAAAGAACAGACATAAGAGCAAATAAGCTAGTCTGATTAGACCTCTCAAAGAACAAACTTGCCGTGAGCTAATTTCGTCAGGTTTGTTCTTTGCTTTAAATGAACAACAGCATTAACAGATGACAAGTGAACTGACAGTAAACGTCCAGCCGGACAGCATACAGATAGCCATTACCGAGGACCATAATCTGGTCGAGTACCAGAAGGATGCCCAGGAGGTTACCTTTGCCGTTGGCAACATGTATCTGGGACGTGTCAAGAAGCTGATGCCCGGACTCAACGCCTGCTTTGTGGATGTTGGCTCCGAGAAGGAGGCTTTCCTGCACTACCAGGACCTGGGACCGCAGTTCGCTTCAATGAGAAAATACATCAAACAGGTACGCGCCAACCGCAAGAAGCTGGCCCCGTTCAGCAAAGCGCAGACCGTACAGTTTGACGAGAAGCAGGGCAACATAAGCACTGCCCTGGAGCAGGGTGACGAGATAATCGTTCAGGTTACCAAGGAGCCCATCTCAACCAAAGGTCCCCGCCTTACCGGCGAGATCTCTTTTGCAGGACGTTTCCTGGTGCTGATTCCGTTCGGTGACAAGGTATCGGTTTCATCCAAGATCAAGTCACCCGAGGAACGTGCAAGACTCAAACAGCTCATCCACAGTATCAAGCCCAAGAACTGCGGCGTCATAGTACGCACCGTGGCCGAGGGCAAGCGCGTTGCCGAGTTGGACAATGAACTGTCCATCCTGTACCGCCGCTGGGAGGACAGCCTGGGTCTGGCGCAGAAAGCCGAGAAAGCTCCCGCACTTATCTTTGAGGAGACCAGCCGCACCATAGCAATCCTGCGCGACATGCTCAACTCGTCATATGAGTCAATACACGTCAATGACGAGAAGACATACAATGAAATTCGCGATTACGTTGAGCTGATAGATCCCGAGAAGACCAAAATCGTAAAGCTCTACAAGGGAGAACTTCCCATCTTTGACAACTTTGCCATAACCAAGCAGATAAAGTCATCGTTCGGACGTATAGTATCATACAAGAGCGGAGCTTATCTGATCATAGAACACACCGAGGCCCTGCATGTAGTGGACGTAAACAGCGGACACCGCGTGAAAGCCGGCACACAGGAGGAGAACGCGCTCGAAGTTAATCTGGGCGCCGCCGATGAGCTGGCCCGCCAGTTGCGTCTGCGCGATATGGGAGGCATCATCGTGGTAGACTTCATTGACATGGCTCTGGCCGAAGACCGCCAGAAACTCTATGAGCGCATGTGCCAGAACATGGAACGCGACCGCGCCAAGCACAACATTCTGCCCCTGAGCAAATTCGGTCTGATGCAGATAACCCGCCAGAGGGTCCGTCCCGTCATGGACGTGCCTGTTGACGAAACCTGCCCCACCTGCTTTGGAAGCGGCACCATCAGGCCTTCAATCCTGTTTACAGACCAGTTGGAGAACAAGATCAGCTGCCTGACTGACAAGATGAACACCAAGAGGTTC
>Ga0265300_10005117_pt1 | contig 10236 bp, 9 predicted proteins | sample AusTroGonzalo_MG_FD_193482 | JGI IMG/M metagenome (GOLD analysis project Ga0265300, IMG submission 193482) | Bovine rumen microbial communities from tropical cattle in Woodstock, Queensland, Australia - Gonzalo_03 | ecosystem: Host-associated > Mammals > Digestive system > Stomach > Rumen ... | reverse complement strand
AAACTTTATGAATACTCTTGTCTGCGGTGATCTCGTATACAGATACAGCGGACTCTATTCGGGTGAAGCGCCGACCTTCAAGGAGTTCAACGGTTCATTATACTATCTTAACGAAACAAGAGGAAGTGGCTTCGGATATCAGGGCGACCCGACTATTACAAGCGCATCGGGCGGTTCATTCTCATTTAACGTACAGATAGCAGCAGGCGGCGGAGTAAAAAACTTTGCGGTCAATGCAGTAAACGACGGCGGTACATGGAAAGCCTGCTCGTTTAATTACTCATAAAATAAAGGGACGACTTAACTGTGATACTTATATAGCAGCTTATACTATTTATCGGGGGAAACCTTTCTGAAGAAAGGCTTTCCCCCGAACCCCTTTCCAAAGACTTTTTTAGCTGATTTTTTCTCAGATAGGGCTCACCCAAAATAAAAAAGCCCTGTAATAATACAGAGCGAGCCCTATCTGAGAAAAAATAAAACTGAAAGTTTTCGGGAGAGAGTTTGAGAGAAGCCCCTTTTTCAAAAGGGGTTCTCTCAATAATAAGCTTAAAACTTCTATATGAGTGCCACGGTTAAGTCGTCCCTTTGTTATTACATTACGTTTTCTGCACCGCCGTCAACGCTGAAGGAGCTTGCCTTCCACTTGCCGTCTTCCTTTACAGCCTTTACTGTAAGGTCGGAGTTGCCGCCGTAATTGTCGAATGATACAGTGATAGTGAATGAATTATCGGTAACATCTGTGATAACAGGTTCACCGTTGAATGCGAAGCCTGCGCCTCTTGGCATTCTGCAGAAGTAGAGAACACCGTCAAATTCTTTGAAGAAAGGCTGCTGTCCCTGATAAAGGAAGCTGTATCTGTCAAGGAGAGTTCCGCAGATATTGCCTGTTACGTAATTTTTTACGTCTTCAAGTTTAGTGAAGCGGCTGTCGGTCACTTTCTCGTAAACCATAGTGCCCACTTCCTTTGTATCGGTTGAGTCTGTTTCAAGACTTCCGCCGCCTCCGCCGATACGGTCTATGTCGTTGAGAGCATTGAGGATAGCTGTTGCGTCCGTGAGATGCTCGTTTGCGGCATCTTCATCGTTGCTTGGAGCTGTTGTTGCAGCAGCAGCCTCTGTAGCTGCGTTAGATGCTTCTGTAGTAGTAGCAGCCTCAGCTTCTTTAGCCTCGGTTGTAGTTGTTGTTTCGGTCTCGTCAGCCGCTGTTGTTATAGTTGCAGTTGTAATTGCTGTTGTGACCTTTGACTCGGATTTGCTGTCAGAAGACTCAGTTTTGCCGCATGAAGCGAATGTGCCGCATATCATTGCAGAAGCGATGATACACATAATAATTTTCTTTTTCATATTGTTTCCTCTTTCTGTTTTTGAAATATCTTACTTGTATATGTAATATGATACACATTTTTTGCGGATAATTCAAGGCTTAAAATTCACAAACTTTATTTTATAATAAAAATTTTTTGGTATAAATAGTGCGGAAAGCGGCTTGTTATCGGTATATAAAATTAATATATATATAGTAAATATAATCGGCGCGGTATTGATTTCAAACAGGTGAAATGTTATCATATAAGTGAAAGCTAACGTTTCGTGACGGAAAATTTTTTGCAAAAAGGGTGAGACAAAAGGCAGTTTTTTACGACTTATTATTAAGAGATGGTTTTTCTGATAAAAAGGAGATGATCTTATGAAAAAGAGGATACTGGCGGCTGTTATTGCGGCTATGTGCATGGGAAGTGTTGTTCCTGCATATGCTTTTGCTGAAACTGCGCCTGCGGCAGATGTCGTATCGGCGGAAGCAGAGGAAAAATACACCTTTGAAATGATACAGAATATGACCGCGGACGAAATAAAGGCACTGTTTGCCGAGAAAGGCATGACAGAGGGAAAGAGCTATTCTGTATGGACTAAGGAAAAGGTTGCTGAGGTCGGCGATGAGCAGAAGATAGTTATTCTTCTGAAGCCCGATGCAAGCTTTGTTACCGCTGACGGCAGGGAAATAGTCAATGAGTCTACGGAAGTTATGGACATAATAAAGAGTGACGATGATTTCCGTGAGCAGATGACATATCTCACAAATGCTGTTGGTCTTCCTGAGGATAAGGTGAAACTGTCAGGGGAATACGGCGAGATACACACCGAAGGAAATGATGAGGACGGCTGGGTGCGCAGAAGGTATTACAGGTTCCATATCAGCTATCTTTTCACTGAAAATGCTGAATTAGAGGATTCTGATATCAGAAATAAGATAACCGCAGATGCCTTGAATTATGTACAGCTTAGTTCATATTTCAACAGAATAATTATAGAAAATCCGCAGCCAAGCGGTTCTGTTGACCCAACCGAGCTTAAAGGCACAAAGCAGATGACTATTGACGATGTAAGGAGCTCGCCAAGAAAGGCGATGCACTTGACTGGTCAGACTTTGAGGAGTACAAGAGCAGGGACGTTGGCTCGGGGCTCTATATATGGGAGTTTGAATTGGAAAAAGGCTTTTTTATAAGAGTCGGCGGTGTGCCTGACAGAAAGCCTGATTATATTGACCTTTCACGTAAATACGGAAAGGGTATTGATATCCGCACAGAGGATATTGATGCATATTTAAAAGCACAAGAAGCTTATTATTTAACAGTCACGGTCTTAGGTGAAGTTAAACTTTTTACTACAGATTATACTTGTTGGTTAGTAAGAGATGATAACTCACTTTATCGTGAGTATAAGTTCTTGTCTCCGAATGATATCGGCAGTGATATTAATGTTGTTCCGGGAATGAAGCTTAAGGTTAATTATTCTGGAATTCTTGAAACTTTCCCCGGACAATTTGAAGACGTATATGAAGTTAATGTGGTTTCGGAAGATGCAGGATTGATAAAAGGCGATTCTAACTGCGACGGACAGGTAGATATGGCAGATGTCGTACTTATCATGCAGGCTCTTGCAAATCCCGATAAGTACGGCGAAAAAGCAGAGGAATACATAGGCATCACTGCGCTTGGCAAACTCAACGGCGATATGAACGGCGACGGTCTGACTGTCAATGATGCATTGGCTATACAGAAGATGCTCCTTGGCTTGGACGAATCTGAGACAGAACTCGATATCACAAGAAAGAAGATATCAGACTTTGTTGATGAAAGCAAGATAAACTGTGTTGTCGTTCCAAAAGACAGAATACCAGAGAATTACGCTGATAAGTATGTATTTATAAACAATAACTACAGCACTAGCAATGAAAAAGAATCTCTCAATAAGTTCATAATGCAAAACGATATCGACAGAAGCCTTTTGAAGTTTATCCCCTATGACCTCGATGATGACCATGAGGTCAATAAGATAGTGGAAAAGCTGTACTGGTATATTCTCGATAACGATATCAATGCCTCTGTAAGCAGGTTTGCGGGCAGCAATGAACCGAAATTTGAGGATAAGGTGGTTATTACATACAATTGGCGTGACGAAGATGTTAAGGAAAAGATAGATGCTTTCCTTGAAGAAAACAATGTTGACCCTGAGCTCGTAATAGCAGGTGGTATTGAATAATTCTCAATAAAAAAGCTCCGCTTATGCGGAGCTTTTCCTTAATTACACATTATGCATTAAAAAAGGACTGCAAAAGCAGTCCTTTTTATTATCAGCCCTCGATCTTAGGAAGATTTGCAAGTGACTTTGCAATTTCCTCGTCAGTTGGGATATAGTCGCTCATCTTACCGTCATTGTATGCGCCGTAAGCGTACATATCAAAGTAGCCTGTACCTGTGAGACCGAAGAGGATAGTCTTTTCTTCGCCTGTCTCCTTGCACTTGAGTGCCTCGTCGATAGCAGCGCGGATAGCGTGGCTGCTCTCAGGAGCAGGAAGGATACCCTCAACTCTTGCGAACATCTCAGCAGCCTCAAATACAGCTGTCTGCTCAACAGAAGTAGCCTCCATGAGACCCTGATCGTAAAGCTCGGAAAGGATAGAGCTCATGCCGTGGTAACGGAGACCGCCTGCGTGGTTTGGTGAAGGCATGAAGCCGCTGCCGAGTGTATACATCTTCTGGAGCGGGCAAACCTTACCTGTGTCGCAGAAGTCATAAGCGTAAGTACCTCTTGTAAGGCTCGGGCATGAAGCAGGCTCAACAGCGATGAAGCGGTAATCAGCTTCGCCGCGGAGCTTTTCGCCCATGAATGGAGAGATAAGTCCGCCGAGGTTAGAACCGCCGCCTGCACAGCCGATGATGATATCAGGCTTGATGTTGTATTTGTCCATAGCAGCCTTAGCCTCGAGACCGATGATAGACTGGTGGAGGAGTACCTGTGCAAGAACGCTTCCGAGAACATAGCGGTAGCCTTCCTTTGATGTAGCAGCTTCAACAGCCTCTGAGATAGCACAGCCGAGGCTTCCGTTTGTGCCCGGGAATTCTTCGAGTATCTTCTTGCCTATTTCTGTAGTTGTGGAAGGCGAAGGAGTAACGTTTGCACCGTAGGTACGCATAACCTCGCGGCGGAAAGGCTTCTGCTCATAGCTTACCTTTACCATGTAAACATTACAGTCAAGATTAAAGTATGCACAAGCCATAGAAAGAGCTGTACCCCACTGACCTGCACCTGTTTCTGTAGTAACACCCTTGAGGCCCTGCTTCTTAGCGTAGTAAGCCTGAGCGATAGCGGAATTGAGCTTGTGGCTTCCGCTGGTGTTGTTGCCCTCGAACTTGTAGTAGATCTTAGCAGGTGTGCCAAGCTTCTTTTCGAGGAAGTAAGCTCTTACGAGAGGAGATGGACGGAACATTCTGTAGAAGTCCTGTATCTCCTGCGGGATGTCGATGTAAGGTGTAGTTTCGTCAAGTTCCTGCTTTACGAGCTCATCACAGAATACGTGGCTGAGCTCCTCAGCTGTGCATGGCTTGCCTGTGCCCGGGTTAAGGAGGGGAGAGGGCTTCTTCTTCATATCAGCGCGTACATTGTACCACTGCTTTGGAAGCTCGTTTTCCTCCAGATAGATTTTGTAAGGTATTTTTTCGTTTGACATAGCAATTCTCCTTTTGTCATTAATAAAATGCGGCGTACTATGCCGAGACCTGAAATATAAAAAGCTTCTGTCCCAGCATTTGAATAATGCGGGGACAGAAGCGGTAATTCTTCTGCGGTGCCACCCTGCTTGACGCTAAGCGTCCACTCTGCACGTACATTGATACGTCGGTTTTGTTAACGCAGTTCCTCTGCGTCTTGCCTACACGGTACAGAAAAACTGTACTTTCAGTTTGCCCTCAGAAGTCCATTCGCACCGTATCGCTTACCTGCTCACACCAACCGCAGGCTCTCTGAAAAGGTCTTACGGGACTACTACTCTTCCTCATAGGTTTATAACAAAGTATATTACTTATTAATCAGAATTATAACACAGCTTATGGCCTTTGTCAAGTGGACTTTTAAAAATCCGTTGTAAAATTGCCATAATTGCGTATAACGGAGCAGATATCGTCTGCTCATTGGCATTAATGCCTATATTGTGTACTATAAAAGCCTTCTGAAGACAGCTCTTGAAAAATAAGTAGGGCTGTTTTGAAAAAAGGTCTTTTCAATGCAGCAAAAAAATGGTATAATAAAAAGTACGATCACTTTATATCGCTTCGATACTTTGCACGGGTACGTGATATACTCTCCTCGCTTCGTTTGATAAGGTTGAGGAGTGATGACGAATACTGGGCATAATCCTTCTGGAGAGTTGCGGTGGTAACATAAAGGGTATCGAAATTGTCTACACAGTCATTGCCGTCAAGGGCGATACCGCTGGACGCGGCTTTGATATTAGCTTCGCTCATGGATACTATTGCATTTGCACTGTCGTTTGCGATGACCTTGGGGATACGGAAAAGCTTCTGGTCGTTGTGAGGGTTAGCGTTGTAAACGATACGGAAAAGCTTGTAGACAGAGAGCATGAGATAGGAGGATACCTCCTTGATAAGGGTTATGCTGTTAGCCTTCTGAGCAAGGCTGAAAAGCAGACTGATAGAGTTGTTGATGATTCTTCTGTTGAAATTGATGATCTCGGGTGAAGGCATTTTCATGCTGTTGTTTCCGTCATCATCAGGAATATCCTCGATAGTGATAGTTTTTCCCTCAGGCTCGGGAGTTCTTCCAAGGAGATAGTCACACGATACATTATAATAATCAGCTATCTTTACAAGGAAATTAAGTCCGCATTCACGTATGCCCTTTTCATAGTGTGAGAGAAGTGCCTGTGATATACCGAGATCGGTAGCAGCCTGTTTCTGGCTTATATGTCTTTCCTTACGCTGTAAAGTGATTATTCTTGCAAAATCCGAATTCATTGAAATTCCTCCTAAATCTGATAAAAACCGCTCAAAAGCTGTTAATACTATTATAATACAAAATGTATAATTTGTAAATATGCAGAAGTATGAAAGAATTATAGAAATTTTGCTGTGTTTTTCGTGAAATTTACTAAGAGTTAAAAAAACGGGCAGTAAATTTGTGCATAATTATCCTATCTGTATGCTTTTTAAGCAGTACAGTTCAATATTTAATAAAGGAGACCGCCATGAAAGGTTACAGGATAAGTATTATCCGTCACGGAATGACGGAAGCAAACGAAAAGGGTATTTACATTGGAAATACCGATATACCGCTCTCAGCCAAGGGAGCAGCCGACCTCGCCGCAAAAATGGACGAGTATGATTACCCAACGGTCCACAGGGTCTACTCCTCGCCGCTGAAGCGATGCACCGAGACTGCGGAGATATTGTTCCCGTATACGGAGCTATGTACGGTAGATGACCTGAGAGAGCTGAATTTCGGCGAATTTGAGAACAAGAGCATTGACGAGCTTGCAAGGCGCGAGGATTACAATAAATGGCTCCGCGGCGGCAAGGACAGCCGTCCGCCAAAGGGTGAGAGCCTTGAGGAGCTTACAGCGCGTACCTATAAGGCACTGCATTATATCATTATGGATATGATGGAGACAGGTCTTACTCACTGTGCTATGATAACTCACGGCGGCATTATTTCCAATATGCTCAGCTGTTTCGGCATACCTAAGTATGCTCCCTCGCAGATAACTGCCGAGGCAGGAGGCGGCTTTGATGTTATCGTAACTGCGCAGATGTGGCTGAATTCGCAGGCATTCGAGATACTGGGATACTGCCCATATGACAAGATACCCGACGACAGCGAGTATTGAGCATTTAGCCTTTAGTGGCGGCCGAGCAGGCTCAGCTCGTGAATAATCTGTGATACTCTGGCAATAATATCCGCAAGACTATTTTCGGAGGCGCAGATATGAAGGTAAGGGAGCTTATCCGCTATTCAAAGGGACTTCTTGACGGCAGACGGGCAAGGACTATGATGATATGCATACTTCCGCTGGGAGCAGAGCTTTTCTTTCGCTTTGCTGAGGCGGCTGTTTACAGTCTTATGCTGTATTTCGGAGATTATCCGCCCATAAAGCTTTTTGGCGGTGATGAGCCCATGCAGCTGACCGCAGCCGCAGTAAGTGCTTTGCTCAGGTGGGTGACTACAGCTCCGCTTATGTATGCGGCAGCAATGCGGCTCTATAACATAACAGCCGAGAGGAATGATATGCGGCAAAAGCCTTTTTCACGGATACTTCTGGGGAAATGTGCGCTAAAACGCAGTATATCCGCAAAGCTCTGGACAAAGGTCATAGGGCTGCTTGCGCTTGTGCCTGCGGTATTCTTCGGAACGGCGGCTTATACACTTCTTAGGGGCAGGCTTTATCCGAGAGAGGCTTTTCTTGCCATAAATGCCGTATTTCTGACCTTAGTCTCACTTTTTATGTGGTTGGCTTTAAAGCTGAGCTTTACGGCAGTGCCTTTTCTGTTAGTGAGATATCCGAAAAGGACGGCCTTCCGCACAGTCGTGTATTCCATAGGCTTCATGCAGGGAAGAAAAAGCGTGATACTGCGGCTTTTAGCGGTATATCTGCCGCAGATGCTGACAATAGTGGGGCTGCCCTACGGCGTAACAAAGCTTATGAACGCTTTTTCACTGAGTATAGATATTTTTATCAAGGAGGACGAGTACCTTGAAGCACATAGAGCTGACAGCGGACGTGGAAAATCCGGTAACGCTGGAAAACTTTCTTGTAGGAAAAAAGGGAGTGTCAAAGCGGCTGCTGACAAAGCTTAAACGTCAGGACGGCGGTATAACGCGGAATGGCGTTACAATAAGGAGTATAGACATAGTATCGGCAGGAGACGTGATAGTCCTCAGTATGGAGGACGACAGCTTCCTTGAACCTAACGGCAGCCTTGTAGTACCCATAGCATTTGAGAATGAGAGCCTTGTGGTGTTCGATAAGCCAAGCGGTATGCCCGTACACCCTTCCATACGTCATCAGGGTGATACCCTCGGCAATTACTTTGCCTACCGCTATCCTGAGCTCACCTTCCGCTCTGTGAACAGGCTTGACCGCGATACCTCGGGACTTTGCATAGTTGCAAAGGACGCTCTTGCTGCAAAGCTGTTGCAGGGACACTGTAAAAAGGTATATTATGCCGCAGTACACGGCTCTGTTCCCGAAAGCGGCACTATTGACGCACCTATCGCAAGGGAGAGAGAGTCCATAATACTCCGCTGTGTCCGAGAGGACGGGCAGAGAGCTGTTACCCACTTTAAACGGCTGAAAAATAATGATAAGTATTCTCTTGCGGAGATAGACCTTGAAACAGGGCGTACTCATCAGATAAGAGTACATTTTGCTCATATCGGAGCTCCTCTTGCAGGCGATGACCTGTACGGCGGGCTTCGTGAGGATATATCAAGACAGGCTTTGCACTGCGGAAAGCTCAGCTTCAGCGATCCGCTTACAGGTGAGCCTATAACAGTTTCCTCGGAGCTTCCCGAGGACATAAAAGCACTTTTTCTATAACTAAAAGGAGGAATAAACATGGAAAAGATAGCAAGCTTTCAGGTAGACCACACAAAATTCAGCGTAGGTATGTATATATCAAGGATAGATGATGATATCGTTACATATGATGTCCGCATGGTGAAGCCAAACGGCGGAGTATATCTTGAAACACCGTCAATGCACACTATAGAGCATCTTTTTGCCACATATGCAAGAAATTCCGAGTTCGGCAGGAACATCGTATACGTAGGACCTATGGGCTGTAGAACAGGCTTTTATCTGCTCACAAGAGGACTTTCCCACGAGAATGCAATAAAACTGGTTCGTGAGGCATACACCTTTATAAGGGACTATGAGGGCGATATACCGGGCTGTACTGAGGTGGAGTGCGGAAACTACCGTGAGCATGACCTTGCTTCTGCAAAGAAGGACGTTGTGCCGCTTCTTGAAAAGCTTCAGGATTATACAGTTGAGATGCTGGATTATTCGTGGCATTTTGATAAAAATTAAGTAAAATTTTGTGCATAATAACAAAATATCCCCTCGAAGCTTCCTTTCGGGGGATTTTTTTGTTGTATTATCACATAAATTTGGTATAATAATATTTGTCGGACTTCAAATGGAGGTCTTTTAAATAAGAAAGAAAGGAGATGCTGAAAGGATATGGACGATAATAATGAGCTGTTCGGCGAAGAAAAGAACGAGCCGTTTTATGCGGATACGAATGACATATTCGGTGATGATACTGTCGGTTTGTTTGAAGATGAAACCTCAGAGCTTTTCGATGAAGTAACGGCAGAACCCTTCACCGAGGAGCTATCCGCCGAAGAAAAAGCCGAAAAGCAGCGCAGGAACGCCATTCTTGCCGAGGCGTACAGGATAAATTCCCAGTACAGCAAAATGGACTTTTTTACAAGAGCAGGGCATTTTTCGGTCAAGGTCGGTGCGGCGGTACTTATTGGTGTGATAGCGGGAATTAAGCTCATAATTTCTGAGTTCATTGATCTTGGCAAGTCTTTACTGAAAGCACTCCTGTGGCTTTTAAATGAGCTTATATCTCCTGTTAAGAGCAGATTTGACCTGAACAAGAAGCTGCAAAAGAACGTCCGCAAGGCAAGGAAAGAGGACGAGACCGAGTATAAAAAGGCTCTCCTGCAATTCTGGGGCTCTTACCTTTTCGGTGAGGACGGCGTTTTCTATACGGCTTTCAACTATATACTGCCGATACTTTCCATTGCATTCCTTGTTGGTATAGTAAAATACGGCTCGGGACTTGAATACGGTCTCAGTGTTGAGTATAACGGCAGAGAGATAGGCATGATAACCGCAGAGGCTGACTTTGAAGAGGCTGAGCTCGAGGT
>Ga0265300_10005114_pt1 | contig 10240 bp, 8 predicted proteins | sample AusTroGonzalo_MG_FD_193482 | JGI IMG/M metagenome (GOLD analysis project Ga0265300, IMG submission 193482) | Bovine rumen microbial communities from tropical cattle in Woodstock, Queensland, Australia - Gonzalo_03 | ecosystem: Host-associated > Mammals > Digestive system > Stomach > Rumen ... | reverse complement strand
GCCCACTAGCGCACCGATAGCGGCTTTGTTACCTTTTTGGTAATCGGCCACCGCTTTCGGGTTGGCTTCAATAGCGGCTTTGGCCCAGGCTTCCAGTTGGCCGGCATCGCTCACCTGAATCATGCCACGCTTTTGCACAATTTCAGCCGGATTTCCGCCGTTAGTCCACATTTCATCAAATACTTCGCGCCCTTGTTTGCGCGTGATTTTTCCGCCTTCCACCAATTCCAGCAAGGATGCCAGCTGGGTAGCGGCGATGGGAGTTTGGTCAATTTCTTTTTTCTCAGCGTGGAGCATACCTAATAAATCGGTGGTAATCCAGTTGGCAGCTGTTTTCACCGGCACCTTTCCGCCGGCAGTAACGGCTTCAAAATATTCGGCCAGTTCGCGCGAGCCGGTCAACACGCCCGCATCATATGCTGATAAACCCGCCTCCATAAAACGGTTCTCTTTGCTGGCAGGCAATTCCGGCATTTCGTCCTGCACTTTTTTCAACCATTCATCCGTCAGTACTACCGGCGGCAAATCCGGTTCCGGAAAATAGCGGTAGTCCAGCGCGTCTTCTTTGGAGCGCATGGGTTTGGTGACCAATTCCACTTTATCCCACAAGCGCGTTTCCTGCTTCACTTGCCCACCGTTATTCAAAATTTCCGTCTGGCGATTGATTTCATACACCAGGGCATCTTTCACCCCTTTAAAGGAGTTTAAATTTTTGATTTCCGCGCGCGTACCGAATTTTTCCGTACCGACGGGCCGCAACGATACGTTCACATCTACGCGCAGTTCGCCTTTTTCCATGTCGCAATTTGAAGCCCCCACCCAGCGCATCAACCGTTTGATTTCCGTCAAATAGGCATACGCTTCATCGGGCGAGCGCATATCCGGCATGGATACAATTTCCAGCAGCGGGCTGCCGGCGCGGTTGTAGTCCACCAGCGAATAGGCTTCTTCGTGAGACGATTTGGCAGCGTCTTCTTCCAAATGAGCATGGTGAATGCCGATTTTTTTCTTCTGCAAATTATCTTTCGGGCCGTATGTAATTTCAATAAAACCGGCACCGTTAATCGGTTCGTCGTACTGGGTAATTTGATAGCCCTTGGGCAAATCGGGATAAAAATAATGTTTGCGCGAAAAAGACGAATATTTGTTGGTCACGCAATGCATGCTTAATCCCGCGCGTACGGCTAAGGCCAAAGCACCTTCCGTTAAAACAGGCAAAACGCCGGGATGCCCCGCACAAACGGGACAAACGGCTGTGTTGGGGCGGGTGTCTTCACCGACACCATTGGGGCAAGAGCAAAATAATTTGGTTTTGCTGCCCAGTTGTACGTGAATTTCAAGTCCGATTACGGGTTCAAATTGAGTAGTCACAATAATTTCTCCTAAAATATTATAATATCATATTATGCGTTATCTATTTAAGCCCCTTTCTTACCAAAGCGGCACCGCCATGGCTGTGGGTGCTACGTTTGTGTGGAAAATCATCTCGTTTATTAATGCCCTGCTAATTGCCGCCTTTTTCGGTGCGGGAGATGCAACGGATATTTATTTCTACTTACTTATCATCATGGGCATAGGGGTATCGTTTGTACAACGCGTCAATGCTTCGCTGGTGATTCCGGAAGCCATGTCTTTAGATGCCCAAACTCCGCAAGGCGGGCGCGGCCTATTATCCCTCTTTTTATATGTTTATGGTGCTTTTTTTGTTCTTTTAACGCTAGCAGGAGCCTTTACCCCGGTATGGCTGGGGCATTTAATTTCCCGCTTTTCACTGGCACAATTAAATGCGCACCGCTTGTTACTGGTATGGGGGTTTGGATTATTTGGTTTACAGTTGCTGTATGCATACCTGGTTTCCGTACTTGAAATGTACCGCAGGTTTGCCAGCTCCCTGTTTGCTCCCCTCAACGCAATTCTCCCACTTTTAGCATTACTTGTATTGGGAAAGTTCTGCGGAATAGAAAGCATGATTTACGGATTTATAGCATCTTATTCAATACAAATAGTTATGTTTTTGTGGATCATGAAAAAAGAACTTCACTGGCAGTTTTTATATCCCCCCCACTGGCCCAAAGGTCGTTTTACCCGCAACTGGTGGAGCCTGCAAGTAATGGAAATCATCACACTGGCCAGTTCCTTTTTGCCAATGTATTTGCTGAGTGCGTTTTCGGCTGGCATTGTCAGCGCGCTGAATTATGCCAAACAACTTACCGATTCCGCGACTGAGGTGTTTTCCTTACGGGTATCTAATATATCCAAAATACAACTGACCGAAGACCTTACCCATCACAATTGGAACATTGCCAACAACCATTTTCTCGCCAATTACCACACCCTGCTTTTTATTCTAACGCCACTGGCCGTTTTTTCCTGTTTCTTTGCGCCACAGATTGTTTATATCTTCTTTGCACGCGGACAATTTGACCAGGAAGCCGCTTGGCGTGTGACTGCCTTTTTGCGTCCCTTACTGGCAGTGATGTGGGCTGTTATACCCGTTTTTATGCTGAGCAATGTGACCGTGGCCGGAAGAAAAGTGAAAGAATCGCTGCCATACGGGCTTTTTAGTAGCCTTTTATTTATAGTTTTTATATTCGTTGCTATCAGAAAAGGCGGCCCTTTTGCTTTCCCCTATGTGCTACTTGTTTATTACGCAGTCAGTTCCATTCTAACTAATATATTTTTAAAACGTCACTTCCCGCAGTTTGCATTAAAACGTTCGTGGAAAATGGCGGCACGATTATTGGCCATCAACCTAGGAGCACTTGTACCGTGCGCAATCGGATATGCGTTACTGCCGCACACCAATGCTTGGTTGACAGTCATTTTTTACGGCATTATTTATGTGGTAAGTTTAGGGGGAATTTGCCGCGTAAGCGGAGATTTGAAATACTTTCTGGAAAATACCCACTTACACGCACTACTACGTAAGTAATTTTTTAAAAATCTATTGGATAGACTGCTGGCATAAATCTTCATATACATCCACATACTTTTGAAGAGAAAAGCGATCTACTACTTCCACAGCCCGTTTGCCCAAATCCTTGCGGAGAGATTCGTTACCCATAAGAGAAGATAAAGCTTCCGCAAATGCATTTATATCATCTTGCGGCACTAACACCCCATCTATATCCGAGCGGATAATCACGTCCGCTCCCGTACAATTAAAACTAACGGCCGGAACACCTGCCGCCATTGATTCCAACAATACCATGGGGAACCCTTCAGCACGCGAAGACATTGCAAATAAATCTGCATGTTGGTAAACGGCCTGCAAGCCTTTAATGGGAGCAATAATTTTTGCACTTTCTCCAATACCCAAAGATGCTATTTGTTCACGCAAGATGTGCTCTTTTTCACCGGCTCCGATAATATTTAATTGCCACTGGGGGAAATCATGATAAATTTGATGCCATGCTTTTAACAAACGGTCAAAACCCTTTTGGTCAACCAGCCGGCCGACTGCAATTACATGTTTCTTTTCGGCCTGCATAAAAGATGGACGGGGCAACGGCGTTTTATCAAACGGAAGAGCCGGATTATAAATAATAATAGGCTTCCAAGTAGGATGATGCGCCTTAATAAATTCGTAATCTCTCTGGGAAAGTACCGATAGCCGTTCGGCACGGCCCAAAAAATAATTACGTAAAATTTGCCACATGCGGGAAAAGGGAACTTGTCGTACGTCCAAATGATCGGCATAGATGTAAGGGACGCGCAACAACAAACAAGAAGCCAGTACATTCACCGTCATAAAGCTGATAACGGCATCGGGTTGCGTACGGCGCAAGGCCCGTGTCATACGCACCAAACGCAAAAAACCACCCATCATGCCTACACTTTTAAAAGGTGGCAAATGGATACGTTCGCGGTAAACGCAAGCGGGTAAGGTATAGAAATCGGGAACAGAGTTGCTTAATGTCAGCAAAGTAACGTGATGCCCGCGGGCGGCTAAACCTTCGCACAGATACGTCATCACACGCTCCGCGCCACCGCCGCCCAACGTATTAATCACGCAAGTAATTCGCATTACTTTCCCTATACAAGTTAGAATTCTGCTTCAATCACTTTTACCAAATTATCAAAAGGGTATTGGTCCTTTAATTTGGCAGCTTCCACAGCCATTTCCACGCGGCGCCCCCAATGAACCATCAGTTCATCCAAGGCTTGCGTAAAGGGCTCTTCTTCCCCTTCGTTTACAATTAAGCCGTTGACACCGTTGGTCATTAAAGTACACACATGTTCCGATTCCGCTGCCACACAGGGCAACTTGCTGGCCATGGCATCCAACACCATGTCCGCGCGGAAATCAGCACCGGAAGGATACGCAAAGATATCGGCATGACGCAACAAACTGTATATATCTCCCAGCGCGGATACCACTTCCAAACTATCCTGCAAGCGGTTGTCGGCAATAAAGGCTTCCACTTTCTCTTTTAATACACCGTCACCTGCCACTGTTAAGTGCCATGTGGTATGTAACGGGGCTAATTTGGACCAGCTGTTTAGCAACAATTCCACACCGCTTTCCTGTGTCAAAGGCAATACAGCCAGTACATTGTTTTCTTTTTTGAAACAAGCAGGTTTGTTGTAATTGTAATGTTCCACCCAAACGGACGGGTTAATCACTTCCGCTACCGGCAAACCGGCATAAGCACGTTTAGAAAGCGGCTGTTCGGGATCGGTCAGCACAACTACTTTTTTGGCTTTTTTAAGAATGGTTTTTTTGTTTTTGACTACTTTATCTTCTTTAAAGTTAGCGTGTTCAATATAAATAAACGGTACTTTTGCCTTAGCAGCTGCTTCGCACAACAATAAATTCATCACACTGATGACTAATTGCGGCTCTTGCTCGGCCAAGTTGTTCCCCAAGGTTTTGGCAGAAGTATTAGGAGCATATTCTTTGTAGCAAACTCCGTCGGAAAACTGAACTTTTCCGCGCGGGGCCATCAACACTACTTCCTGCCCGTTATTTTGTAATTGTTTAGCCAAGCGCACACCGATACGGGCGGCATTGGCACCTTTATTTCCACCTACACAAACAATTATTTTCATACTTTCTCCTTAAAAATCTTTCTATCTATTTTACAAAAAACAGAGCGCTTTGCATAAAAAAACCGCCCTTGTCAGGCGGTTCATTGAAGAAAAATCTTGCGGGGACTGGATTTGAACCAGTGATCTCAAGGTTATGGGCCTTGCGAGATACCAAGCTTCTCTACCCCGCATATTTATTATATCACTTTTGCGGGGAAAATGCAATTGTTTATTATGGCATAGAATATTCGCGCATGGTACCCGTATAGCGGAGTTTACCCGAAAACATATCCTGGCAGAAAGATCCTGCTTCTTTTTCAAAGACAATTCCCGTGGTTTTTCGTTCCGCGCACACGATTTCGTTTACTACGTCCCCTACACTGGATTTACCCATAAAGATAAATCCGGCGCCTTTATAAGGCCCCGAAATACGGCCCATGAACATGCCCGCCGCAGTAGAAGAGTGATACATTTGCAATGACCATTCCCCATTAGAAAATGTATCCGTAGCACTGTTATGCCATTTAACCTTGCCCGTCCAATCGGCGGGAATGGTAGCATCTATTTCTTCAAACTTAGAAGGATAATCGCTATTAGCTTCAAAATACACTTTATAGGCGGGCACCAATGCTTTAAGCATGGTAAAAGCTTGGGACGCGCGGGAATGCTCCACCGCTTTTTCGTATTGCGGCCATGCAATAGAAGCTAAAATACCTATAATTAGCACCACTACCAAAATTTCAATTAAAGTAAACCCTTTGTTCATTTTTTCTCCCGTTACTGCATGGCATAAAACCAGCCAATCGTACCGCTTTGTACCGTATAACTGGCCTTAAAAACATTTTTACAATACTCTTTTAGCGTTGCCTCGCTGGAAGTCACTCCGCCGCCGGCATCCTTTTTGACAACACACGTCATAGTGTGAGCACAAGCACCGTAGCTGCCCCCTCCTTTGCATGCCCAGTCACCGTAATAATATGCTAAACCGGCCCCTTTGTAAGGCCCCGTTAAACGACCGGCAAAGACTGCATTGATAGTGGGATAAAGCTGGAAGGACCAATCTTTATTGGAACGCGCCGCCGACAAACCGGACATCGTGCTCCATTTTTCCGTACCCGTTAAAGGGAGATCAAGCGTTAACTCATCAAACTTAGTGGCGTAAGTACCGTTGGCAATATAAAATTCTTCTTGTGCTACACCGATAGCTTTGAGTATGGAATAAGCAGTCGAGGCGCGCGACTTTTCCACCACACGGTGGTATTGCGGCAACGCGACAGCGGCCAAAATACCGATAATCAGTACCACTACCAAAAGTTCAATTAACGTAAAACCTTTTTTCATTGGCGCTCCTATCGAAATTTTCTTACTCTTTATACATCGGATAGAAATAAATACCCATATACACCGGGTTGTCCACAAACCCTTTTACCGTCTTACGCATGGCCCACAAGCCGGTGGGATGCACCGTATAAATTTGCATAGCATCTTCGTGCATGAGCTGGTGCACTTGTTTATACAACGCATTGCGTTTTTGAAAATCGGTTTGGCGGACGGCTTGTTCTATCAGCGGATCTATGGCCGCGTTTTTATATCCCTGCGAAATGGCATACCGCCCTTGGCTGTGCAAGAACGGGAAATAGAAATTATGCGCGTCGGCATAATCGGCCACCCAACCGCGTGCCCACATCGGCATTTGACGGCGGGTTGTTTTTTCCAAGAACGACGGCCACGTTACTCCGCGCAAATCAATTTGAAATTTGGGGTTTAATTTTTCCACATTGCGTTTTAAAATTTCACTTGCGATTTGGCGCATCTCACCACTAGTGTTATAGGTGATAGTAAACTTGAAACCTTTTTCCCACACTTGGCCGCCCCACGCTTTTTTAAAATGCTCTTCCGCTTTTTTCAAATCAAATTCATAGCGGGCAAATCCGTCGTCGTACTTTACTAAACCAGCCGGTGCCGGCCCAATGGCCCGCTCGGCACGTCCCTCCATGGATTCGCGCAGGAACGCTTCATAATCAAACGCGTAAGCAAACGCTTTGCGCAAGTCTTTATCGGCAAAGAAATCAGCCGGAATACCTTGTCCGTCCAGACGGCCGGATCCGACGTCAGGATTGGCATCCATGTTGATGTTTAAGGTGAAAAAGATCACCGGGTCTGTGCGCAAACGGGGTAAATTATCATACAAGGTAATATCCGGGTTATTCTTCAACTGATCAATAAATTTAGGTGACAATTCTGCCACGTCCGCATCGCCCGATTCCAACATCAATCGCACCGTACCCGGCTCGTCCACGGTCATCATCCAAATCGTTTTTAAAGCAGGCGCACCTTCGAAATACTCTTCATTGGCCGTCAGCGTAAGGCGTTTAGCCGCAATATCCCACCGTTCGACTTTAAAAGGGCCGGTACCGTTTGTTTTATCAAACAGTGGCGAATCGTTTTTGGCAAAATTATTAAACTGTTTCCAAGTGGCAGCCGTACCGTCCCAAGCCCCTTGTTGCACAGCCCAATTTTTGCTGACCACATATCCCCAGCGTGCTAAGATAGATAAAAACGGCGCGAACGGACGTTTGAGCGTGATTACAACGTTATCCCCGTCCACACGAATAGCACGGGAGGCTTCTTCAAAATTAACAATAATTTCCCCTTTTTCGTTACGGGTAGAAGAAACGCCTAAAATCGGATCCAGCAATAAACTCGACGGCCCACCGGAGACGTCCGACAAAATAAACCGTAACAAAGAATAGCGCACATCTTCCGGTGTTAATTCACTCCCGTCATGAAAATGCACTCCTTTGCGAATCGGAAACGTGTAGGTGCGTCCATCTTGGGAAATAAGACCATTTTCGCGGCTGGGAACTTGGGTGGAAAGGGAGGGTTTGAATTGCGTGAGCGAACTACCGTCAAATTTTAGCAGTGTATCATACACGTTAATCAGCATACCATGTGTTACACCGTCGTAAGAATATACCGGGTCCAGCGATTCCATTTCACCTTTATGCGCCACAATAAGCGTGTTTTTTAAATCTTGCTTGGCACAAGCGGTAAACAAAGAAACAGCGACCAATAAAAACAAAATCTTTTTCATAAATTTACAATCCCTCATTTTCATCTATCGAAAATTATACTCTTTCAGTATGCCCTTTTTATCGGAATAAGTCAAACGAAGTTTAACGGCTTTGGAACAAATAAGCGGCACCCTGTTTATTCATCAGCCATGCACGTGCAAAGGCTTGCGCATCGTAGGCGCGCAACACTTCTTTGGCTGTTTCGGCAGCCGGATCCGCCACCAGCACTTTTCCGTCCTTCCAACCGCGAATTAACACAAAATGTCCCGTCGTCTGCGGCTGAGCCGCACCGGGCAATTCATTCTCGTCATAGGCAATACTCGCTGCCACCAACGACTTAGGCGTACAATAGGTAGCCAGTTCGCTCAGCGCATTACACCGCCAAAAGTGAACGTCCAATCCTTGTTGCGAAGCATACGCTGTATTAAAAAACCAATTACCGAAAATATCCGCCACCGGATCATACACATTTTGCAACACTTGGCTCAGTACAATCGGTCGTCCTAACGTATTGAGCGCCATACACAACGTGGTCGGACTACAAATGCGCATATTGTCCGGTGTGGCTTGTTCTTTTTGAGAAATCGGCCACACGTCTGCTTCAAAAGAACCGGCAGGCAAACGGGCTGCTTTTTCCTCATCATACGTCAGCGAGCGATTTACCACACTAACGCCAAACGATAATAACGGCACTTTTCCTTCCATCCGTACCCGCAGACGATAATAACGCGCCGGTTTTTTTAATATCAATTCGTCTATTTTCACAGTACCCCAACTATTATCCTGATTGGGGAAACTTTGCTGGAACGATTCACACACAAGCCCTAATTTGAAAAACGGACTCCAAAACAAGCCGTTACTCACTTGTACTTCCAAAATAACAAATCCATCAAAGAAAACACCTAAATTAGCGGAAGCAACCAACGAGGAAAACGAAAACGGCACTTTCTGCGGACGTGAAACTGCCGCACGGAGACCTTCCACCACGGTATATTTGTCTACGTCGGCAGAAGTATGTATTTTATTAAAAGCCATCTTGGCGGATACATCTGTCATAAAAGAATCGGGGCACCCGGACTTGAACCGGGAACCTCCCGCTCCCAAAGCGGGCGCTCTACCACTTGAGCCATGCCCCGTTAGCAATATTATAGCAATTTAACGCTTGAGATAGTATCTTGCTTGCATAGATATTTTTTTGCTACACTATGGCTATTATTTATGTCTATTTTGAAAAATTTACTATCTTCCCCGCGCACGATTACGGCCCGCTTATCCGGCGGGTTTACGCTGATTGAATTACTCGTTGTCGTGCTGATTATCGGCATTTTGGCCTCTGTTGCCTTGCCGCAGTATCAAAAAGCCGTGGAAAAAAGCCGCGCCACCCAAGCGCTTACGTTGCTCAAAACCGTTCAACAAGCCTATGATGCTTATTATATTGCCAACGGTTCCTATCCCAGCAGTTGGGATCAATTAGATGTGAAAATTCCTTGGACAGGTCATGATAAATATCTAAATAACTCGTACGATCCGAGTAAATCAAACGAGCATTGGGCAATACAACTCCATTGGGGAGGAAGTTGGAAGGGCGTTAGCGTCGGGCGTATTTCCGGCCCGTATCAAGGGGCGGCGTTTGCCTTTTTCTACAATACCTCTTCCGCTACTGACATTCCTTTACAGCAAATCCTGTGCATAGAAGGCCATCAAGCCGTGGCCAAACCTTTTAGTAAGCCACAAGGGGCTTACTGTCAAAAACTCTTTAAAGCGCCTTCCCGTCCGCAAACCCACGTGGACAAATATTTTACCCTGCCGTAAAAAGGGTGATGGGGCTAAAGCTGCCAATAAAAAACCTGCTCAAAAGCAGGTTATCAAATCTTCCGGGACTGTCTTCGCCCTACGTAAATTACCTGACGGTAATTTCGCCCGGGCCCGCCCTCGCGGTTTTTGCCTTTCGCGGCTATCGCTCGCTCAAACAAAAACATCGCTCCGGGCTTCGAATCCTAACGCGACACAAAGCGGGCGCTCTACCACTTGAGCCATGCCCCGTTAGCAATATTATAGCAATTTAACGCTTGAGATAGTATCTTGCTTGCATAGATATTTTTTTGCTACACTATGGCTATTATTTATGTCTATTT
>Ga0265300_10005113_pt1 | contig 10241 bp, 13 predicted proteins | sample AusTroGonzalo_MG_FD_193482 | JGI IMG/M metagenome (GOLD analysis project Ga0265300, IMG submission 193482) | Bovine rumen microbial communities from tropical cattle in Woodstock, Queensland, Australia - Gonzalo_03 | ecosystem: Host-associated > Mammals > Digestive system > Stomach > Rumen ... | reverse complement strand
CCTTCACGGCGGTACAGACGCTCGCGGTAAAGCTTATCCACGCCGGCCCGCTGTCCAGGGGTATCAAGTTCCATATAGCCTATGAAACGTTCAACTATATCCTTAAGCAGAGCCTCCAGATCAAACTCACGGCCGGTTATGTTCTTGAGTGATATTGGGTTGGGAGCATCGCTCAGGAACACCTCCTGGTTTACGTCCAGCCCCACGCCTGCAACCGTATCAAGAATGGAATCACCCTGCAAGGTGTTTTCTATCAGTATGCCTGCCATCTTGAAGTCATTCCAATAGACGTCATTTGACCACTTGACCGATACACCCGATGCATATTCCGGACCGATTGCTGAAATAACGCCGTCCGATACGGCCAAAGCTATAGCCTCAGAAATATAGAACTGCTCCCGTACCTTTATGCCCTTGGGATGGGCCAGTATGCTGAAAAGCAGATTCTTGCCTGCCTCAGACTCCCAGGTATTGCCCTTCTGTCCGCGGCCTGCGGTCTGGTATGAGGCCACAGCTACCTCATAATCGTAATCAGGGTCTCCCCCGTTCAGTTCACGCAGCCAGGTGTTGGTGGAACCTATGCTGCCACTTCTGTGCCACTTTATCCTGCTCATTATTCTACCGGCGGATAGAACGCCTGCTCAATATGTTCAACCTTGAATTCACCATCCTCCACAACAATAGAAACTATGTCAAACCTGGCATCCATGTCTATCTTGTTAAAACGTATGTAGGCATCGGCAGAATTCACAATGCGGCGTATCTTGCGGTCGGTCACGGCATCTACTGGATCACCCCACTCCGTACCTGTCCGGGTCTTTACCTCCACAAATACGACAACATTGTCTTTGGTTACCACCAGGTCCAGATCCTTGTGTCCGCATCGCCAGTTACGGTCCAGCACAGCATAGCCTTTCTGCTCCAGATACTTGGCTGCTATATCCTCACCTTGTTGCCCCAGAATATTATGTTTTGCCATGTATGTCAGGGTTTGTAACGCAAAAATAGCCAAAAAAGGCGGCATATTCACTTAAAATCAATATCTTCGTTCCTTGATTATGAAGAAAGAACCTTCAACAAGAAAAGAACGTTACAGTTTCCTGGTCAATCCCGAAGAGAAGCAGACCATAGAAAACTATCTGCGCAAGTACAGGATAGGCAACCGTAGCCGCTGGATGAGAGAAACCCTCATCACTTTCATAATCAAGAACCTGGATCAGGATTACCCCACCCTGTTCAATGAGCAGGAGATGCGCCGATGACACAGGATGAGCTTGACATAAAGTTCATGAAGATGGCGCTCGACGAGGCTCACCAGGCAGCTGCCCAGGGCGAAATACCTGTTGGCGCTGTGGTGGTGTGCAAGGGTATGGCTATAGCACGCGCCCACAACCTGACCGAAACCCTTACCGATGTAACGGCTCATGCCGAGATGCAGGCCATAACGGCAGCTGCCTCATATCTGGGCGGCAAGTATCTGGACCAATGCACCCTCTATGTAACGCTTGAGCCCTGCACCATGTGTGCCGGCGCCATCGGCTGGTCACAGCTGCAGCGCCTGGTCTATGGCGCATCGGACCCCAAACGCGGATATACAATCTACGCTCCGGGCGCACTCCACCCCAAGACCCAAGTCACCACCGGCATCCTGGCTGATGAGTGCTCCCAAATTGTCCAGGAATTCTTCAAGAACAAACGTTAATTCTCTTTGCGGTACTTGCCATCGTCTTCGTCTTCCAGCATGCTCAGGTAGCTGGTGTAGCGGGACAGGTGGATGGCGCCGGTCTCTACGGCGCGCTTTACGGCGCAGTCGGGCTCGCAGGTGTGGGTGCAGTTGCCGTAGCGGCAATCGGCAGAGTGCTTGAAAATCTCGGGGAAATAGTGACTGATTTCCTCATGCTCCATATCGAATGTGCCAAAACCTTTTATTCCCGGGGTGTCAATTATCCAGCCGCCCTCGGGCAGCGGAAACATCTCGGAGAATGTGGTGGTGTGCATGCCGGTATCATGTTTCTCCGATATCTCCGATGTGCGCTGGTTCAGTTCCGGCAGTATGCGGTTGACAAGGGTGCTCTTCCCTACTCCCGAATTTCCCGATATAAGAGAGACCTTGTCTTTAAGCAATGCCCTAACTACATCAACGCCGGCTCCATGCAGGGCATCGCACTCCACGCATTCATATCCTATGGAGCGGTATAAAGCGGTGAGTTCATCAGCTGTTGTACGATCTTCATCAGAAAGCAGGTCCGCCTTGTTGAACACCAGCACTACGGGTACGCGGTATGCCCACGCCGATGCCAGGAAGCGGTCTATGAATACGGTGGATGTTACGGGATGGTTTACGGTCACCACCAGCAGGCACTGGTCCAGGTTGCAGGCTAGAATGTGTGACTGCTTGGAAAGATTAGAGGAACGCCGGATAATATAGTTCCTGCGTTCCTCTATGTTTGTTATATATGCCGGCTCGCCGTCACGTACCGGAGCAAACTCCACATAGTCTCCAACGGCTACGGGATTGGTGCTTTTTATGCCTTTGATGCGGAACGTTCCCTTTATGCGGCACTCCTGGTCACGACCGTCATCGGTACGCACCAGGTAACTGCTGCCTGTATTCCTGATAACAAGTCCGCGCATCGGCAGCTTAAACGGTCATGATCTCTTTCTCCTTTTCGGCAAAGAGCTCGTCGGCCTTCTTAATGTACTTGTCGTGCAGTTTCTGCAGCTTATCCTCGGCATCCTTTTCGGCATCCTCGGGCAGACCGTCCTTCTGAGCCTTCTTAAGGGTATCGATGGTTTCACGACGGGCGTTACGGATAGAAACCTTGGTGCTCTCGGTCACCTTACCGCTCTGCTTCACAAGGTCACGGCGGCGCTCCTCGGTAAGAGGCGGAATGGCCAGACGGATAATCTCACCGTTGTTTGTAGGCATGATTCCTACCGATGAGTCAATGATAGCCTTCTCAATAACCTTGATCATATTCTTGTCCCAAGGACGTATGGCAATGGTACGGGCATCGGGGGTGGAAAGCGCAGCCACATTGTTAAGGGCTACCATAGATCCGTATGAATCCACACGGATGTCATCCAATATACGTACATTGGCCTTACCGGCACGGATATGTGCAAATTCATCCTCCAGATGCATGATGGCCATCTCCATCTGCTCCTCAGCCTCGCTGAGACAATTGTTTACATCAAACATAGCTGTAACTTTTTAATTGTAGCAAAGATAGTCTATTTTTGTTCATACAACCACATATTCTTAGTAATTTTGCACCAATACTTTTTACTGAAATAATTAACAGACACGCAGAATGAAACGTTCCATCATCACCACATTATGTGCTGCCATACTTTGTATGCCCCTTATGGCCCAGACCACATGGGGACTTCGCGGAAGCATAGGAATGGAAAAGAAGATATCAAAAGGTTTTGACGCCGCACTTGAAGCCAAATACCATCAGACCGATAATTTCAGCAAGACCGACCGCTGGAGCTTAGGCGTATCTCTGAGCAAACGCCTTTACCGCAATTTCTCCAAGACCTTCAGCGTGAAAGCCTCTGTAGGCTACAAGTACCTGACCGTATACAATGACTGGAGCACCAAATACAAAGGCGATGCCACCAACATACCCGATGACATGGAACCCCAGTATTACATAAACGGACTGCATAACTTTAACCTGAACAATTCCTACACCGACCACCGTCATCGCGCCACAGCCGCAGTCCAGGCCGCGCTCCAAATCAGCAACTTCAAAGTGACCTGGCGTGAGGCCTACCAATACACATATACCGACAGCGCCCAATACTCAAAAGACAAATACCGCTACAAGAATAACGCCTGGAAACCGGTAGAGACCGTACAGGACGGAAAATCCCCCTCCTGCAAACAGATATTGCGTTCCAGGATAGGCCTGGACTATGACATACCCGGCTCCAGGTTCGAGCCGTTCATGTCATATGAACTGTTCAGCAATATTGATGACAACTTCAAGATCCAGAAGTCAAGAATAACCGCAGGAACAGATTTCAACCTGAACAAGAAACACAGCTTTGAACTGGCCTACCTGTGGCAGAACAATAACGATGAAGACGAGCCAGCCGGTTCATATATCTGCATAGGCTACAAATTCAAGTTTTAGGTAAAAAAACAGAAAAAGTTTGCCTACCTCCGCAAAAAGGCATATTTTTGCACCCGCTTAACAGCAATTAGAGGTAGATCCGCTAGCTCAGCAGGTAGAGCACATCCCTTTTAAGGATGGGGTCTCGAGTTCGAACCTCGAGCGGATCACCAGCAAAAAATAAACTCAAAATCATCTGAAAGCTTGCTTTCAAGGGGTTTTGAGCTTATTTTTTGTTGTGTGATGACCCGTGGCAGGGCCAGGGGTCATCATACAAATATGGCCTGAGCATCAGGGCATATTTGGTGATAACCATAAAGAAGACTGATTTATCAGTACGGATTTGGTGATAACTCCGGTCTGCGCCATTTTTTTGGCATCAAAATAATGCGTTATCTTGTTTGCCATAATTATGTTATATTTGCATTTACTATTTGGAAACCTCATTAAGATTAAATGAGACAGTTGCTGTTAATACTCACAAAGTGATGCGCCTTAACGAACTATATCGGCGATTACATTAGCGGTCGCCGGCAGGTGTGCTATTCTCCTGTGAGCATGCTCTTTGTGATGGCCGTCATCGTGACCCTGGTCCTGCAATTGGCCGGAGTCAGGATGCTAAACGAATCCGCCGTTGAAACCACGGAATTTGCAGCCCTGGCCAAAGCTGCCATTTGGATGGTGAATCATTTGGGTTGGGGAATGCTGATATTGACCGCTTTCCTGATCCTTCCTACCTGGCTGCTTTTCCGGTATGCACCCAAGCACAGCCCCATCACTCTTACCTGTCGCACACCAGTTCCTGACAGTGCGTTCCGAGAGATCATGGGCAAATATATTCATTTAAAGAGCGAGCGCAAGAGTAAATACTGAAACTTTTATGTCAGGAACGGCAACTTCTATGGTATCAATCATAGAGCAAAGCGTGGCCCCGGTGGTGATAACATCATCAATTATAAGTATGTGCTTGCCTTGAATGACGGATGCATCGGCAACCTCAAACAATCCCTCGGCATTCCGCCACCGCTGATATTTGCCAAGCCCAGCCTGCTTGCTGCTGTTAACCCTACGTATAACCGCACCGGTCTGTATAGGCAGCCCAGTTACCTTACGCACCCCTTTGGCTATATGCATGCACTGGTTGTAGCCGCGCTTAATCTCTTTGCGGCGGGTAAGCGGCAGGGGAACAATGCAGTCAACCCCTTCAAAGAACCCCTTATCCATAAGTTCCGTAGCGCCGATCCGTGCCAGCCATTGCCCCACTCCAGGGTGATGCCAATATTTGAGATGGAAAAGTATGTTGCGGTAATCGCTCTCCTTGCTGTATTGAAGTACCGATGCCGCCCGCACCATACTGCGCTCGGTAAGCAGCATACGCTCAGCCGGATTTATGGAGTCCATATCATATTCCAAACGGGGCATACCCAGATAACAGCTGATGCACAGCTCCTCTTCACTTGGGTCAAGCCGTCTGCCACACACCTTGCAATAGCGTGGAAAAACAAACTCGAACAACATTCTGACAATGCCGGGACGACGGTATTGTCCGTCCGGGCAAACAAGGTTATCCATATCTTAAAGTAAATCAGTATTCAGTAATATCGGAAAAGTCAAGCACCTTACGCACCAGTTGGGGCTCATACCCTCGTGAGCAGACTGATTTCATGGCTTTCATCTTGCGCTCATACTCTGTTGCGCCTTTTGCCGCTCGGTAACGCGACTGGACCACATCATTCAATGCAGTCATATATTCATCCTCATCAATCGTAGCCAAAGCGCTGTCGGCCACATCCTGCGGTATGCGTTTCTGCCATAGAGCCTGAGCTATCTTGACCCTGCCCCACTTGGCAAAACGCACCTTGTCATGCACGAACGCCTGTGCGTATCGGGATTCATCAATGTATCCCTCTTTTATAAGATGTTTGAGTATGCGGTCTATATCCCCGCTCTCTGATTCGTGTCTCTGTAGCATTGCACGCACCTCAAAGCAGCAATGTTCCGCCCCTGAACAGTAGCGTTCAGCAAGTGTCTTTCCTTCAGATTCAGTCATAGTATCGCTTTTATCATTCGTTGTTTTCCAAATATATCGTTCCGTATTTCAATATCATGATAATCCGCCTTAAGGAGCATCTGCCTCAAAGCATCAGCTTCCAATGGGTTGATCTCAAAATAGAGTTTGCCACCTTTGCTTAGGTTACGCTTTCCGAATCCCGCAATCGCCCTGTAAAACAACAGAGCGTCTCTGTCCGATACAAACAAGGCAGTGTGCGGTTCAAAATCCAGCACCGTCTTCTCCATCTGCTCCTTTTCTGATTCCAGAACATACGGCGGGTTACTCACAATCACGTCAAACTTTTGGTCCGATGCCTGCGCTGCCAGGATGTCAACCTTACGGAACTCCACATCAGTACCATTCAAACGGTTGTTCTCCCTAGCCACCTCAATGGCACCGTCGCTGATATCCCAACCCTGAACCTTCCAACCTGGAAGCCGGTGAGCCAGACTTATTGCAATGCAACCGCTACCTGTGCCCACATCCAGCAGAAAACCGCCGGGAGCAGCATCCGTAGCCACCCACTCCACAAGTTCCGCAGTCTCAGGACGCGGTATCAGTACACGCGAATCAACCTGGAACTTTAATCCGCAGAATGGAGTGAATCCAATCACATATTGCAACGGCTCACCCTGAGCAAGCCGCTCCAAAGCCTCATCAAGTTTTCTGTCCCTCTCCGTATCAGCAGCAAGGGCTTCTTTAGTAAAAAAAGAGACGGCACTTATGCCCAGAAGTTCCAGACATAGTGCCTTCTTTACGGATTCCAACTCTGCCGCATCATAAAGACCGCCCAATGCGCTTTCTATCTGCGACAGGATATGTTTCATGACTTACGCGATTTCAAGTGCCACCTGCATCATGTTGGTAAAGCTGGAGCGGCGCTCCTCGGTCGATGCATACTTGCGGTGCACCAGCTGGTCGGATATTGTGCAGATGGTCAGCGCATTCTTGCCTGCGGCTGCAGCATTGATATAGAGTCCGGCCGACTCCATCTCAACCGCCTTCACTCCGAACTTGCCCCACTCCATCTGCCTGTCTGATTCATCGTAGAACACATCGGCGCTGTAGATATTGCCCACCTGGAACGGGAAACCTTTCTCACGGGCCACTTGCGCCGCTTTCTCGAGCAGCTCAAAACTGGCTATCGGAGCAAATTTGGCTGGGAAACCGTACTGGTGTCCGTAATCTGAATCCGTGCAGGCGGCTTGTGCAAAAAGCATATCGCCTATCTGCATGTCAGGACTCAAGGCTCCGGCGGTACCAACCCTTATGATATTCTCCACATCAAAGAAATTGAACAGCTCGTATGAGTAGATTCCTATTGAAGGGATTCCCATTCCGTGCCCCATTACCGACACGCGCTTGCCGTTATAGTAACCTGTATAACCCAGCATACCGCGTACCTCGTTAAAGAGCACCGGATCAGTCAGATACTTGTCGGCAATGAACTTGGCGCGAAGCGGGTCGCCGCACATTATCACAGTATTGGCTATCTCATCATATTGTGCCGCAATATGAGCGGTAGGTGTATCTTCTCTACTCATAACTTAAAGTTTTTCTTCGAGTGCCGGCGAAACCAGGCAACCCTCTATGTAATCAATCTTCTTTACCTTGTGCTGTGAAGGAGCCACAATAATCTTGTGTCCATCAACACTTATACGCCCTTCGGCAAACCACTGCAACGCCTGCGGGAATATCCTATGTTCCATACGGTGAATCTGTGCCTCCAGTTCATCGACAGTTCCGTTCACCGGAACACCAGCCTGGATAATCACCGGACCTGCATCAAGCTCGGGAGTAACCAAATGAACAGAGCAACCGGTTATCCTTACCCCGTGCTCATATGCATCGACAATTGCAGTTGCACCCTTGAAGCTGGGCAGAAGCGCCGGATGCAGGTTCAGGATACGGCCCTCATACGCATTCACGAACACCTCACTCAATATCCTCATCCAACCTGCCAAAGCAATGGTATCGACATCATATTTACGCAGCGCTTCAACCACCCGTGCATCATACTCCGCACGGTTGCGGATTCCTTTGGAAGGTATTATCTCCACAGGCACCCCAAACCTGCGGGCGCGTTCTATCACCCCCGCATCCTCCTTGTTGGTAAGCACCACCTTTACATCAGCATCAAGACGGCCTGCACGCACAGCCTCAATAATCGCCTGCGCGTTACTCCCGTTGGCCGATGCCAGAATTGCTAATCTAATCATACACTGCAAAAATAGTGAAAATTTCGCCAAGTGTGAAATGTGACAAAGGGGACGGTTCTTTTTGGCACCTTATGAAATAAGCTCCTTAATCAACAAAAAACGTCTGGACGATCCAGACGTTTTTTATCAAAAGGTGCCAAAAAGAACCGTCCCCTTTGTCACATCATGCCATCCATGCCGCCCATTCCCGGATTCATGGCAGGCATAGGCTTGTCTTCCTTCTTCTCAACGATGACACACTCGGTGGTCAAGAACATACCTGCTATGGAAGCGGCGTTCTCCAAAGCCACGCGGGCCACCTTTGCGGGATCAACCACACCGGCCTTCATCAGGTCCTCATAGCGGTCATAGCGTGCATTGTAACCAAAGTCACCCTTACCCTCAAGCACCTTCTGGACAACTACAGAGCCCTCCATACCGGCGTTGAACACAATCTGACGCAGAGGCTCCTCTATGGCGCGACGGATTATCTGGATACCGGTGGTCTCATCGGCATTGTCACCTTTCAGCTTGTCAAGTACGCTGATTGCGCGGATGTAAGCTACACCGCCACCGGCTACGATACCCTCCTCAATGGCTGCACGGGTAGCGCACAGGGCATCGTCAACACGGTCCTTCTTCTCCTTCATCTCAGTCTCAGAGGGAGCACCGACCTTGATCACTGCAACACCGCCTGACAATTTGGCAAGACGCTCCTGAAGCTTCTCCTTGTCATAGTCACTTGTGGTGGTCTTGATCTGAGCCTTGATCTGGGCTACGCGGTCAGCAATCTTGGCCTTCTCACCCTTACCGTTCACGATAGTGGTATTGTCCTTGGTAATAGTAATCTTCTCGGCTGTGCCAAGCATATCCATTGTAGCCTGCTCCAGCTTAACGCCACGCTCCTCGCTGATTACGAATCCACCTGTCAGGACGGCTATATCCTCAAGCATTTCCTTACGACGGTCACCGAATCCGGGTGCCTTGACGGCGCAGATCTTAAGACCTGAACGCAGACGGTTCACAACCAGGGTGGTCAGAGCCTCAGAGTCAACATCCTCGGCAATAATGAGTAACGGACGGCCGGTCTGCACGGCGGGTTCCAGGATAGGAAGCAGGTCTTTAAGGTTGGATATCTTCTTGTCATGGATAAGAATCAGAGGATTCTCCATCACGCAGTTCATCTTCTCCGTATCGGTTACAAAGTATGATGACAGATAACCGCGGTCAAACTGCATACCCTCAACAACGTCGATGTATGTGTCACGACCCTTGGCCTCCTCGATGGTGATGACACCGTCCTTTGAAACCTTCTGCATGGCCTCGGCAATATGCTTACCAATCTCGGCATCGTTGTTTGCAGAGATAGTGGCAACCTGCTCAATCTTGTCAAAGTTGTCACCTACGGCCTTTGACTGCTTCTTGATATTCTCAACAACAGCTGCAACGGCCTTGTCAATACCGCGTTTAAGGTCCATAGGATTGGCACCTGCGGTAACGTTCTTAAGACCAACATTCACGATGCTCTGAGCCAGAACGGTTGCGGTGGTAGTACCGTCACCTGCATCCTCACCGGTCTTTGAAGCCACTGACTTAACCAGTTGTGCACCGGTGTTCTTGAAAGAGTCGGCCAGCTCAATCTCCTTGGCTACGGTAACACCGTCCTTGGTAATCTGGGGAGCACCGAACTTCTTCTCTATGATAACATTGCGGCCCTTAGGTCCAAGTGTAACCTTGACTGCATTTGCCAACTCGTCAACACCCTGACGCATAAGGTCACGAGCATCGGTATTGAAACGTATCTCTTTTGCTGCCATAATTGTATCTCCTTATTATTTTTCAACCACGGCCAGAACGTCGCTCTGG